>Ga0193964_1000178_pt1 | contig 30870 bp, 34 predicted proteins | sample FB_7_MG_FD_140323 | JGI IMG/M metagenome (GOLD analysis project Ga0193964, IMG submission 140323) | Microbial mat bacterial communities from the Broadkill River, Lewes, Delaware, United States - FB_7_MG | ecosystem: Environmental > Aquatic > Freshwater > River > Microbial mats | place: USA... | reverse complement strand
TTACGCTAGTATATCATATAAATACAGAGGATATGCCCTTAGAGAAAAGGATATAATATACAAAAAAGGATATATATGGAGAAGCATCACGACAGTACCTTTCAACCGCATTCAACATACTGAAATAAAAGAAAATGCCATTGCACGTATATTCTCATTACAGACAGTTAAATTTTATACTGCAGGAGGAGCTACTAGTGATTTAAAGATTAGTGGCTTAAACAAAAATGATGCACTAAAGATAAAAGAATTTGTTAACGGTAAGCTAGAAAATTATGAAGAGTAAATCGCTATCAGCCCCTAACAAACTTCCTATTGAAGGACTTACAATAATATTCTTTAAAGCACTATATAAATGGGGACGTGCATTATGGCCTTTTATTCTAATATACATTTTTAAAAGTAGTAAATATCAGGCATATCAAGAATATATACTTTTAGGAGTTGGTGTAATTCTAATACTTTCCATCATTCATGCTATACTATTTTACAAACACTTTAGTTTTCAGATTAAAGACAATGAATTCATTGTAAAACGAGGTTATCTAAATAAAGAATACAAATCCATACCACTTGAAAGAATACAAACAGTAAACATTAAACAAAACTTCATTCAACAAATAATTGGTGTAGTTCAATTAGATATTGATACTGCAGGCTCAAAAGAGAAAGAGATATCACTTCCAGCTCTCAGACTTGCTCATGCTAAAGAAATAGAAAGCTTTCTTCTTTCCCAAAAAGAAAACACTGATGAAGATACTGCTGAAAAAAGTGATTCTATCAATAAAGAAGCAAGTCATAAAGAAGAAAAGAAAACTCTTTTCAAATTATCTATACCTGAACTAGCAAAGATTGCAATTAGTGATAATATTCTAAAAGGAGGACTACTTGCACTATCGTTCACTTATGGACTATATGAACAGTACAATGATATTATTACAGAACGCTTTGCTAAAGAAATTGATACAATGAAAGAAACAGCTGACTCAGCTAGTTGGCAATTAATCCTTTTTGCGATAGGTATTTTTATAGTCTTTTCCATAGTAATATCTGTTATTCGTATAATACTAATCAACTTTGACCTTAAACTATCAAAGACAAGTCAGGGGTACAAACTTGAAAAAGGTCTATTTAATAAGAAATCTGTCATAATACCTCTCTCTAAAATTCAAACATATACGTGGACAACTAATCCCATCAGAAAATTATTTAACATAGTAACAGTAACAATTAAACAAGCATCAAGCAACGCTGTAGATGAAAAGAATGCAGTACATATACCAGGCTGCAAAAACTCTATAGAAGAAAATATACGAAAAGAGATATTTAATAATAGTGACTATCAGGACTATTCTACCTACAGAACTCAGGCTTTTTATTTCATTAGATCATGGTTCTTTTTAGTGCTATTACCATCAGCACTTATACCGTTCTTTACAGGATTAAAACCAATACTAATAGGAATACTAGCATGGGATCTTTTAATTACATATATGCTTTACAAAGCTTCCCTTAAAAGACAATTTTCTATATCCAAGGACTACATAATAGCACAAAAAGGAGCAATCTCCACAACATGGAAACTTGTTCCTCTATATAAAATTCAGGCAGTATCTTTTAAACAGAGTATATTTATGAAAAGAAAAGACCGTGCAAGTCTTAGGATTTACACGGCCTCTGAAAGTTTTATAATTCCATACATTAATACTAATACAGCTATGGAATGTTATAATTTCATACTTTATAAGATTGAAAGCAAAAACAGAAAATGGATGTAATTAAAAAACATACTTAACAGAAATTGCTCCTCCATCAGTCCAAAATCCTGAATGTCCAAATATATTAAGCATTGGCTTCCAATCTGCTGACAGACTAATTGGTATCTCAGCAATCTTATATTCAAGTCCTAGAATTCCATCCAGACCAACAACACTATACGATTTATCATCATTAGCCCAACTAGCATATTTACCATTCCAGAAACCAATATGTCCTCCAAAACCATAATACCAGTTAAGACCTCTAACATCAAAAGCCTGCGCATGGATCTCATAAAGACCTGTTAGATTTAACCCTTTCCATCTTGTTGATACAATTCCTTCTATTGCTGTATTGCTACTTACAAAATGCTTAATAGTAACACCTCCAGATAAGCCACCTCTTAAACCGACACCAGTTGTATAACTCTGTGCCTTACCTATTGACACAAGACAAAACACTACAGCAATCGTCATTAAAATCTTTTTCATAAATCCCCTTCATTTAAAATTAGAGGGTAAAAATAGTAAAAGAATTTTTACTTCATCCAATCTTTCAACCTAGAAATAATCTCTGTCTTAGTCTTGTCATCAAAACTACGAATACGAGTACCATGATGACCAGTTGGCATAACATATTTAATACATTTAATATTATTACCAAGTTCCACTCCAGTTGATCCCCAAGTATCTAATCCTCCATAAATAAATAACATCTTTGAAGCATCAGTCTGCAACCAATCATATATCTTTTTCATTGTACTACCATTAAAAGGAGTATTCTCTAAACCTTTTGGCATAGTATGTTTAAAAGTCACATTCTCAGTATCTTTCAAATACTTTCTAAAAGGAGTAATATCGTAATCATAAATACCCATTTCAGTCATTGCTGCCCAAAAATAAGGACGCTGAAATTCAATACTCGCATCTTCAAAGAAACCAGGATCACCATATCTAACTAGATGATTAAACAATCTCCTGATATTATTATTTGAAGTAGGAATATATTTTTCTCTAGCACTACCCCATTGCCAATAAGCAAAAGAATACTCAAGAATAGTCATTTCCAAGGCTCTTTTCTTACCACCAACATCTTTAAAAGTATATTTCTTCGATTCACAATATTCATCCATCAAAGGCATCATCTTGTCAATATTCTCAAAACATATTTTTTGAAATGCAAGGATCTTATCTCTACACTCTTTTGTTCCGACAGTATTCAGGAATTTATGAATTCTAGGATCTTCACGAGCGAGATTATGAGGAGCTACATATGGAACAGAAACATCAACATCATCAGGATAAAAATAACGATGTATTATTGTTGTCTGTCCACCTTTTGATATACCTGTAGATATCCATTTATCATTTGAATAAATATTCTTTATTGCTTGGATAACAACATGTTGATCCTCAGCTGCATTTCTCACAGTCAGATCTCTCCATGGAATTCCACCCTTAGGTTTTGAATCTTTGAAAAACCTGTGCTCTATTGTAAGCTGATTTCCATTAAATATTTTACTTAATTCTCCCTGTCTTGGAGTCCATATATTATATCCCTGAATCTCAACAATCACTGGATTATCATAACCAGTATGACCAAGAAGAACTCTCTGATTAAAAGTACCCTTAGAAACATCCTTATAATCAATATTTTGCTTAAAATATATCTCATAATACTCACTATAAGGCTTTACCTTCATCTCCTTAACAGAAACAACACCTGGTATTTTCTCTAACTTCTTTTGTAATTCCGTTTGTGCAATTACTGATACAGACAGTAATACAAAAACTATTATATTTAATATTCTTTTCATTATTCTATAGTTCGATAATATAGTAATTAATTAGCGCGCATTGCCTCAACTTCATCAATGCTCTTTGGAACTGGTTTCCCCAATAAACGTTTACCATCAGGAGTTATCAAGAAATCCTCTTCATTTCTACATCCTCCAAAATCCTTATATTGTTCCACTTTGTCATAATTGATGAACTGCTCAAATTTCTTCTCACTCTTCCACATATCTATCAACTCAGGAATAAAATAGATCCCTGGTTCTATTGTCAACACGAAACCTGATTCCAACTCTCTTGCAAGTCTTAATGATTTCAATCCAAACATAGTAGATTTAGGCTCTCCATTATATCCTACCCACTGTTCTCCAAGATTCTCCATATCATGAACATCTAGTCCCATCATATGACCTAATCCACATTGGAAGAATAATGCATGTGCACCCATCTCAACAGCTTCATTCATATCTCCTTTCATAAAGCCCATATCCTTCATTCCTTCAGCAATTGTCTTACATGCTAAAAGATGAATATCTTTGAATTTGACACCAGGTTTTAATGCATCAACAGCCGCATTATGAGAATTTAGAGCTATTTGATAAATATCCTTCTGACGAGTAGTAAACTTTCCATCAACAGGAAATGTAGATGACATATCACCTGCATAATGCATTCCATTTTCTGCACCTGCATCAAGCAATAACATATCACCTGATTTCAGCGTATTACCATGATAATGATTATGAAGAGTTTCTCCATGAATTGTTGCTATTGTAGGAAAAGACAATTGTCCTCCACTTGCTATAGCTATCTGCTGAACAGCAGCAGCAACCTCTGCTTCTGACATACCAGCACGTGCCATCTTCATAGCTGCAATATGCATGTCAGCAGTTATACTTGCAGCATGATCAATTTGCTCTATCTCTTCAACAGATTTATAACTTCGCTGCTTAACTACAGCTTTCACGAATTCCAGCGAAACATGTTCATTTTGTCTTGCATGTATTCTATTTATCAAATCATGCAATTTGACCTTATGATCAGCTCTATATGGAGGTAAGAAATGAATTTTCCTTCCCTTCCACATTGCTTCAGTCAGATATGCAGCTAATTTTGCCTTTGGCATTGTCTCACTAATTCCAACTCTCTCACTTTTGGATTTAATTGTAGGCTGAGTACCCATCCATACTATATGATCTATAGTCAGTTCATCTCCAAAAATTATTTCTCTATCCTCATCAATATCTATTATCGCGTCTAGTCCTGCATAATCAGAACCGAAATAATATAAAAACGTTGAATCCTGACGGAAATGGTAAGTATTATCCGCATAATTCATTCCTAGTTCATCATTACCTAGAAATAATAAAATGCCACTTTCAATACTTTTTTTAAGAACATTTCTTCTATTTACGTAAGTCTCTTTTGAAAACATAACAATTAGGTATTTATTAAAAATATTAAGCTTAAACGGTATCTTGTTTACCTCTCTTTAAAACAAGAGATGAATACTAACAGATCCAGCACTCGAACAAGCCTATATGTGAGTTCTTATAAAGAAGAATTAATACCTTAGAGTCAGTCATTTTTATCTGATTTGCCTCTAAATTATATATTATTTCATTCAAATAAAAGCTTTCAAACATCTATTTATCAAGCACACAGCAATTCACTGTTATGTACTATTAGTATACTCAATTCCTGTTATAAAAAACAAACTTGTCACGTGAGATTTTTTGTGCAAGAATACGCAAGAATGTCATAAAATACCTAAGACGTCCATCAATTATTATAACATCGTCTTTTGAAATTATTCTAGCTCTTGCCCTATGTTTAAACAAAATAACTTTATCTATCTCGTCAATTTTCATCTGCTTATTCTTCTTAAAAGCACGTATCGCATTAATCTCACTGTCTGAAATCAGCACCCTATACCTAAAAGCAATAATGATATTTATCACACCACCAACAAAAAAGATTACAAGCATTGCAATAACGTAATTTCTTTCAGTATCGTTATCAATATGCCAGGATGTAATTAATGCAAACAAAGTAAATAATGACCATAATAGATATAAGACTCCTACAGACTTAAACCATAATTTAGATTGAAATACCATTTGTTTCATAGTTCATATTTTATAAAGGTTATACTATAAATATATGACATTAGTTACTCAAAACAAAAAAAGCCGTCCTACTAAAGAACGACTTTTGAACTAATATGTAATAGTTCTATGATTTTATTATAACACTATGATTCAGACAATTGTCCTGCCTTATAGGCCTCATAGGCTTTCTTAACTGTTTTCTCACCAGCACCTATGTAAATCTTAATATTAAGTTTTTCCAAAACCCTTAACGCATTACCACCAGGACCATTACCAGTGATTAATACATCAGGATTCAGATCGAACAATTTCTGTGCAGTTTTTGGTCCTGCACCATGCTCTACTTCTCCATCTTCTCTATTATCGATATATGTAAGTTCTTCATTACTTTCATCATAAAGAACAATAAATTCTGTTCTTCCAAATCTAGGATCAATCAATGATGCCCAGTCTTTTCCTGTTGTTGTAAATGCTATTTTCATTATATTAATTCTTGAATTTTATTCCAACTTTGTTTAACTAACTCATTTAAATCCCATTTATCATACTCAACTATAGTTTTACCTTGAGTCATTGCTTTAGAGAATCTTTCATCATACGGAAAACTTGCTATATGAGTAATATTCTCTTCCGACAAGAAGTCCTCTATCTGAGCAGTTATTTCAAGATTCAAATCATACTTGTTGATTATACATCCAGCATCCAATTCAAAATCTTTAACTAACTGATAAACACGCTTTAAATCATGAAATCCAGAAACACTTGGTTCAGTAACCAGAACTACATAACTAGCACCTGAAAGCGATGCAATTACAGGACAACCAATTCCTGGTGAACCATCAACTATTAATGTCTCTATACCCAATCGATTTGCTACATCCCTTGCTTCATTCTTAACTTTTGTCACAAGTTTACCAGAATTATCAGCTCCAACACCAAGTGCTGCATGTATAAGCTTACTATTAAGCTTAGTATTAGAAACATATAAATCACCAATATTCTGCTCTTCCAGATTTATCGCTTTAGCAGGACAAACATGCTGACAATAACCACAACCTTCACAGTTAATTGGACTAACTTCATAATCAGAAGAAATTGCATTAAAGCGACAAACATCTATACACTTACCACAAGCAATACATGCATCCTTATCAATTTCAGCAACAAAACCACTATAATAATCCTGAGGATTACCAAAATCAGGCTGCAATAAAAGATGCATATCAGATGCATCAACATCACAATCCGCCGTAACAACATCTTTACCTCCCAAAAAGGAATAAGTTGCTGTCAAAGAAGTCTTTCCTGTACCTCCTTTTCCTGATATAACTACTATCTCCTTCATTGCACGTCTTTCTTTACTTCACTAAGTTTTGTTGCAAGTACTTCTAATTGTTCTCTAAACTCACTAATATGCGGGTATAATAATTCTCCATGAGAATACAACTCTGCTATCCTCCTATCATTAGGTATTCTAGCCAAAACATCAATACCTTCCTTTTCGCAATAATCAATAAGTCCACTATTACCAATTCCATCTCTATTAACTACAACACCAAAACGCTTACCCATTAATCTCATGGTTTTAACAGCAATAGTTAAATCATGCAAACCAAAAGGAGTTGGCTCAGTCACAAGCACTATATAATCAGCATCTTTTGTTGCTTCAATAACAGGACAAGATGTCCCTGGAGGTGAATCGAATAATTTAATAGTATCCTTATCAAATTTACTATCCACATAATCTATTGTTTGCGATATAAGAGGCACTGCCTGTTCCTGACCAATATCGAGCCTGCTTTCCACCATTGATAAATTATCCTTTTTAGAATACTGTAATTTACCCATCCTTACAGGAACCATTGGTAAAGCAGAACTAGGGCATAATTCAGAACAAGCATAACAAGCATGACATAATTCCTGAAGAACCATTACTTCATCACCAAGCTTTAATACAGCATTAAAATTACACACCTCCTGACACTTTCCACACAAAGTACATGCATCAGAATCCCACTTAGGAACCTTCTTGAACATTTCCTTTTGCTCAACCTCATCACCCTTAACAAAAAGAGCCGCATTAGGTTCTTCAACATCAAGATCAACCAACACAACATCTTGCTTTTCAGCCAGAAAAGATGCTAAATTAGTTGACAGAGTAGTTTTACCTGTTCCCCCTTTACCGCTAGCTATCGCAATCTTCATAATTATTAATGATCACAAGGATTAGCTCCAGTTTGTAGTAAATCGTTATGATAATTATCTACCAGATTCTTAGGACTATCAGGTTTTACTCCATAATGAACTTCAATATTATTATTAGCAAATAGATCCTGAGCCTTTTGTCCCATTCCACCTGCAATAATAACCTTAACACCCATATCAGCTAAGAACTTAGGATATACTCCTGGCTCATGAACAGGTGGAGTCACCATTTCCTCTTTCACTACTTTCCCCTCTAAAGTCTCAACTATTGCAAATTTCTCACAATGACCGAAATGCTGACATAATTGACCACTCGCTGTTGGTACCGCAAATAACTTTTTCATATAATTTCTATTTTATTTTTTTAATAATTCTTCTCTTACCATCGTATTGCCACACTTTGGACATTTAAGACTCGTACAACGAACTCCGCGTTCATGTACAATTTTTTCCCCACATTTTGCACACACACAATAACCACCAGGCCCACAAGCACCACCGTTATTACGTCCATTACCTCTACCTTCTACTTGAGCATTCATATTTCTCATGCCCTGATTGTTTCCGCCATTTCGTCTATTTCCAAACATAATTGCCTCCAATTTTAAATTGACATTACAATATTAATGAACATATGTGCATTATTCAAGTAAAATCTAATATATTTTCATAAAAAAATAGCCACCTATATATATAAGTGGCTATCTAAATATCTTCTTAATTAATTTCTACTTCCTGAAAAAGTCTAAATCATGAAAATCAAAACTAAAGTCAGTTGCTGGAGAAATAGCTTTCATCTTAAAACCAACAGCCTTTCCGTTTTCATTCAAATTAAACATTGCAAACGCATCAGCATTCATAGTTCTATCAGCCCACTTTACAACAAAAGTATTAGCCTTATAGAATATCATTTCACCATGCATTAAAGGAGAACGAACAGATTGGAAATATAACTTACCATCTTTATTAATAATAGTAACATCACCCCACCATTTATCTGTAAACATTCCCTCAAAAGGCTTAACATCACCAATCTTTTTATTCCCTTCAGCAGCCTTCCATATTTTTGCAGTTATCTCATCAGCTCTCGCATCTCTCTTACCTTCAAAAGACTTATACATCTTAACTCTGTCAACCTTATTAATATTTAGATACCTATCCTTAATCATATCAGTAATAGCCATAAAAGCAAGCCCTGACTGCTGATTAGTAAGAACAATAACACCTAAATTCAATTCAGGTAACATAGTCACCTGAGTTACCATACCAGGCAAGCCACCAGTGTGCGATACCTTTTTATATCCATTCTGGTCAGAAACCTCCCAACCAAGTGCATAAGCATTAAAATTAGACTTATACTCAGGCATACTCCATGCACGTTTTATTGTTTGAGGAGCCCACATCTCACGATTCCTTCTCTCAGAAAACAATTGCTTATCATTATACTTACCCTTATTAAGTTGAGTCATTACCCACTTACTCAAATCATTAATATTAGTATAAATTCCACCAGCAGGATTCATTGGCACACTATAACATCTGGCACTAGCAACAAGCTTATCACCAAGAGGCATATGTGGAGTAGCAATATTAGTTGTATCCTTCAGTCTTGTATAATTACCAGCACTCGAATTCATATCTAAAGGCTTCATAATATTTGTCTCTACAAACTCAGCCCAGGAAATACCAGACACTCGCTTAACAACCTCCCCAGCCACAATATAAAGAAGATTATCATAGTCATACTTAGTTCTAAAACCAGAAACAGGCTTCAAATACCTCAGATTATGAATAATATCATCTACAGTAAAATCATTAATATGAGGAAAAACCATCAAATCACCAGCACCAAGACCAAGACCACTTCTATGAGTAAGTAAATCACGAATAGTAAATTGCTCCGTAACATACGAATTATACATTCTAAACTCAGGAATATACTTAATAACCCTATCATTCCATGCAAGCTTTCCATTATCAACCAGAATAGCCAGAGCAGCACTAGTAAACGCCTTAGAATTAGAAGCTATAGCAAAAAGAGTATTCTCATCCACTTTCTTTTTCCCCTCAATAGAACGCAAACCATACCCCTTAGCATGTATAAGCTTTCCATCCTTAATCACTGCAACAGCAACACCAGGAACATTAAATGTTTTAACAGTATTATTAACTATCTCATCTATTTCCTTTGAAGATATCTTCTGAGCCGTAAGCGTTTGACATGCAAAACAAAGCAATATTGAAAATACCAGTACGTATTTAGTCATTCTTCTCATAATGTTTAAGTTTTTATAATTTTATGTCTAATAAAAATACAAAAAAAATGCTACCCTCTTTACGAGAATAGCATTAAAAATATCTTAAAAAAACAGCTTACCAACCAAGCAAATATCCAAATATAAGAGGAGCAACAATAGTAGCATCACTCTCCACAATAAACTTAGGAGTATCAATATCTAATTTACCCCAAGTAATCTTTTCATTAGGAACTGCGCCTGAATACGAACCATAACTAGTTGTTGAATCTGAAATCTGACAGAAATAACTCCAGAAAGGAGTATTTGTTCTCTCTAAATCCTGATACAACATTGGTACTACACAAATAGGGAAATCACCAGAAATACCACCAGCTATCTGGAAGAAACCAATTCCCTTATCCTCTGCACTATCTGTATACCAATCAGCCAACCAAGTCATATACTCAATACCCGACTTAGTAGTAGAAGGCTTAAGTTCACCTTTCATACAATAAGAAGCAAATATATTCCCCATAGTAGAATCTTCCCATCCAGGAACAACTATTGGCAAGTTCTTCTCTGCAGCAGCAAGCATCCATGAATTTTTAGGATCTATCTCATAGTACTGCTCAAGAACTCCTGAAAGCAACATTTTGTACATATACTCATGAGGAAAATAACGTTCACCAGCAGCTTCTGCATCTTTCCAGATTTTCTCAATATGTCCTTGTAATCTCCTGAAAGCCTCTTCCTCAGGAATACACGTATCTGTAACACGATTAAGTCCCTTTTCAAGAAGAGCCCATTCATCTTTAGGCGTTAAATCCCTGTAATGAGGTACTCTCTTATAATGAGAGTGAGCAACAAGATTCATGATATCCTCTTCAAGATTAGCCCCAGTACAAGTAATAATATGTACCTTATCCTGACGAATCATTTCAGCCAACGACTTACCCATTTCAGCAGTACTCATAGCACCACCAAGAGTTATCATCATCTTCTTACCTTCTTCAAGGTGTTTTTCATATCCTTTGGCAGCATCTACCAATGCAGCAGAATTAAAATGCTTGTAATGCTCTAGGATAAACTTTCCTATAGGTCCTTTATTTTCCATTATATGCAAATTTATAACTTAACATTTTATAATATAATTTAGCCGCTAAGAAGTCGGCTGCTTTGTAATCTTTTAAAGGTGCTAATTCTACTATATCAAAACCAATAACATTCTTTTCACTAAAGACCTTCTTAAGATATTGAATAGTAGTATTCCATAACAATCCTCCTGGCTCAGGAGTACCTGTTGCAGGCATAATCGAAGGATCAAACACATCAAGATCTAATGTGATATATACATAATCCGTCATCTGACTAATAGACTTATCCATCCATTCTGTTGTTCCGTATATATCCTCAGCAAAATAACATCGCTCCCTATTCAGATATTCCAATTCACAAGAATCCATACTTCTTATTCCAACCTGAACAAGATTAGTATTCAGACTGGCATCATGGACAGCACAGGCATGATTATATGGAGTATCATGATAATCCTTTCTCAAATCAGCATGAGCATCAAGATGAAGTACTGTCATATTATCATACTTCTCATAGAAAGCCTTTATAATACCAATACTCACAGAGTGTTCGCCACCAAAAAAAGTAAGAAATTTACCTGTGTCCAGAAGATTTCTTGTACTCTCATAAACAGCCCAGAACATTGCTTCAGGACTCTCCGATTCAGTTATGGCCGGAACTATATTAACTCCATTAGTAAAGACCTCTGAGTCTGTTTCTATATCATACAGTTCCATATTCTCAGATGCTTCAAGAAAAGCATCAAAACCTTTATCTGCTCCCTTACCCCAGGTACTTGTCCCATCATAAGGAATTGACTGTAATAATATCTCAGAAGAATCGTAATCTGCGTACTCATCTTCTATTCCTGCAAATGTTCTCATTTATCTGTATATCCTAAAATATTAAACATCTCCGAGACTGATTGCTCATTTCTATAGATATAATCTACAAAATTACCCTTCTCATCTCTATCAATAATAACATGCTTTGGAGCAGGTATCAAACAATGCTTAATACCTCCATATCCACTTATAGAATCCTGATATGCTCCTGTATGAAAAAAACCAACATATAACGGTTCCTCTTCCTCATCCTTATAAGTTGGAAGGAGCACCTCCTGATTCAAATCCTCAGAATTATAATAATCAGAATGATCACAACTTATACCACCAATATTCACTCGCGTATACTCATTATCCCACTTATTTACAGGAAGAAGAATAAACTTCTCATGAATAGACCATGCATCAGGAATAGTATTCATCAATGAGTTATTAATTATATACCATAACTCAGTATCATTCTGTTGCTTCTGTTCCAGTACTTCAAAAATAATTGCACTACTCTCTCCAACGGTATACTTACCAAACTCAGTAAAGATATCAGGCTCATCAACATGCTCATTAATACAAGCCTCCTTAATATTCTTTACAATCTCATTGATAATATATTCATAATCGAACTCAAAACCTAGATGATTTCTAATAGGAAAACCGCCTCCAAGATTCAGACAACTAAGAGAAGGAGATTCTTTCTTTAATCCAATATATAGTTTAATTGCTTTTTGGAATTCCCCCCAATAATAAAGACTATCCTTAATACCTGAATCCACAAAGAAATGGAACATTTTAAGTTCCAAATTCTCATTATCCTTAATGTGATTATTAAAAAAATCAAGCATTTCTGTATGAGCAATACCTAAACGAGAAGTATGATATGCCGACTGTGATTCCTCATTAATAGCCATTCGAAGACCTATCTGAACTTTATTATCACCAGCGTATTTAGAGATTTTAGTTAGCTCCTTAACACTATCAAGAATAATCACAGAATTAGTAAAACCATAATCCTGAAGTGAAATAATCTTTCTGATATAATCATCAGTCTTATAACCATTATGAATAATCATACGTTCAGGATCAATCTTACCCTCCTTTTGTAGATGTAAAATAAGATCAATATCAAATGAAGATGAAGTTTCAAGATTCACATTATGATTTAAAGCCTCATTAATAACATGATGAAAATGGTTACATTTAGTGCAGTAACAGAACTGATATTTGCCCATATAACCATTATTCCTAATGGCTCGATTGAATAAATTTCTAGCTTTCTTTATCTGATCTCCTATTTTAGGCAGATAAATAAGATTAAACGGCGTACCGTACTTTTTAATCAAATATTTTAACGAAATACCATGAAAAGACAGGTATTTATCACGCAAATCAAAACTCTCCTGAGGAAAGTAATAGCTTTGCTCTACAAGATCAAAATATGTATTCTTCATTCTTTAAACAATCATAACTTATAAACGTATTAAATTAACCCTGCAAATAAAGTATTTTTTTAATTATAAAAGAATAGCATAATTTAAAAAAAATTATTGCAGTAAAGTAGATAAGCTTAAACGCATCCTAAAACCATCTACATATTCTTCATAATAGTCATGAAGATAATCATATGTCTTAAATCCGAATTTCTCATACCACTCAATCAAATTATTATTAGTAGCAAGAACTTCAAGACTAATCATATTAAATGAATTACTCCTTGCAAAATCAATACAAAACTCAATAAGTTTATTCCCTATCTTCAAGTAACGATACTCAGGTAATACGGCTAACGAAATAATTCGTATAGTAGTTACATATTTATGAATAATAACAAAACCAACCTTTTCCCATTTATTCTTGTTTTTAACTTTAGCTATAAATATTTCATTACAACTACTATTTATACTTCTTAACAAAGCCCTATCTGAAGTTTGTTGATAAGACGTAAAGCAAGTTTTATCAGTTTCTTTCAAAAATAAGAAATCTCTTTTAGTTGCTTTTATAAACTTGATCTCCATTGTAAAATATTATTCAACTACATAGTAGCATGACACAACAGTGTATTGTACTATATATATAATTTATAAATTAATAAGTAAAAATCATCACAGGAATTGTGACAAATAAGAAGAGATTACAATCTCGTGAGTACTGAAAAGACTTTTAAACAAAGAAGAAGACATGCAAGCTGTACATGTCCATTACTGGTATATTCCTTATATTCTCTCTTCCTCATTGTGGTGCCAAATATATAAAAAAACTAGAAAACCTAACACTTCTTTACTTAAACAAAACAAAATTTGTAAAATAAAATATATTTACTCAATATTTATATACATTTGGCGCCACAAACAATTCATAATTACGGATTCATAGTTCATAATTTTAAACGTCATGCAATTTACACCAATAATAAACTCAATACTCGACAACGATTTATATAAATTCACAATGATGAATGCTGTAATACAGCACTTCCCTCGTGCCTTTGTAAAATATAAATTCATTGAACGAACAAAAACGCTTGAGTTCCCAATTGGTTTTGCAGACGAGCTAAAAGAACAAATACAACATCTATCTACCCTTTCACTTACACAAGAAGAAGAAGATTGGATGAAAGAAATATGCGGACACTACTTCGCACCAACATTTTTTATCTTCCTAAGAGGATATAGATACAAACCAGAACAAGTAAAAATAAATCAGGACGGCGGTAAACTTAGTCTTGAAATACAAGGACCATGGCACGAAGCCATACTTTGGGAAGTAGTACTGATGGCTATCATATCTGAGTTATACTTCAAGATGTCGAATCAGATGATTACCCATAATGGTAAACTTACAGAGAAAGACCACAAGAAAGCCATACTATACAAAGAAAAAGGAGTTAACTTTGCTGACTTCGGTACTCGCAGACGACACTCACTAGCCAACCACGACAGAGTTATAGATATCTTTAAGCGAGATGCAGGCGATTCTTTTGTAGGGACTAGTAATGTATACCTGGCAATGAAACACGACCTTGTACCTATTGGCACACACGCACACGAATGGTTTATGTTCATGGCAGCCAAATACGGTTATCGACAAGCAAACAGAGAAGGATTAGGTAAGTGGGTAGAAACATACGGAGGAGATTTAGGTATCGCCCTTTCAGACACCTTCACAACCGACGCATTCCTTGAAAGCTTCAATACCCTATACGCCAAACTATTCGACGGCACACGTCACGACTCAGGCGATCCGATAGAATACACAAAAAAGATGATAACTCACTATAAAAAGCTACGCATAGACCCAAGATCAAAAACCATTGTCTTCAGTAACAACCTTAATCCCGAAGAAGTATTCCGCATAGCCGACTACTGTAAAGGTAAGATAATGTACAGCTTTGGAATAGGCACCAACACAACCAACGACGTAGGAGTAACACCATTAAACATCGTTATAAAAATGACTGACGCCATGCCTGACGGTTTCGACCATTACATGCCAACAGTCAAACTATCTGACGACTTACACAAACACTCAGGAATAAAAGAAGAGATTGAACTATGTGAGAAAGACTTAAGACTAGTGTAATTATGTAAGTAGGGTACCTCCGTGATAATAAAGTTTATATATTTCTTTAGCTTTATATCGTATTATTTCTACCCCACTAAAATCTTTCAGATCACCATTAATATTATTAATATATTCAAAATCATTATTCTTATAACTTTCAGGTCCTCTAAATGGATAATTTGCATCAACATTTCGCAGAGCCTCCTTTAAAAACAATGTGAAATTATCAGGAATTTTTTCGCGTTCAGAAGGAATACCAAAGTAATTCATAGTCCAGACCACTTCATTATTCCACCAAACAACTTCCTCACCACCAAAATTATATTCTCCATAATATCTATCCCTATATCGAAAATTATCTTCTAAATAGTTTACCTCGTAAGAGCCATCCTCACACTTTACAATTTTTGAGTTATCTCCACTTGCATAAGTTTCGGTTTTGGCTTTAACTAAAAAGTTCGCCAGACTGTCATATGAAAATTGATCTTTACTTTCCATTCTAAATTAATATTGTATTGAATAATAAAATTATTTGATCTTTTCTAGTTCTTCTCTTATCACTGAAGGTTTATCAGCAGTTGCATCAATAATTAATCCTTGATCATCAATCAGAATATATCTTGGAAAAGCTTTCGCATTATAATCATTGAAGAAGTCATGTCTCACTCCCCCAGTACACAAATTAACAGCATTCAGATCAAACTCTCTTAACTTACTTAACCATCTTTCAGTATTTCTGTCAGAACAGATTGAAACAAATACTATATTTTTATTTGCAAGATCATCTGAAAGCTTTTTCATTGCAGGCATTTCAGCAATACATGGTCCACAATGAGTATTCCAACAATCAATATATACATACTTCCCTTTAAAATCTGATAGATGAACTATACTTCCTTTTTCATCTTTTATTTCAAAGTCAGGAGCTTCCTCTCCTTTTGCCAACCTTTTCCAGCCATCATACTTATCCTTTAAGATCTTTTTGCGCTTACTATCGCCCAACTCATTTATAAACTCAACACATAACGTATCTATATTATCAATACCATGAAAACGGATATAACTGCGAAAATCCCTGTACATCATTTCTTCAAAAAAATCTCTATCAGTCAGCAATTTCTTTGCTAAATGATACTTCTCAGACATCGTCTCTGTTTGCAGTTTCAGAAGAGAGTTTATTGCAGACTTATATTCATGAAACGAATAAAGTTCTTTTCTATCAGGCTTAATATCCTTAGTAAACCCATAATAATCATCAGATAAATCGGCTTCACTTTTAGTAAGTATTTTATGAAACTCAGGAAATAAAAACAACTGATTGATAACGAAATAGTCAACTAACTCTTTCTCAATTTTATAGAATGAATCAGATATATTAGGATGCAGTCCTTTAAAATCCTCTATTTGCTTTATCCTGCATTGCTTAATGCTATCAATTTTAGTCTTGAATACTTTAGTATCACTTGAAAATAATGCAATATCAATTTTCCTAGGATCATGAAAGCCCAACATCTTAATCAGTTGTTCCTTTTTATACAGTAACTCACTCTCCTCAAACCCCTTTCCCGAAAGAGAATAGTTGTACCTGTCAGTATAATTTACAAACACACTATCATTAGGTTTTACATACAGTGTAATTATACTACCAAGTTTCAAGTCAATATACTTTTCACTGCTAGTCGGAATAGAAAATAAAAACTTCCCATTTTCGATGGTATCAACATAAATTGAGTCGTTAGTTCTCAACATAGCAACTGATAATTCCATGTCATTTACAGTACCTGAAACAATAAAATGTTTCTTCCCAATTCTATTGCACCCAAAAACCAAGATGCAAATACTAATAATTAAATAGATTCTTGCTTTCATATGCATAAAATTGTTCAAACAAATTTAAAAAACAAGTATCACTTAACAAAATAGTAGCTTTACTAAACACTGAGGATTTATATTCAGACTAACATTATAAAGGTATATTGCAATGACGCACAACTATCAACAGTTAGTTCGTCAATTCAATATTTAATTTCTCTGTTTCGCAATCATATTTTATCAGAGCCTGCCCCTTTACCTTTTTCCCACAAAAGATTGAAGGAGTCCACTTCTTGATCAATCTCGTTACTCTAACTGCTTCTCTTTGAAAATCGGTAAAACATTCAACTTCAGGGTTAAGATGTTCATATTTTTCATAAATTATCCGATTACGCTTTATATTTTGTCCTTTACGATAATAAAAGAGGTTTGCTTTAGTTAATGTTCCATGCTCGTCAATATTGCATAAAACAAAAGCCAAGTTTCCATGAACTGCACTTGTATCCCGTGTATTTAAATTAAAATTACTATGTATTATTGAATCAATATTCTCTGGTACTGGCTTAACATCACGTTCATCCCAATCCCAATAGAAATCAGTCACTTTACAATCAATAGACTCAAGCCATTTACAATCATTTTGATGATAGATTTCCAAACCTGTTCTAGATTCTTGTCCTCCAGTAAAATATCTTTCACCTGATTTCCTGGCATACACTAAATACTTCTCGTCTGGTTTCAAATATACATCGCAATCTGAAATAGTCATATTTCCTTCGTGATAACTATTTACCGTAAGACGCAGGGTATCCTGCTTGTCTCCTTTATATACTCTATCAACAAGAAACTTTACATCATAAGAAGACGAGTCACTTTCAAAGACCTGAATCACTTTACCAGTAAATATCAAATCGCTCTTAAAATACCACCATAGGAATGACTGTTTATTGTAATCGCAAGAAAAAGCAGGTAGTAACGATAAAATTGATATTAGAAGTAGTATTGTTCTTTTCATAGTTTGAATAGGAGAATAGTCTATCACAATAGATAGTGTTGAGTACTTTTATAATTATTTAAAACATTATTCTATACACAATGAAAACAGCTCCAGAAAACATTAACAAACAAACTATAATTGCAATTATTTTATTAATCCTATTACGTCTCTTAAGTTTAGACCTTATTTCGCACAATTGTTCTGGCGTTGCGTGCTTTTTTAGTAGCTCTTCAAATCCATCATCTGATTTCAATATATATAAATCTTTACTATCATATAATGTTTTTCTATCTCTAGCATTATTCTTAATGCTAGTTATCATAGCTTGAACAGTACCTGCAAAACTCATATCTGTAATATTAATATATTCGTCTTTTATTCACTCCAGATGCCATTCTTAAACAACTGGAACCATTTCTCAAGATTTTCGTCATTGAATAATTCAATTAACTTAAAAACCTCTCTGGCAAACTCAATAGAAGCAATCCCATTAGCAGTTATTACATTCTTGTCGGTTACAGCAAATGAATTTTGATAATTCTCTTCACCACTGTAATTCGGAGCAACACCCTTTAAATAATACAAATCATTACTAGTATGTTTCAAATCATCCAGTATACCTAACTGACTAAGGTAGGCAGTAGCAGCACAAATCGCAGCAATAGGTTTCCCCTTTTCAAATAAGCTATTTGTTATATTATCAATCTCACTATTTTCCCCCTTCTCCCAAGCAGAACCACCAGGAAGAATAAGCATATCAATATCCTCAAGATCTAAATCAGCAAGAGAAGTTGTCGGTTTAACTTGCAAACCACCCATTGAAGTTACTAAATCCCCATTTTTTGAGAAATAAACCAATTCAAACTGCTCGCTCTTATTTATCTCCGGTGTAAGATATGAGATTTCCCAATCAGAAAATCCATCAAACAGGAATACATATATTTTTTTCTTCATAAAATTTCTTCTTTTAATTCATAGCCAACTTTTGCCAACCATAGCTTAAAAGGTTCAGCTTTAGGCGATGGAATTGACTGTATCAATCGCAATAACTGTTCTGTATCAGCAACATCTGTCATTCTCATTTTACCATCAGTTGCTTGCATTTTCAAACGGCTACAATTTGTAGCCACTTCACTTTCTTCTTTTTTTAGTCTGGTTTTCAGAACACTCCAATACTTTCTCGGATTTTCACTTTCTGTTAAAACACCAATAACATCTATAATAGAGAAATACCATTTTTCGTTATCATTATCCCAATGAACACGAACCTTTTGGTCTTGAAATAATTTAATTGCAGTTTCTTTTGTCATACCTTCAAATTTTCATACTTAAAGATAACCAATATTTAAATTTCATAAAAGGAATATTTCTTATTCCTTTTATGAAATCTTAATACGCTGCATACATACAGAATCACCACCTAAAATAGATTTTTCTAAAGTAATAGTAACTTCCTTATCAAATAGTGTCTCAAATACTTTCTTAGAATATCCTACAGTACAATTGCAAAGAAAAGAATTGTCTACTCCATTCTTAACCATCGGACATGTACATTCTTCAAATATTAAGGTTATAATATTTCCATTCTTAGTAAGCTCATCAGAATTATAATATTGAGACTTAAACTCTTTAAATAAAATATCGTCATCTTTCTCATTCGGAAATTGATTTCTAATACTTACAGCACCTTTATGAAGATCAGATACTTCACAACAATTCCTTCCACATTGATTCAATATCTCAACACCTTTTTCATTGTCAAGACATGACAACTCTGATAATACATCATTTATCCAACTTGTTCTACGATTATTATTCATATATAAAATATATTATAGTATAAGAATCACTCAGTTCTTTACTTATCTAAAACTCGTTTTTTACTGAATTTATTCTCATTAAAAATGATTGATATTATCGATGCAATAATAAGTATTGAAGCACCTATAAACAACCAAGTTGCTTTAGATTCAATATTAACATTTGAAAAATCAAAATTCAAAATATTTATAAGCATTGCAATTATAATCAAAATTGAAGATAGGTTTCTTTTAATCATGTTTTCTATTTTTTAAACGGTTTATAAATAATGTGAACTTATACTCTATTTTGTATACAATATAAAATAAATCGCCTAACGAATATACACAGAAAAAATATTTAACAATAAAATAACATAATTAAACCTCAACACCCGCATAATGAATTGAACTATAAATAGATAATTTAAAACTAGCGTAATTATAAAATAACCTTACGACCATATGACATTATAACTAACTAATACAAACTAGCCTTATTCTGGTACGACTGTACCCTATAAAAGAAAGGTATATATTTTAGCGTTACATTTAACTATAACAAATCTAAAATATATACCTTTAAGTTGCTCATTAAAAGCACAAACTTTCGAATTCTTACTTACAAACTATGACATTTAGTGTGTATTAAAAATTATTTATCACACAATTTCTTTCCAGTAATAATATCATCAATCATTCCGCTATATGGTGCACAGCAAATAATTTCCTCATTATTAAGTCCACTATTTTCAGCGAAAATAATATTAGCAAATTCACCTACTAGATGCTTTGGATATGTTTCATATTTCTCACGAGATTCGTGCATTAGATTGATGTAATCATTTTGATAGCAAACTGTAATTTCTGGATGCTCTTCTACCCATTTAGGGAAGAAAATCATTCCATGAAGTCTGTTTTCTTCTGGCATAAGTTCAACAACTACGTCTGTTCCCGTAGGTTCTGTCCATGATAGCTTATAAACTCCCATTGTGAGTTTAACAATATCAGCTTTCTGGTTCTTAACCCAACGACCAGCTACCATACCTGTATGGATACGATAATCGATTGTGTTTTCGTTTTTGACATATAATTCGTATTTCCAACTATTTTCGTACTCATAGATAAGGTGAGCGCCCAATAAATTATGCATATGATCTTATTTTTAAATTCATTGGCAAATATCACTCTAAATAATCTCAGAAAAGTTAACCTAAGTTAAGAAAAGAGTCGTTTTCGAATTCTACTCAGGGATTGCACTTTGATACCTAAATAGGAAGCTATTATTGATTGAGGAGCTCGCTGAGCTATGTTTGGAAAACTTTTTAAAAGAAGTAAATATCGTTCTTTAGCATCTTGATTGATTGTACTAAACAATCTCTTTTGACTTTGGATATATAGATTTTGAATAAGCACTCTTAAAAATTTTTCAACTGCTGGATATCTTTCCGTAATGATCTGTAAATCATTAAATGTGATTTTCAACAGAAGCGTATCTTCGAGAGCTGCAACATTTAAATCACTGCATTCTCCTGTGAAAAAACTATTCAAGTCTCCAATCATACTATTTTCGAAAGCAAATCGTATTACTGTTTTTTCTCCATTTGCATTCATTATGTATGAATACACAGCTCCACTAATCACAAAAGCCAGTTCATTAGTTCTTCGGCCTGCTACAATAAGATGTTCCTTTTTCTTAATTTCTTTTTTCTTAAAGAAAGTAGCAATGTCGTCAAACTCATTATCAGTGAGATTAATTTCTTTTAGGAATATTGATTTAAGCACCTGTTTTTCCATAGTAAATTTATAAAATTTATTTTTTACACAACGATCACGCTATACTTAGTGGAGTATATATAGCCATTGTTAAACAACGTTTTTTAATAGTATTCAATTTTATATTTAAATTTTCTCTTTTCTTTCTCCCTTGGGGATTCATGAATGATTTTTTCCTTTTTCACTAACCCTTGTCCGTTATATTTATATGTTTTTCTGACCTTTCTGCTTCCCAAAGGGTATTCCCCAAACCTCTGATGCTCATCGTAATCAATATATAAAAGTTTTCCATTTGCATTATAGAAATACTTTTTCACTTCTATTTTTTCGTCCTTGAAAGATTTTTTAACAAGGATTTTGTTCTGCCTATTATATAATTCATGAATATGAAAAATGGTATCGCGAGATGAATTATTACCCACTCTAAGCAGCGTTTCAATTATTAAAGTATCCGACTTGGATTTACTGGTAAAGATTCTACTTAATCTTTTTTCGCCTTCTGAATAAGAGTATGACAATGTTTTTGAAATTCTATTTTTGTCATATATATACTCCTTTATCCAATTTGTATCTTGTTTTTCATTGAATTGAATTTCTTTTACAATTTTTCCATTATTATAAAATTCTTTTGAATAAAGTTTAGCACTTGATTTATTATCATTTAATTCTTTAACTTCTGAAGAAGTGATTAAATCATTATAGTTTTTATATTCAGAAATTCTATGATATGGATTAGTATTAATCTGATCAGATGTTTGTTTCTGTGTTTTATTAATAAATATTGTTTTATTTCCAACGGAATCATACTGGTAATAGGTTCTAATATGCCCCGCATTTGAATGAAGGTAATACTCTATCATTAAACGATCTTGACTATCATAAACATATCCTCTAAGATAATATATGTATTTCTTATTCCAGTAATCACCACAATACAGTGTGCTGTAACTAAAAATCATTCTTCCCAATGAATCATATTCTTTAATTCTTGTTACTTCTCCTTTTTCAGTTTGAGTAATTCTATGAACATTACATTTTTGTGATTCAATTTCAAAATCATCATGGTTAAATGTAAATTGTGCAATTGCATTTACGGAAAATAGAATCAATATTAGTGTTGTAGTTATTCTCATAATGTTGCTCAAGACCTTATCTATTGTTAGCATTCGTAATTATTTATGAGCACGTGTTGTACCCCATTTGTTATTTAATCTGTTTTATTGGCTCATTGTTTCTATAAATAAACATCATCATTGTGTCTTTTGAAAAAGATTCAAACCAAATTTCTTCTCCATTTTTCATGTTATTTTGATATTCGCTAGTTCTATCCAGATTCCAAAAGAATGGTTTATTACGAATACCAGCAAAATATCTTTTCCATAAGCCATTTTTCTACCCATTGATATATACACCTTCATATTTGATAATATCAGGTTTATAGACTTCGGAAATTGAAGATTTAATTTTTACATTACTTTTTGAATTCAGAATCGTTGTATCAATGGGATATTCAATCCAATATCCGTGTTTTTCATTTTGCAAATTATAAGATCCACTATCTTTAAGGCACTTCCAGGGACTTAAATCCGCTTTGTAATAATGTAACTTTTGCTCTGACAATTTATATTTAATTATAGTATCTATTTGCTCTTCTGATTGCATTATCATTAATACACTATCCACCTGAGAGAATAAATTCTGATAAGATAGTAGCATAGTCAATATTAAAAGTGTAGTTCTCATCTTAAATGGATTACAACTTGTGTAAACTAGTTATAGTGATTATAATAAGTCATTAAATGTTCAAACAAATTTAGAGAAACAACCCTATTTAGCAAAATAATAACGAAATTAAATATAAGGTATCTGTAGAAGGAATTATACTATGAGTAAAATATTAAGATATCTTATTAATAACTGTAATTGAATTGAAGAATGGCGTTTGCTATAAATCGATGTTGGAGTACCTAGTTATTCTAACACTATCTTTTCTTGTTAATTTAAAAGTACCATCGTTACGAATTAATATTTTAGTTATTATTGAATCCGTTTCATATGTTGTACTATCAGTATAGTAATTAATACTCTCAATAGTCTTAATATTAATTCTCCTGTATTCATTATCTGAAACCTTGTTTGTGTACATTAATTGAGAACCGACAATTTCGGTATCACCAGCTTGTTCTAATAAGTCAGAAGATGATGTTGAGACTTCAACTTTATCAATCATTTCAAGTTTTCCATTAATTGAAATCATGTGCAGTTTAAACCAATCATCAGCATTTGTTCTTATTACCAAAATTGCATAATTACTTATTTGTGGTTGAACAGAATAAATGTCCGCAGAATATAGTCGTCCTGTATTTGTTTTGTAAGGAACATATTTATCTGTCCAATTAATAAACTGAACGGAATCCAAGGAATTTAATTCACTAGATTTATCAGAAACATTTAGTAACTTCTTGTTCTTATATTGAGAATTAAAACTTGGGAAAGTCACATAATGTAATTCCTTCTGATCCTCTTTTGGTTTACTTTGTTTTCTACCTTCACATCCAACCATAAAGATGAGAACAAATATTATTAATATTTTCATTCTGTATAATTAATTATAAAATAACATTCTGAAAACTGTACTTAAAAGTATCCAATTCGCTTTGAGCTATCTTACGACCATATGACATTATAACTAACTCATACAACTCAGCCTTATTCTGGTACGACTGTACCCTATAATCGAAGTCATTCTTAATTTTTGTATTCGATAGTTATATATTGTCTTAGTTTCTAATGCTTGCTAACGGTCTGTGTAAGAAACATAGCACATCTCCGCACTATGTTTATTTACATTTTGCTGGGCACAGTACATTATTGACTAACAATATATTATCGAAATATATCAGTTAAAATTTATCGAAATATTTTTATCGCTGGCTATTTTTCCTATCGTTTCCTTTATCTGCTGAATCACTGAATACTCAAGCTTTGCCAATTTCAATTTATGTGTTGAGTTATCATTTCTCGTAAACACAAAATTACTTGCTTTGTAATCAATCGAATTTATTTCTGACCAATTAATTATTTGTCCTTTCTCAAATGCTCCAATCTTAATGATTATTACTTCGCTATTAATCTTAATGAATGCTTTTCCAAATAATCTATCTATTGAACACCCTAATCCAGTTAGTGTTAATGATAATCCGTTTACAGCCATAATTAATGAATATCCCAAGTCGAACCAGGAAAACGAACCTCTTTCATAAAATTTAAACGGAATCCATAGAATTGCAATAAGGTAAGCTATTAAGGCAATCATTAATGCAGGTTTTGATTTTTTCAGTCCTCTATGTAAATCTTTTGTGTACGCCATTATATTTTGAGTTTAGTTTGAATCAGAATGTTTAACTTTCAAAGTCGCACCGTATTAAATATTATTTATAATAAATCACTAATGATTCTAACGAATTTAGACAAAAAGCTCTATTTAGCGAAATAATAACATAATTAAATACCACATATGTGTAGAAAGAAATAAAATATGAGTAAAAATTTTAATACTAGCGTAATCACAAAATAACATTCTGAAAATCGTACCTGAAAGTATCCAATTCGCTCTGAGCTATCTTACGACCATATGTCATTATAACTAACTCATACAACTCAGCCTTATTCTGGTACGACTGTACTCTATAATCGAAGTCATTCTTAATAAAACCAAGGGACTCATAAAAATGCAACCTATTCTGAGAAACCTCATCAACAATAGGATCAATCTCAAGAATAATAACCTTATCAGTCTGCCGAATCAAACTACCCAGCACCCTCTTGCCATTGCCCTTACCCCTAAGCAACTCACTAATAGCAAAATGCTCCAGATAAACATACCCCTCAAACTCCCAATACGAAAGAAAACCAATAAACCTATCCCCATCATAAAAAGCATCAAGACGATAAGAACCATTCCCAAACAACCCCTCCTGAGCAGACAAACCCCGCTTCTCAACCTCCGGAAAACTACTTTCATACAAACTCCAGAAATCAGAAAACTCCGATGGCAATGTTGATGTTATTCTATATCGTTTCATATTACTATAGATGTGATAACGGTAAATAGTATGAGTAGTGCCGAATTACGAAGCGATTTCCTTTCAAACCGAGATGAACTTTGATACGAGACCAAAGCTCAAATTACGCACTTTACTCGGCATTACTTATACAAAATGTTGGGGTTTCGTTTTTTAATTATCCACCAGTAAAATTTATGGCTATTTTGTATTAGTTGACTTTTAAGGATTCATAATCTTATTTAAAGTTCCTTCACGGTCTTTTATCAAGTTTTCTGCCAACTTTTTTGAATCTTCTGATATATGATCGTTCAAATATTTATTTGACCATATAAAGAATTCAAGAAGGATTGGAACTAAGTCCATCCCTTTTTTTGTTGCATTATATAAGAATACCTTCTTATTTGTTGGATGATTTGATTTTGTTAAAATACCTAAGGATTCAAGTTTACTGAGTCTATCTGCCAAGCGGGCTGTTGATATTTTTTCATTGATTTGAGTAAAGTCCTTAAAAGTTCTCTCCCCATATGTAACTAATTCTCTGACAATTAGCAACGACCATTTGTCTCCAACCATATCCAGTAATGAACTCACTGGGCAATTTGATCTAAAAATTTCTTTGTTTTTTTTTGCTTTCATAATGAAAGTAATATATCTTAGCTTCCGATTTGAAAGTAAAATTACAAATTATAAATATATAAACAAGACATAAACATAATAAAATATAGCAAGATGAAAAAAAAAGTATTAATTACAGGAGCAGGTAGTGGATTTGGTAAAGGAGTTGCGTTAGCATTAGCTCAAAAAGGTCATGAAGTTATAGCAACTGTTCATTTTTCAACACAAAAAACAGAATTGCTTAATTCTGCAATGGAATTAGATATTAACCTAAATGTTGAGGTTGTTGATATTACAAATGAAGACGATCGAAATTTTATATTCAAAAATGAGATTGATATTCTTATCAACAATGCAGGGATTATGGAGACGGGACCTATTGCCGAAATCCCAATGAAAAATGTAAAAAATAATTTTGAGACGAATGTATTTGGAACCTTGGCTGTAACTCAAGGTTTTATTCCTCAAATGGTTAAACGTGGTAAAGGAAAAATTATCACAATCTCTTCTATAGCCGGTTTGGTTACAATGCCAATGGGAGCGGTCTATAGTGCTACAAAGCAAGCTCTCGAGGCAATAACAGAAGGGCTTTCTATTGAATTGGCTGGTAAAGGAGTAGATATGTGTGTAGTTAATCCAGGCTTTTACAAAACTGGATTTAATGATAGAGGTGCTGAAACGATGTTGAAATGGTTTGATCCTTCGACCTCATTATCTTCACCCGAAATATTACAGTCAGTAATGAATTTATTGGAGACTCAAGCTGATCCACAAGAGCAAATCGATGATATTGTAAGGGTTGTAGAAGAAGATAAATCCAATTTCCGTAATGTGTGTCCACAACAAGTTATTCCTTGGGTTAAGGCAATTGAAGAGAAAAGCTGGGAAGCAAAATCTGATGAACAAATTTGGGTGTGTCCAAGTTAAAAATGGTAAAAAGTAAATTAACCTGCATTATTCATAAATTGAATTAAGCAGGTTAATAATTGTTTAAATAATAATAAATAAAATGAGTGAAAAATTATCAATCATAAATCTATATGATAAAGCGAATGCTGCCATTTTAGGGCTGGTTACATCAGAAATGCCTAAATTGAAAAAAGCACGAAAGAAAAATGCTTATAATAATAAAAAGCCAACCTTCGAAAAACCTTATGATATGCCATTTAGTGAGGTAGTAATTGATGGCGTAAAAATTAGGTATGCTAAGTCGGTTATAGATGACAGGAAACCTACGGTTGTATTATTATCTCCTTACCCTCATAGCATTATGGCTTTTGCTCCTATATGGGAAATTCTAGAGTCGAAATATAATTTATGGGCTTATGATATGCCTGGATTTGGTAGAAGTGATATAGGGTACGAGTTTATGACCTTCAAATTTCAGGGAAAGTTTCTCAATAAATTTTTAGAGCATTTTGAAATAAAAAACTCGCACATTGTCGGACCTGATGTGGGTATGCCAGCAAGTTTATATTATGCGGGAACCTTTAAAACGAATATTAATAGTATAATCATAGGCGATGGACCTGGTATTTCACCTTCTTCAAACGCAAGCCTTATTCGAAAAATGGTTGGTTCAGGTTTTTGGAGATTGATCTTTAGAATTGCTGGGAATGGAGCACTCGTTCAAGCAGGGAAAGAAGTCTGCTATGTAAATTATGTTCCCAATAAATATGAAATGTCTGATTTTAAAAAATCATACAAAGGTAAAGTTGCACAAACCCTGAAGTGGTTCAAAAATTATCCTTCTAATATAAAACAAGTAGATCCTTTATTAGAAACAATAGATATACCTACACTCATTTTCTGGGGAGACGAAGATGCTATTTTGTATGCTGATAATGGAGAAAGAATACAAAAGAGAATTAAAAACAGTAAACTGAAAATATTTGATAACTGTGGACATTTTTCTTATCAGGATAAATACTCAGAGTTTGCTGAATTAGTTGATAATTGGATAAAAAAGGATTATAGGTCTGTTAACTAGAAATGATTTTCTTTACACTGTAATTCTATAAGAAGATGCTGTTTTTTATTGGCTTCTAAATGAACCCCAACGGCTCGGCTATGCGTAGTATGCCTTGGGTTGCGCCCGCGGCAAGGCATATTACGTATGAGCCATTGTTAGGTTTTCGTACTTTTAACTCATCGTTATTACAGGACCTTCATTCCCATAAGATTTGAAATTTATTGTCTTAACATTTTGATTTCGCATTTTGATTTGTAACAGTCTAGCAAAATTATCGTCATGTGTTGAAAGTATAATTTTCTTTGCATTATCAATATCTACCATTGACCTGAAAACATCTATCAATGCTAGGACATTTAAGTCATCCATACTTTGAATCGGGTCATCTAGAAATAACTGTTCAAGTTTTGAACCAGTTTCGGGAATACCCATACCAAGAAAGATACTCAATGCAATTGTATTTAACTGAGCAGAACTAAATATTTGATTTAAATGAATATCTCCTTTTTTTATATAGTTGTAATTTTTCTTTCCACTTTTCTGGTTTTTAAGTTCAATTGTATTAAAGCGAAAATGAGGATTTATCTCTTGGTAGATGCGTTTAATTAACGGATTTTCAAACAACTTATTTAGCAGCTCTTCTTTCTGTTTTGAAACATTCTTAATTATAATTTCGACATTCTTTTTATCCTTTTCAATGGCAATTCTTTGGTTCTCAAGAGAATCTTTTTCTTTATCAAAATTGACTGATTTTACAATTGCCTCTTGATCTGATTCGGATATTTCATACTCTTTAAATACTTTAAGTTCACGAATAATGGATTCATAATCAGAAATTACATTTAGTATACTTTCGAGAGTATCATTAGTTTGTGAGCTTTTTAAGTTATCTCGTAGTTTAATAAAATCATCTAAAGTCTCAACAATTGTTTGATCTTTATTTACTTTCTGCTTTATTAACTTTATTTCAGATTCATTCGATTCTATTACCGAACTGTTAACAATTTTAGTAGGAGTTTCTGCATTAAAGTCTTCAGAGAAAATTGATTTGTATAGGTATTTATATTTATTAATCCTAGCTTTAACATCAGGCTGATTCCTTAAAACTTGCTTCTCTGAGTCCTCTACACGAGTTCTATTCTCAGCAAGTTGTGATTTTAACTTATTTATAAATACTTCATATTGATTTTTAATATATTCGATTTTATCTATAAAAAGCAATTTCGCTTGTGTTTCTAAATTCTTTATGCCATTCTTAATCTCAGTTTCTAGTTTAGTTATTTTATCAAGTATTTTTTGAACCTCCTGATTTCCTGAAGAAACTTGACTATCAATAATACTAACTAACTGTTCTTTGATCGAAAGGATCTTGTGCTCTGAAGGTGATTTTAAGCTATCTATATTTGTAAAAACTGTGCTTAAACATACTGGACACGATTTAATATCATTGCTTTCATTTATATATGTTTTTACTTTTTCTAAGATATCTACATAACTATTATTTAAGTTGCTTAATGCACTTTTTGACTTCTTTTCATCGTTAAGCTTTTGTAATAAATCATCATTCTTTTCACTGAATTCATTAATTACAGAATCTAAATTTGCTAAATCAACAGTTTTAAATAGTTCATCTGCATAAAACTTACTTCCATTTATGTATTTCGCATACTCAGCCTTTGAAAGGCTCTTGATAAATAAATATGTTTTTTCTTTAATTAAATGATAATCAGATTTTGCCTTAGAATAATTTTTGATTACATCTTCTGTCTTAAGTAGATATGTTTCTGACCATAAATTACCATTATCATTAATAACTTGGTTGATTGCTCCGAGAACCTTAGATTCTTTTTCATTGTTTGTAGTAGCTGTTTCGTAAGTTTTGTAGGTTTCAAGCTCTTTAGTTATATCAATTTTTTGGATGAATTGAGCATCTTCATTCTTCTTATAAAGTGATATAGCTAAAACGGCAGAATTATAATCTTCCTTATTCTTCTTTTGAGTTATTAATTCGTTCTTATTTCTTAATACACGCCCAGGTATTAGATTTACTTTTCTGATAAAATTGAAGCAATTGTTTCGTGTAATTTCTTTTTCATTAAACGTATCATCTAAAATATGAAATGAAGATTCAGATTTTAGATTAGTTTTAATAGAAAATATTTTATCTTTAGCGGTGTTAATTCCCAATATATAATCATCAATGGTTTTCCAGTTTTTTTGGGCAAAAAGCAAATCTGATTTTTCTTTAGCAATT
>Ga0193964_1000176_pt1 | contig 31045 bp, 24 predicted proteins | sample FB_7_MG_FD_140323 | JGI IMG/M metagenome (GOLD analysis project Ga0193964, IMG submission 140323) | Microbial mat bacterial communities from the Broadkill River, Lewes, Delaware, United States - FB_7_MG | ecosystem: Environmental > Aquatic > Freshwater > River > Microbial mats | place: USA... | reverse complement strand
TTGTCCCAACATCCAAATATAATTTATTCATATTTTCCCTCACATTTCTAATAAATCTAATCTCCAAAAAAGAGTAGAATAAATTCTACTCTTTTCCATATTTTTGCATTAACACTTGATAATTATTGACCTGCTATTTGCATATTTTTAAATAGAATTCCTTTTGGACCAATGTAATTATTGTATTGAGTACTTTCATTAGATAAAAACATTTCTTTTTGAACTTCAAAAATATTCCCCGATATAGATCCACCAGTAACTATGTGAGTTTCCTTTCCATCAAAATATCTAGCTAATCTAAATTCTCCTCCAAAGTCACCTGTTATTGGATCCATCTGAAATGCAGAAAAAGCTAAAAGTTCTATATATGGTTCTTTTTTAAATTCATCATAAGTTAATGAACCTTGCTCTACAACAAAATTCATTATACTTCCTGTTGGTTCTATATCTAAATACGAAGTATACTGTAAGCTACCAAAATATGTTTGTAATATCCCATCTTTATATAGCTTTGTTTTTTCTAACCTGCTTCCATCAGCATCAAATGGTGCTGATTTTGAAGAATTTTTCATAAGAGGATCTAATGTTATATTAAGCAAATCACCTTTAATATTTTCTCCCTGAAAATTCTCACCTATTTTAGCTTTTGATATTTTTTCATAAACCGCTTGTGCATTAGCTTGAGTTAAATAGAAGCTAAAGAAATCTACAACTGATTCATTTGTCAAAATTGCATTAATATTTTTTAACGATGGAGCTTTTTTAGCAACTGCCCTTTCCTTCGTCATTTCTATTTGTGAACGAACATCATTTTGTATTTTTTCTTTACAATCATCAGAAAAATTAATTATGCTAAAAAGTTCTACTTCTTCTTCTCCAATATTGGAATCCGTTACGATTTCAATTTCACCATTATAAACATTAAATTCAACATCAACTTCATTTGAATTAACTATTCTTTTTTTAGTTTTATTAATAAATATTTCCGCCGAATTAACAGCTGCTTTTTCATTATCACTTTCAAATACTGCCTTAGTAAATCCATCTAAATAAGGCGTAATATCCTCATTTGAAAATGCACTTTCAATATTAGAATATTGTTTATCTGTTTTTTTTGCAAGTGGATACCATTTGTTTTTAACAAATGATGCCGAAAATGCTGCATTAGTTAAAATATCAAATATTTCCTCATCATTCATGCTTGGAGAAATTTTAACTGTTGCAGAACCTTTGTATTTTTCATTATTTTCCTCAAAATCTTTATATACAACCACTTCATAATGCGAAACCTTTTTGCCTCTATTCATATCTAAATTTTCTTTTATATAGAAAAGTTCGTTTGAAGTAGTATTTGAAGAAATTATTTTCCATCCATCTATAGAATCTATTCTATTTATAATGCCTTTTATTCTATTAATCATTAACCTAACCTCCCCACTGCTTTTATATATGGACCACCAGTTGAAGTTTTAACCCATTCTTTATGTCCTTTACCACATGCTCCACCACCAGATAACACTAAATCATCTGATACCATTGATATAGATTTTAACAAATCTGGTACATATCCTGTTAAATATACTGGCGAAACTATTTTTCCTGTTATTTTACCATCAATTATTTCTCTACCCTTCATTGCTACACACTGAATTCCCCAATTTTTAGGATCTTCCATTCCACTTTGAAAACCTTCCAATATATATCCCTTAGCAATTGATTTTATCATATCTTCTAATTTATCATTTCCTGGTTTAAAAAATGTATTTGTCATTCGCGAATAAGCTTTTCTTTCAAATGATTCTCTTTTACCATTTCCAGTAGGCTTAAGTCCTAATTTCATAGCAGATAACACATCTGAAATTCCAGATTTTAATATTCCTTTATCAATAATAACCGTGTCTGTACCAATTGTTCCCTCGTCGTCAAATAAATATGAAGATACTTCCTCTGCTGAACGAGCTCCATCATGCATTTGGGTTATTTCAGAAGCCACTGGTTTATTTACAAATTCAGCTGCTTTTGCTCTATTTTTAACAAACATATCTAATTCTACACCATGTCCAAAAGCTTCATGTGCAATTAATCCTGACATATCTGGATCGCATATAATATCATATGTTCCTGGCTCAACTTTTTGAGCTGTTAATAATTCTTCAACTTCTTTTACTGCCTCATCTATTCCAGTTTCCATTTCTTTTAATAATTCAAAACCCTTTAATCCAGAATATGATTTAAAGCTATATTTAACACCCTCTTCATTGGCTGCAATTGGTATTAGTGCTCCTGTTGAATAAATATATGACTGTTCTAGATTTTTTTTAGTTGAAATAAATATTTTAGATACCTGAACTTCTTCGTATCTCACTCTAAAATCTATTAATTTATCAAATTTTTCTAAGCCTTTATTCATTATTTCTGTTAATTTTAAAACCTTTTGTTCTGCAGTTCTGTCTTTAGGTAATATTTCTACCTCTCCAAAAAAACTATCTATAATTCCTTCCTCTTCAATAAGAGGATATTCATTTATAGATATACCTTTATCTTTAAAACTTTTAATATCGTCTTTTGCAATTTTTCTTATTTGTTTTAAAATATCTTTTTCATCTATTTCATTAAACGAATATTCAGAGTAATTCACTCCATTAAATACTCTTAAAACAAATCCTCTTTCAGACCACATTGAATCTTCAACACTTGCACCTGTGCTTCTAACACCATAACTCATACCCTTTGAATCGGCACCTAAGATAGATACATACTTAAATTCTTTCGATAATTCATCAATAACATTTTCAAACATTTTCTTTTGTTCTTTCAAAAAAGGTGATATCTTAACTTGCATCGTACTCCTCCTTATTATTAAATATTTTCAAAAGCATAATTAATTATTACTCGTTAAAATTATTATATCATTAAGTTTTTTTGTATTCAAATACTATTATTTTTATTAGAAGAATTAAACTTTTTAGGTTTTAAAAATGCTTTTTTATTACTATTTCTAATTTGGCTAATCAACGCTATAATAGCACCTATTAATAATACAATATAATATGTTATTCCTCTCCATAAAACCATTCCCGTCGATAAAATACCTTTAGGGAAAAACATCCTAAACAATGCAATAAAGCCTCCTTCAGAGGCTCCTAGTGCTCCTGGTGAAGGTATAAAAGAAACTGCCATTGTTAACAAGGCTTGTACTGATATAAATTCTAATAAAGAATTCCCAGTTAATCCAAGAGCTCTATATACCAAATAGGATACTGAAAAAAATAAATTCAATTGAATAAATGTTAGTAAAGTCAATTGAACAATTAATTTTTTATTGCCTCCTATTTGTTTTAAACTTTCATTATATTCCTCAATATGATCTTCCAATTGCTTTTTTCTTTTATCTATATTTTTAACTTTTTTTATTTTATAAATTATATTAAATATTTTATCTGCAATTTTTTTTACCATTTTCCCATTTATTATTGTCATAAAAACAAATATAACACCTATGATATTAATTAAAAGACCTATTTCAATAAATACAATAAATTTATCAATTTGATTTTTAATTAATTGATGTGAAAATAAAAATAGTATTGCTGAATATACAGTAATTACCGATTGATAAAAAACAAATTTAATTATTAATGTTGCAGAACTACTTGCTAATGATATCTGATCTTTTGTCATATGATATATTTGAGCAGGTTGTCCTCCAGAAGCAAATGGTGTAATTGCACTATAGTAAAATCCAATCATTGCATATTTTAATGCTTTTCTAAATTCTATTTTTTCCGAAATTGACTCTAATGTAATTTGAATCATTTTTGCATCGCATGCTTTATAAAAAAACATAAATGATAGTGCCATTATAATAAACTTAATATCCGCATTCATTATATAAGTATAGATATTTTCAAAATTATTACCTTTAAAAATAAAATAGAATGTTAAAACCAATAATAAAATAACCAAGCCATAATTAATAAATTTTTTTTTCATTCTACTTACTCCCAAAATAATAAATCAAAGTTTTTTTTGACAACCAACATTTTTTAGATTTTCTATTATCCTTATTTCCATTTACACTAAAAACCTTCTTTAAAAACACATCCCATTTATATAACAAGTATGTTTTAATAGATTTATCCAAATCTATTACACTAAAATGCATTCTCTTTGCTAATGGATATAATATTGTAACTCCGTAATATGCCTTTATATTTAAATAATTGGAATTATATTTTGCTTCATTTGCTAAGCAAAATAGTTCCTTTTTAAAATCACCCATTATTTTCCCATACTGTGAATACTCTCTCATAATCCTATTATTTATGTGTATTTCTGCAATTTTATCTCCAGTTTGAATGATTATTCCATCTTCTAATTTGATTGTTTTTCCATTGTATATCTGAGGCACAATATAAAATAGTTCTATTTCAGAGTTTGGGATAGTTTCCCATTTGTTCTTTTTAACAATAAATCCATCAAATTTCTTCATTAAAAATTCAATTTTATTTCCCACTTTTATCCTCCAATAAAACAAATCTAAATCCTTTATTTTTTAATTCTGGAATTACTTCTTTTAATGCCGCAATAGTTCTTTTAGGAGCATTATCTGCTCCTCCTGCATCATGCAAACAAATAATATCTCCCCATCTTACTCTACTTATTAATCTTTCTTTAATATCTTCAATAGACGTTTTATTAGACCAATCTGCTGCATTTACTCTCCATAAAATAATATCTAAATCATATTTTTTAGCATAAAATACTGTAAGTAAATTGAACGTTCCCCACGGTGGTCTAAATTTTTTTATTTCAATATCCAAAGAACTAAAAATTTCATTGGCTTTTCTGAAATCTTTTTTTACATAGCTTGGTAAACTTAACCAAGCACTTTTATGTTCATATCCATGTGAACATATCATATGTCCTTCTTTTTGTATTTTTTTAACTATATCAGGTTCTTCCTTTGCCCTTTTTGCAACCATAAAAAAACAAGCCTTAACATTATTTTGTTTTAAAACATCTAGTAATTCTTCAGTATATTTAGCACTTGGCCCATCATCAAATGACAATACAATGCCATTTTTTCTGGAAATCGTTCTTTTTATAGACTTATTATAATTTCTTGCAATAAAATTTGGAACAAGGCAATAAAGAGCAAAAACAGCAATAATAGTTAATGTTATCCACAAGATTATCATTTCTATTCCTCAATTTCTAAAATATGTTTACTAAATATATTACTCATTGCATCATAATCAAATTCTTTCTTTATTTCTTTTATATTATTTTGCATCTCCAATAATAAATCATCATTAGTAACAATTTCATTTATTTTTTCACTTAGATTTTCCGGCATATCCCAAAAAACTTTCCCTATGTTATTTTTTTCAATAAATCTAGCATTATATTTTTCCTGTTCTAATACTGGACAACATACTAAAATAGGTAATTCAGATTGAATAGCTTCAAATAAAGTTACTCCGCCTGCCTTTCCTACAAGCAAATCCGTTTGTTTCATTAGCGCTGGGACTTCATCTGTAAATGCATAAACCTCTATGTTTGAATATACTCCATATAATTTTAAATACAATTCATAATTGCTACCAGTAATAACTGTGCTTTCGATATTTTCAAAACAATCTAAATTTGTGTAAAATTCCTTTTCATTTGGTAATAAGCCAAATCCTCCACCCATTAATAAGACATTTCTAGTTTTTTTATTTTCCCTTTTTCTTATATAGTTAAATTCTTTTCTTACCGGCACGCCTGTAACAAATATTTTAGATGAATCCACTTTTTTTTCAATTAATCCCATCTTTATTTCCTTTGTCGCAACAAAATAACTATCTGTTAGTGGATGAATCCATTCCCATTGATCTACAATATCTGTAATACAAGTTATTAATGGAAGTTTCTTATCATATTTTTCTTTATACAAAGAAATGATTTTAGAACAAAGTGGAAATGTTGAAATTATTACCTTAGGTTCTATCTCTTCAATCATTTCTTTAACATCTTTTAGAATACTATTCATAAATAATTTATCTATACCTCTTGTAGGTTTTTTATTATGCCTGTAAAAGTAATTATAAATAGATGTACCTTTATTTACTAATAATTCATAGCCTTTATATATTTCATTGTGAAAATCAGGAACTATCCATTCTAATAAATCATTTTCATGTATTTTAATATCTGAATTTATGCTTCTAATTTGTTCCATCATTGCACTTGAAACAGACTTATGCCCCATCCCAAATCTTGCTGATAAAATCAATACATCTGATTTAGACCTCTGCTGATGTAATTTATGTTCAATGCGATATTTTTCAATTAATTGATCAGATAATTTAACAACTTTTTCTAATGAATAAGTGTTATATAATTTCTTCATATTTTCTCTTATTTTCTCTAAATGTTCAGGCTTTTCAATAAAATAATCAATATAATCATTTATTTTACTTATAGACTTTACATACTCAGCTAGTCCAGCCTCCACTAAGAAGTCTTTATTTTCTGATTCTTGTCCAGGAATCATATAAGGAATAACTAATGGAAGTTGTTTTGCAATTGATTCTGATACCGTTAATCCTCCTGGTTTTGAAATTATTATATCGGATATTTCCATGTATTTACATACATCTTTACTAAAACCTAATATTTCGATTATAATATTTCCAGTTCTATAATCTCCATACTTTTTATCAAGCTGTTTTTTCATATCTTCATTATTTCCACAAATAACTATGATTTTTAAAGAATGTCTATTTTTAACCAATCTTTTAATTACAGATTTAATTCCACTTACTCCCATGCTTCCACCCATTAAAAGAATGGTAAATCTTTCTGAATCTCTACTACATTTTATTTCATCTTTATAAAAATCCGTTTTAATAGGTATTCCAAAGGGAAATATTATCTCAGGATTTATTTTCTTTTTAATAAGCGTTTTTTTAGTAAATTCACTTCCAACTACATATGCATCAACATCTTTGTTTACATAGCTTTGATGTGCTTGAAAATCAGTTACAAATGAAATAAAAGGAATATATAATCCATATACCTTTTTCATAGAACATATCAAATCAACAATAAATGGATGCGTTCCCACTATTATATCTGGATCAAATTCCATTATTTTTCTATATAATTTACCTCTTATTAAGTAAATTATAGTATTGCTTACACTATCGTTCATTCGTTTTAAATTAGCAATTTTATATAATTCACCATATAACTTTGGAGTATTTGTTGCTAATAATCTATAACCATCTGAAACTACTGTATCTAAAATTTTATTTGTTTCTTTTAATGCATCTACTATTTCAACTTCATATCCATCTTTAAAAACTTCTCTTAATGTATTTGCAACTGCATTATGTCCTCCTCCTGTAGAGGCCGTAAACACCATCAATTTTTTCAAAATATACACCACCATTTATATTTTCATACTTATTGTCTCCATATAAGTATATATCCCAAATATTAAAAAACACTTAAATTCTTATGAATTTTTATTTTTCTATTATACCACTTATAAATTAATTTTTCTTAACACAATTATTATTACGCAAAAATGAGCAGTTTCAAAAAAACTGCTCATTCTATTTATAATACTTCCAAGTGGGGGAACCTGATAATATTACAATAATTTTTGTCCTTCATTCCAATCTATAGGACATAATCCACCAGTTTTAAGTGCCTTTAAAACTCTTAATGTTTCATCAACACTCCTACCTACATTTAAATCATGAATAACACTATACTTTATTTCTCCTTTAGGATTAATAATAAATAGCCCTCTAAGAGCTATACCATCCTCTTCAATTAATACTCCATATTCTTTTGATACGGTTTTAGTTATATCTGATGCAAGCGAAAAATTTAATTTCCCTAACCCATTATTTATCCAAGCTTTATGAGAATGTTCTGAATCTACACTAACGCCCATAATTTCTGCACCTGCATTTTTAAATTCTTCATATCTTTTTGAATAAGCTGTTATTTCGGTTGGACATACAAAAGTAAAATCTAATGGATAGAAAAATAAAACCAACCATTTATCTTTAAAATCTTCTAATGATTTTCTTTCAAATACCTCTCCATTTCCATCTACTGTCATCATATTAAAATTTGGAGCTTTTTCTCCAACTAATCTATTCATATATTACCTCCGTTTCTTATTTTGTAATAATTACACTTTTATTATAATTACATTTATCCTTTTTGTCAAATAAAATAAAAAAAATTTCAGAATAAATCTGAAATTTAATAATCTTGATGCGTTATTTTATAAAGTGACCAACTAAAAAAACATAATGCATAAAGTCCAACAACATATGGCACGTCTCTATATGACAAATATGCATATGTTACTTTTGAACCCTCCACAAAGGCATAAACAGCGGTGTATGGATATATATATGAAAAAGCTGAATCAACCACTGTTATTATACCTAACAATGAAACTACAATTGCAGAAAATGGAATTATTTTGTTTCTAAAAAACAAAACAAAGAAAACTATCGGCATTTGTAACATAAACATTAAAATAACCTGAGTATTCGTTTGATATAATGCTGATAAAACTGATTGACCATTAATTCCTTTAAAAGAAAATAGAAATGCAAATAATATATTAGATATAATTAGTATAAATCCCAATAAAAAATGAATCGAAAGAAGAAATAAAAGTTTTGTTACAAAAATTTTTGATTGACTTATAGGTAATAATTTAACCGTCCTTTCAGTTTTTTCTTTAATAGGTAAATAAAAATAATATATAGTTATACTTCCATAAAAAAGTGGCCCAACAACAGTTGTAATAAGAATATTTGACTGATACATCAAATCTGTAAAATTTAAACTTGCATTTAAATAAGATTTATTTACTACCATAATTAATACCATAAACAAACTATAAATAATCATCGTTAAATAAACTATTAAACTTACTCTTGATTTCCTCCATTTTAACCATTCAACCAAATAAAAATCAATCATATTCTCTCTCCCCCTGTTAATTTAATAAAATATGATTCTAAACTTTCTTCTTTTGGATAGGCTTTTTGAATTTTTATTTCGTTTTCAACAAACTTATTTATAATATCTGACATTTCTAAATTTACATTATAAATATAAATTTCATCATTTTGAAGTAATTCATAGTCAAAGCAATTTAAATCACATTCTAAAACTTTTAGGGCTCTTGAAACTTCTTCAACTTTTAGTACATTAGCTCTTTTAATTTTTTTTCTAAGCTCTTTATGTGATATTTCTTCTAATAAATATCCTTCATGTATAATACCAATAGAATCTGCTATTTGTTCAATCTCCATAAGATTTCTACTTGTAATAAAAGTTGTAACTTCCTTTTCTCTATTCATTTTAACAAATAATTCTCTTATATTTCTAACACCTATTGGATCTAAATTATTCATAGGTTCATCTAAAATTAATAAATCTGGGTGATTTAATAAGGCTCTCCCTATTGATAATATTGCTCTTTCTCCTGCCCCAATTTTTTTATATTTAATATTTCTCGTCTCATACATGTCAATAAGATTTATTATATCTAATACAGTATTTTTTTTATATGTTCCCATTAATTTTGTATGAATAATTAAATTTTCCAAAACAGTTAAATCTCCGTAAAATCCTTGATTTTGAATTGATACTCCTATTTTAGATGCAAATTGATTCTTATTTCTTTCAATTTGATCTCCAAAAACATAGACCTGTCCTTCATCTTGTTTCATTAATCCTGTGATAATTTGCAAAAGACATGTTTTGCCAGCTCCTGAAGCCCCTACTAATCCATATATCTGACCTTTTTTTACATTGATATTAATATTATTTAATACCTTAATTCCTTTAATGGCCTTTGAAATATTATACGTTTTTATACAATTAACCATTATTTTTTATCTCCCTTTTAGGCAATTTTAACAAATCAATATAGAAGCAAGTTTCTTTGTTTTGACTTGTATAAACTCCAATATTACCATTCATTTGATCCATTAATTTTTTCGCAATTGATAATCCAAGACCGCTTGATTCATATCTTTTATCTCTAGTATCAGAACCTTTAAATAATCTATCAAAAATATATTTTTGATTTTCTTCCGGTATTCCTGGCCCCCTATCTGCAATCGTACATCTATAATATTTACCATTATCATATGTCTTAACTCTAATAAACTTTCCCTTTTGACCATGTGCAATACTATTTTTAAGAATGTTTTCCAAAATCCTTTTTAAACTAATATAATCTGCAAAAAGAATAATCTCTTCATCACTAATTTCATTAATCAATTCCATTTCTTTTGAATTAAAAATAGGAATAAAATCTATTAAACATTCTCTTACCACTTCATTAAAATCCATCTTCTCAAATCTCATTGGTAAATCTTCTGAATCAAGTTTAGCCAATTGAAACATATCATCTATTAAATTTTTTAATCTCTCTGATTTATCTGCTAAAATTTCTAAATATAAATCTTTTTCACCTTCATCTTTAACTAATCCATCTTTGATAGCATCAATATAACCAATAATTGAAGTAAGTGGCGTTCTAATATCATGAGATATATTAGATAAAAGTTTTTTCCTTGTTTTTTCAGTATTATACGCTTTTATTTGAGTTTCTTGCAACTCATCCAAAAGTCTATTAATTTCTAATGCTAAAGATTTATTTCTAGAATTTTCATCAATAAAATATCTTTCATTTGGAGATTTTTTATATTTTAAAAAAGATATAATAGAATCAATATGTCTTTTATCTTTTCTCTCTCTTATAACTGTATAAATAACTACCGAAAATAAAATTGCACTTAAAAGTGGCATTAATGGTAATTTAGATATTAATGCATAAATAAATATTATTCCACTATTAAGTAAGGCAACATACAAAGAAAATTTACTATTCATTTACACCAGCCTCATTTAAAGTAAATTTATATCCAAGTCCCCATACTGTTTTTATTAACTGTGGTTCATCTGGATTTTTTTCAATTTTCTTTCTAAGTCTTCTTATATGAACTGTAACTGTATTATCATCAAAATAATCTTCTTTCCAAACACTTTTAAATATTTGTTTCTTAGAAAAAACCTGTTCTGGATGTTCTGATAATAATCTTAATATTTCAAGTTCTTTTGCTGTTAGCGCTATTTCTTTTCCTTCTTTTACTATTAATAATTTACCAAAATCTATATGAAGATACCCCAAATCTATAACGGTTTCTTTAGGTGTATTTTGAGAATTTTGCATTTTATTATATCTTCTTAGATGCGCTTCAACTCTAGCACTCAATTCATAAACACTAAATGGCTTTGTTATATAATCATCTGCACCAATTTTGAAACCCAATACCTTATCCATATCTTCACTCTTAGCCGTTAATAAAAGAACCGGTATATCTGCTTTTTCTCTAATAATTTTACATAATTGAATACCGTCTAATTTAGGCATCATAACATCTGTAATCACCATATCAAACTTATCTTTACCAAAAAGTTCTAACGCTTCTTCCCCATCATATGCTTTTACTACTTCATAATTATTTAAATTTAAATATTTCTCAACTAACATACAAATTTCTTTATCATCATCAACAACTAAAATTTTATTATTCATCTTTTCCTCCTTATTTAGCTTACTAATAAATTATATCAAAAAAAAGCATTTATATCGACATTTGAAACTAAAAATGGAGGCTATAAGTTTTTTCTTACAACCTCCACTTTTTATTTTATACTACATAAATTTTCAACTAAATCTCTATCGGTAATATAATTTGACATATCTATTTCAGCTATTGCTCTATTATAATCATCTCTATACTTTTCTATTGCAACAGGTATTCTAGTATCAATTTCCCATGCTCTAGAATTTTCAAAAACTCCATCTTTTGATAATTCAAAACACACTCCATCTTTAATAAATGAACCCTTATTCAAATATAATTGAGTTGCAACAAACCCCGAATTATTATTAATTATATCCTTACCAAAACATGGCACTTTTCGTTTTTCGATACCCATTAAATTTAATATTGTTGGCATAAAGTCAATTTGCCCTGCCGTTTTTGTTATTCTATCCTTAATATTTGTTCCAGGAATATTAATTATTAAAGGAATATTCATCAATGTATCATAATAATATGTATATCCTAAAAATTCCGCCATTTCTTTATCTACAGATGGACCTGGGACTAAACCTCCATGATCTCCATATAAAGCAATTATACTGTTATCATATAAGTTTTCTTTTTTTAATTTTTCAATAAAATCGCCAATCGCTTGATCTGTGTAATGTGCCGTATTAATATATTTTCCAAACATAGTTCCTTTGTGATGATCAAATAAATCCATATTACATTTTGATTTAGGCAAATCATACGGCAAATGATTAGTCAAAGTAATAAGAAAACTATAAAATGGTTTATCTTTAGGTAAAAATTTTATACTTTGTTTAAACATCTCCTCATCTGATAAACCAATCCCTATTTTTTCAGTTACATCAAAATCTTCTAATCCAATAAATTTTTCAAATCCTTGGGATGGATATGCATTTTCTCTATTCCAAAAGCCCTTCTTAAAACCGTGAAATGCCATAGTATTATATCCATTTTCTCTCATGATCCATGGAAGACCATTAAATCGATTTTTTTCATACATAGCATATGTCTGTCCATAAGCTGTCGGATAAAGAGAATTTTGAGTAACAAATTCTGCATCTGAAGTATTCCCCTGCGCTATCTGCTGATAATAATTATTAAAATACAAGCTATCTTTTATTAACTTATTTAAATTAGGAGTTATTTCTTTTCCTCTATATTCTTTCTCAATTAAAAAATTTTGAAATGATTCGATTTGAATCACAATCAAATTTCTATTTTTAGCAACTCCAAAATATTTCTTTTTATTGCTTTTTTCCTTTTTTTTGAAATGTTTAATTAAATCTTCTTGTTCAATTTTATATATATTAAGCACCTTCGCTATTTTTATTCCTATATCGCTAAAATGGTATATTAAAAACTCTTGAGCCTTTAACCTTTTAAATGAATTAATTTTTAATGGATTAAATAAAATAATCATTAAGACTAAAAATGAAACTATAAAAATACTACTTTGTGAAACATACTGCCCTATAGATAGTGGTATAAATTTATTATTAAAATAAAATGCTACTGGTATATCTAATAAAAACAAAAAGTGATATGGCTTTATCATCATCGGAAGACTATCACCTGCAACATCCATTAACTTAATATTCTTAAGCAAAAAAATTGAAGTCATCTTTTTAAAATGAGCATAATATACGCTATCTACGAATAACATAATACTTATTATCGTATAGACAATCATAAATATTTCTGAACCATACTTCATCGGAATTAGGAGCAAATAAAATATAACAAAATTAATTATTGAAGCTGGTAAAATATTATTAAAAAAAACCTTTGTTTCTGTAGTATGGTAAAACAATATCATTTTTATAAAATATGATATTAATAAAATATAAAAAATAAACATACTAATCCTCCTTATCTTAACTACTTAATTATATAGCTATAAAACATTTTGTAAATACCTATAACAAAATATTTTATTTTTATGCTATACTGGTAAATAGATTATTTCTACAGGAGGATTTATGAAGGTTAGATTAGCAATTCCATCAGATAAAAAGAGAATACTTGAAATTTCAAATACCATTTGGGACGGAGAAGATTACGTATCAAATATAATTGACAACTGGATAAATCATGAAAACGGTTTTTTAGCTGTATGTGAATATAATAATACAGTAGTTGGTTTTGCTAAATTCACAATAATTAAAAACAATGATTTTTGGTTAGAAGGTATTCGTGCAGATAAAAACTATAAAAATTTAGGAATTGGTTCAGCAATTACTAAATTTTTTATTACTGAGGCAAAAAAAAGAAAATATCAAAGATTAGCATTATCTACATACATTGAAAATTATCAAAGTATTCATATAATTGAAAAATACGGATTTAAGCCAAAGCATTATTTTAAATTTTTATATGCCGAACCCAATATTCTTAGAAAAGCCCCACATTATAATAAAGTCAAAAATTTTAATCATGCACTTAAAATCTTTGATTCTTCGAAGCTAATAGCACAAAATAATCTAATTCACTTTGATTGGTCTTTTATCACATTGGATAGTCAATTACTAAAATTTCTATTTGATAGAGGCGATATATATTTTTATAATGATAGTTTTTTAATATTATCTAAATATAAAAACAAAACCAACGACTATTCTGTAAGTTTTATTAGTGATAATATAAATAATGCATTAAGTTTTTCACTTAATAAGGCCTATCTTGAAAACAAAACAATTTCAATCATGGCTAATCCAAATGACAATATCAATAAATTTATTAAGCCTTTAGACTTAGAAGAAGGTGTTAAAGGTAGCATTTATGATACAATTTATTATGAATATTTGCCATAAAAATAAAGTTTATAAAATGAATACAAATTCATAATATAAACTTCATACAATACTGTTTTTAGATTATATTTAACATCCTGCAAACCATCTCTTTTAAAGCTGGTTTTAATGCCTCAAATTCTTCTTTATAACCTGTTATAATTGTGCTGTATATTACAGAGTCTATAGTCTCTAGTATAATAAATAAATCTTTTTTAAATCTTTCTAAGTCATTATATTTTAACATTGCTAATTTATTCATATGTTCAAAAAAGTCGATGAATTCTTCTATCTTCTCTGCGTCATCATATACTTTCTCAAATAATTTCCACGACATATTTCTTGCAATCAACTTAGATGTTTTTTGATGAATTTGAGTATAATTTAACATTTCATCTGTATATATAAGCATTAATGACTCTAAATCTTCTACTTTCTTATAGTCAATTTTATCAATCATGTTTTTTAATGAAGATATAGTTTGATGCAAAACAACTTTATCAAATAAATCATATTTATCAGAAAAATATAAATAGAATGTACCTTTTGCAACTCCTGCACCCTTTACTATATCGGCAATTGTAGTATTTTGAACTCCTTTAGAATGAAATAATTCTCTTGCCGATTCAATAAGTGCAGAATATTTTTCACGTTTCTTTTTTGCAATTTTGCTCATAAGATCCCTCCATATTTATTTTATCATATGGTTAATCTTAGAACAATCTTATGCAATTTGTGTTTTCTTTGAAAAAATAATATCTTTTATACTCATAGTTAATGTATACATTCCACAAAAAATCAAACTAAAATAGTAACTAATCCCTCTCCACAATAAAAGCGCAACTGTCGCTAATTGTCCTGTGAAAACCGAACCTAATATTAATAAAAAACCAGCTTCTGATGCACCCATTGTTCCTGGAACAGGAACAAAAGATACTGCCATATATAATAGTGCTTGCAACGTAACAATCTTAAATATAGATGCTCCACTTAATCCAAGTGCTTTATATATAAGCCATGTAATTGAAAAAAACAAAGTTAATTGAATAAATGTTAATCCAAACATTTTTATACTATAAAAAACATCACTTTTGATAATAGCTATTCCTGATTTATATTCTTCTATAAAATGATCTACTTTTAAAAGAATTTTTTCCTTATTTTTAACGATATGAATTTTTTCCAAAAACTCAAAAATAGAATTCAATATTTTTTTTAATCCTTCTGGTTTAAATGTCATTAAAACAATTAAACTTAAACCCATAACATTTACTAATAATCCTATTGCAACAAAATAAAATGCATGATTTAAAGAACTCCACAGTTTATTAATCCCCAAAATAGTAAGTACCATTGCATATAAAGTAACTCCTATTTGAAAATATAGAAATTTTGAAAGTAATATTACTGTACTTTGACCAGTTGAAATATTAGCATTCTTTAATACAAAAAGCTGCATTGGTTGTCCTCCACTTGATAGTGGTGTGATTTGATTGTAATATTGACCAATTAAAGTTGCTTTAATTGCAGTTTTCAAAGATATTTTCTGTCTTTCCGGTGCAATTTTAACAATTAGTCTTTTTAACATTAAAGCTTCTAATCCAAAGTATAAAATCATAAACCCTACTGCAATAAACAAATATCTCCAATTGCTATTTTCAATTATTTTAAATAAATCTTTTATATTATTTCCACTTAGTAAAATATGAAAACTTATACACATAAGAACAATTAATATTATTAATGAAACAATTTGTTTTTTCTTCATTATATTCTCATACCTTTCTTTAATAGCAAAGTATCGGTCAAAAAACTATACGTTTTTTTTATTATTTTACTTTGATCTTGCCATTTTCTAGCTTTTTTTAAATTTACTTGCCAAACTTTATATTTTTTTAAATCATCTTCTATTGCAAATAACATTGTTTTTAATTCATTAAAATCTTGTATTGTAATGCCTAAATCTTCGCATTCAATAAATTTGGCATTTATTTTTTCCTGTCCAATTGCCTTTCCAGTGAGAACTAATGGCAATTCACAATGAATAGCCTCATGAATAGTTATTCCACCTGGTTTAGTTACAATAAAATCACTTTCTAACATAAGATTATGCATCTTGTTCGTATACCCTAGTACTTGAATATTTGAAAATCTCTTATTTTTTAAACTATCGAACAATTTTTTTTCTTTACCTGTTACTAATACAAAATTGAAATGCTTTAACTCTTCTAGACTTCTTAATGATTGTTCATTTATTTTAAATTGCTGCATTGAACTTGCAACAATTAAAACTTGCCACTTTTCTTTTCCAATTATTTTTTTATTTTTAAGAAAATCACTTCTTACTGGAATACCTGTAACTGAAATTTTATCCTCACTAATTCCCTTTTTTTTAAGCGCCTTTTTAATATGTGGTGCAGCAACACAATAACAATCTGTTTCTTCATGAATCCATTCCCAACTATCCACAACATCTGTTATTACGGTAATTAATGGCAATTTTAAATATCTATATCTTTTAACTCTAGCTACCAATCCTGAACACATAGGAAAAGTACTAATAACTACTTTAGGTTTGTATAAATTTAAAATTTCGTCCATTTTTCTCCAATGTCTTCTATATATAAATGCATCCAATAAATTATTAGGCCATTTTTCCTTATATTTATACAAAATTTCATATATTTTAGGCATTTTCCCACTTAATTTATTATATATTTTTTGATATTTATCATATTCATCACAAAAATAATCAAAAGGATCAATGCATATAACCTCTAAATTATCTTTCTTTTCTTTAAACATATTTTGAATTGCTGTTGAAACACTTAAATGTCCTTGCCCAAATTTAGCTGTAAGTACTAATACATCACACATTTCATCACTTCCCTTTTATTATCAATAAAAGTATATATTCTTTGTCTTATATCACCATGAAGAAATCATTAAGAATTCATTAAATTTTGACAATCAAATAATTTTAGCTTATTAGATAACTCTACTTTGAAAACTTGAAATAGAAAAACACCCTTTATTTAAAATCAAATTTTAAATAAAGGGTGCATAAAATATCAATTATTTGCTTTTTGCAATATTATACCTTATTTAATATATAAATTTAAAAATACTTCTAATTTACTTCTAATAACAATCCCTCCGCATAAATATGCTTTTCTGGAAACTCCGATTTGATTTCAATTTCACCAAATTTTATAATTCCATTCACCTGAGCAATGCAAGGTATTTTAATCTCTAATTCTCTATCCTTTATATTATTATAAAATGGAATTAATATTTCTTTATCATAATATATATAATTCTTTTCTTTATCATCTAAAACTTCTATTTCATTAGGAATATAAACCTTCATTTTATAATTCCCACGTTTTAATTTATCACTCCATTTTAAATCAATAATATAATTGAAAAGCTCTCCTTTTTTTACTGTTAAGTTATCACTTTCTAGATAATTGTTAATTAATATCTCAGTTAAATCATCTTCATTATTTTTTAATAAAGAGTATGTCATATTTTCATATCCCGAAAATTCTCTATTTGATAAATCTTCTCCTAATATTTTTTCATAAGTAAATCCATCATATGCCTTTCTTACCCATCCTTCATCCGAGTTATATGCTAAAATCCCCTTAGTATTCCCATATTTTATAACGTTTTCAATAATCATAATTTGATCTAAAAAATTGAAATATGATATAGAACTATGATCCTTAATATATTGAAGATTACCTTCCCAATTCATATTACCCATCCTAGAATTTAAGATAGCAGCCAATAAATTAAATTCTATCTTTTCTATCTCTTCTTCTGTTTCTACATAATTATAAATTCCAGCTTGTTCAAATTTAGTTTTAAACCATAAATCATAATACATTTTTGCCTCTTCCTCAGCTCCAAGTTCTAAGAAAGCTAAGACTGTATATATTTTTGAAGTATAATTAGTTCTACCTTTAGCCTCATCCTTTAATTTTAAATATATAGGTTCTTTTCTACTGCTAAATGCCCAATAAATAATTGAATCTGTTACTTCGCTTTCTCCAATTTTACTATTCAAATAATTTTTCAATAATTTATCTTGTAATCCTTTTGAATTAAAATAATATGCTTTAGCGCTAAGAATTATATCTGACTTATCTCCAATATTATTGGAAACTCCGCCATCAGAATTTTGAAATTTGCTTACATCTACTTCTTCTATATTATCAGTAAATCTATTATTATATAATAATGCTAATGCTATTTTCTTTGAATAAATTTCATCAAAATCAAAACCATCTCCATCTGATATTGAAATTAATTTACCATATAATTTTTGTGCATATTTATTCATTAAGTAAAATTCTTTATAGTAATCTTTTGTATCAATAGTATTCTTTTCTTTAAGATTATGCGTTTCCATACTTTTATTTTCAAAACTTTTATCTCTAACTCTTATTGGATACTCTATATAATCCTTAGTATCTTCATTTTTTTGTCTCATAACTAAAGAATACTCACCTTCATTTTTAAATGAAGGCGGGACAAATATTTCTAAATTGCTAACCTTTTTTTCTTCTTGGTATATTAATTTATCACTAAAAAAAAGTTCTAAAATAACATTTCTTTCATCGTCTTTATTATAATATTTCCACTCTGGTTGCTCTCCAATTAAGTAATTATCCCTTAATCCAATTATTTTTTTTCTATTTAAAACCTCAATTCTTTGCTCTCCTCTATAATATGAACCTTTATCATTAAAAATATACCATAATAATCTATATCTACCCTCTTTGCTTGGTAAACTTAATTTATATTTTTCCTTTGTCTTATCCAATTTAATATGCTTAAATGATGGACTCAATATTGAGCTATTATTCCAATTATTAAAATTATCAATTTCAAATCTATTTTCATCATTTGAAAACCAATTGCTTTTTTGAAATAATTCTTCTGGAATAATATAAAAAAATCCATTTTTATTAATTGGGTCACCTATGTCTTCAATTTGAAATTCTAACATATCTCCAATAAAATACTTTTCATTTTTAATAATAACTTTTTTTAATTCTTTTTCATCTTTTTGCAAATAATTCATGTTGCTTCTATAAAGATTATTATCCTTATACCCTACAATCCAAAACATGTCCTTATTGTATAAATATTCTTCATCAATATTTCCATCTTCGACATTATATATTTCAATATTCTCTCCAGATTTAACATATAATTTCAATACATCAAAGTAATCAGCTTTCCTGCCATTATATAAAATCATTTTAGAATTTTCTTTATACGACTCATTATATATTTCAAATAAATCTTCATTATTTTTTAAATTCAAAGTCTCATTGTAAATTCTTTTTTCATCCTTAAACAAAATTTCTCCATCTTTTATTACTTCTATATCTAATTTATAATTTAAGTTAGGATTTTTTTTAAAAACACAAATTGGATTCATTATTGTATTTTTCAAATTTTTAACTTCTCTAGTTTCTCCCCTGCCAATCATATCTTCATTATTATATCCAGTCCAAGTATATCTTATATTCAAAGCCTTTTTACTACCTTTAACTTTTTCAGCTGGAAATGGCTTGGTAAATAGTGTGTTTTCTTTAATGTTTATATCATATGCTGAAGTTTCTATATAAATAGATGTTCCTTCTACCCAATGTTTTTCTTGAATTATCCATGGCTTAGGAAAAATAACTAATGGTTTGTTAACTTTATAAGCCTTGTTGTCAATATTGAATGAAATATTTAAGGCTGTATCTATAGGAACCCAACTTGGTATTTCAACTTCAATAGGAATATTCAATTTTCCCACACCTAACTCATCTATATCAACTCTTCCATTGTAGTTTTTCTTTCCAATAGCTAAATCATAATAAAGTTGTCCACCCTTATCATAAATTTGATTAAACAAACTAACCCTTATTTCTGCTATAAGAGATTCTCCATCAATTAATATTTGCTTATTTGTATCAATAGCAATAGCATAATCTTCTTTGTTTTCTTCAACAATATAAACCGGAACTTCTAAATAATCATTATTTGAATAGACTTTTATTTTATAAGTTCCTACTGGCAAATTATTTAATGAAAAAATTCCTGAATAAAATCCATCTTCAACATATATTGTCTGTTCCTTTAATATTTCATCTCCATTTTTATATAATGCTAGTTTTAAAGATTCTATTTTATCCCAAGTTCCAAAAAAATGAATTCTTTCACCACTCTTAATAACATTTTGATCTAAGTATAATTTTCTATTTTTATTTTCAATTTCATTTTTATTCACATAAGTTAAATATTCATTATTATTTGAATCAAAAATATTAAATATTCTATCTCCTTCAAATTTTTTTGACCACATATTTTTAACTTTGTCAAACTCAATATATTCATTACCATCATAGATTTTATATGGAGCGTTCTTCTCTCCTAGTAAATAAATCCAGCTAAATGTATCTCCCTTTACTTGACTAATTTTAAAAGGTTGGTATTGAACAAACGATTTATAATATTCATCTCCTACTTTTATTAAAATAATATATTGCCCAAAATCAAATTTTTCAGGAAAATCAAAAACTATTTTGCTTTGTTCCTCTAAATCACTTAATATATATGAAGCTATAACCTTTCCTTTGAATTCTTCTTCTCGATATTTCATTGAATTTTGAACCCATTCTGAATATGCCATTTGATTATTTAATACTTCTTTATAATAATTCACTTGATCTACATTTATAAGACTAATATAAGCTTTTTCAACTTTAGCCGATTTATTAATAACAATATTTTTATTGTCTGGATAAATTGAATAAAAATCTTGTGGAAATAATTTCGGTATAGAATCTCCTTTTTCTTCTGTTTGAAACTCATAAATCACTTTTTCTTCTTTTGGAATAGAAACTGTAATTTTATATATCCTATCGTATTCAAAATTTTTAGGTATAAATCTTAAAATTTTATCATAGATTTCATATTTTCCTTCTACTTTTGGTTCTATTTCAATAAAATTTTGAATTTTTTCAGTGATACTTTTTGAAAATTCTATTGTAATTGGTTCGTCTATACCAACTTTAACACTTCTATTTAATGGTGATACGCTAGTAACTTCAAGTTTCTTTTGAGTTTGAAAAGCATATCTAAAATATGATTCACCCTCTCTATATACAGCATTATATAACGTATTATACATAAGCTGATTATTAGGTCTTATTTGCCATTTGTTATCATCTATATTTTTTACTTCAAATTCTATCTTCGGTTCAAAATAAAGAACATCTTCAATCATAGTATTTTTAATTGAATTATCCATATTTAATATAAAATCGCTATCTATAAATACACCTTCATTATTTTCAGAAGTTGGTTTAATATCCATAATCTCATTGTCAAAAAAAGACAAATTTGATTTTTCAATAATTGTATCTGAAGAAATTTTCTTTTCTTCCTTACTACATCCAACTAAAAAAATAATTAGTATAAAAAAATATATTAACTTCTTCATTTATATTAATCCTCTCTCTGCAAAACTAAGTGTATTATTTCCTGCCACTATAAAATGATCTACTACTGACACGTCTATATTTTTAAGTGCTTCTTGCAATTTTCTTGTAATCCTAATATCCGCCTGCGATGGTTCTAAACTTCCCCCTGGATGATTATGGGCCAAAATTAATTTTGAACTTTTATATTTTAACACTGATTCTACTACTATTCTTGGATACACAGCCGCCTCATCAATTGTTCCTTTTTGAATACACTCGGCAAAATTTATATTATTTCTGGTATTTAAATGAATTAGATAAAAAGCTTCATATTTTTTATCTAAAAATAGACTCTTAACATATTCACTTGCATCATTTGAACCCTTTAATAGAATTTTTTTATTATCTTGATTTCTCATATAATATCCTGATAACTGCGGAATAAGATGTATTAAAATTGCTGCATTTTCACCCATCCCTTGAATTTTAAGCAATTCATTTATATTAGCTTTTAATACATTTTCAAAGGATCCAAACTCATCTATTAATTTATGTGCAATTTCATTTGTATCCTTTCTAGCAATTCCATAGAAAAGCAATAATTCTAAAACTTCATGTGGCATAAAATTCTCTAATCCTTCTTTAATAAATCTTTGTTTTATTCTTTTTCTATGTCCTTCATGCATAATACTACTCCTTCCAGAATAATTTTAAACTTTTAACCAAATATTCATCACTATATATTTTTTTTATGTTATTCCAGTGCTTTGGAAATAAAAATTTATATCCATATTCTAAATATCTCTTATCCATTAAATACACAATGCCTCTATCTTTTTCAGTACGGATAACTCTTCCGCATGCCTGCAATACTTTATTCATTCCAGGAAATTTATACGAAAAATCATATCCATTATCTCCCATTTTAGAGAAATATTCAGAAATCAAATTTTTCTCTAAAGATATCATAGGCAACCCTACTCCAATAATAAATACTCCAATTAAACTATCTCCAATTAAATTTATTCCCTCTGAAAAATGACTTCCCATAACCGCACAAACTAAATTATCCCTTTCATTTTCAAATCTTATAAGAAAATCATCCTTTTCACTTTCATTCATATTCCTATTTTGTTTGATTATTGGTAAATTAAGTAATGCTAATTCATCATATATCATCTCTAAATATGCATAAGATGGAAAAAACACTATATAATTTCCTTTATTAAGCTCATATACTTTTTTAATATGATTAGCTAATAGTTTTGCACTTTTCTCTCTATTTTTATATCTTGTATCAATAGGATCTATAAATACCCCCAATTTTTCTTTATCAAATGGTGAAGGTAAACTCATTAAGTAATCATTTGGATTTCCACCTAATATTTCTTTAAAATAATCTAATGGAGTCAACGTTGCAGAAAACACGATTGTACTCCTAGTTCTTTTTATTCCATATTGTAATAAAGGACCTGGATCTAGACAAAATAATCTAATCGATCTTTCCTTTCCTTTTTGTTCATAAATAATTGTATAATATGAATCAAAAAATTCTAATAATTTAATAAATGCCACTACTTCAAAATAACATTCTACTAATTTATCTGTATCATTTTGCGGATTGTCCACCAAAAATTTTTCGACTGATTTCTTAAAACTTAATAATCCTCTTTCTAATTTTTCAGGATAAACATCTGATATAAAGTATTCTTCCTCTGTATTTTTAAAACATTCATTAATTTTTTTGTTTATCTTTGAAAATGCTTTATATAATTTAGGTTCTATATCTTTATATTGTTTTCTTAAATCAAAAAACGTACTCTTATTTAATTTACATCCATACATTTCTCTTGCTCTATCTACCAAATTATGTCCTTCATCCACCAAATATATATAATTTTCTCTTACTTCCTCGGTAAATCTCTTTAAAGATACTCTTGGATCAAACACATAATTATAATCACATAAAATAAAATCACACATTAAGCTTAAATCTAATGATAATTCAAAAGGACATAAACAAAATTTCTCGGATAAAGAATCAATTTTTTCTTTATTAAATACCGAATTCTCTTGTATTATATCTAAAATCACATTGCCTAATCTATCGTAATATCCCTTTGCATATGGACAATAATCTGGTCTACATTTTACTTTTTCTTGCTTACAAACTTTTTCCTTTGCAGTAATCCACACTCTTTTGATATTAAGACCTTTATTTTCCATATCTATCATGGTTTCATTAGCAACTTTTTGAGTCAATGTTTTTGCAGTTACATAAAAAATTTTGTCAACAAACCCTTCCCCCATTGCTTTAATAGTCGGAAAAAGGGTTGAAATTGTTTTCCCAGTTCCTGTAGGGGCTTGCACAAATAAATTCTTTTTATCTTCAATCGTTCTATATACTCCAACACAAAATTCCCTTTGAGAACTTCTAAATCCACCATATGGAAATTCAAAATTTTTAATACTTTTATTTCTTTTTTCTCTTATTTTTTCTAATATTCTATACCTCTTTAAATATCTTTCTAAAGAAGATTCAATCATAATTTTAGCGTCTTTAAATGATATTTGCTTTTCTATCTTTTTTATTTCTTCTGAAGTTCTATGAACATATCTTAATTGAATCATTATATTTTCTATATTTTCTTCTAACATGCAAAAATAACCATAAAAAACAGCCTGTTCATAATGCATTGGCATATTATTTATAGATATATCTTCTAAATTTCTAACTGTAGTTTTTATTTCATCAATACAATATCCATTTTCATTTATAATTACTCCATCAGCCCGACCTGATAATTTAAAATTATATCCATCTACCTCAATATTTCCCTTAAAAGATACCTCACTTTGGTAATCATCTCCTTCAAGCGACTGAAGTTTTCTATGTATTTCGGCTCCTTCTCTTGCACTATCTAATCCTTTAAAACGATTATCTATATCGCCTTGCATCCTTGTACTTTCAACTAATTCTCTAATTGATAATGAAATTTCAGTCATGACTACCTCCTTTGTTAATTATATCAAATATATATAAATAAACATATGTTTGCTTTAAAATAAAAAAAGAATATATTCAAATAAACTGTAATTGATGAATTTATACAGTTTAACATAATAATTTTTTTATTATGACTTGAATATATTTAAATCTTTAACTATTATCTTTATTTTATTTGGGTTAAGCTTGGAATGCCATTTTCTGTATCTACCAAATAATTTTTATATGCTTGACTATTTGAATTTTCTGATCTTTTTAAGCTTAGATGTTCTATATTTACAAGCAAATATAAAACATTTTCATCCATCTCAGCTTCAAACGTTTGAATATCTACAATACTTACGGGTTCTTCTAAAGAATCTATTTTAGCTAAAGTGTTGCCTTGCTTTTTTGTAAAAATAAATGCATACTCTTTTATTTTATCCCCATTTTCATTATAATAAAATATCTCTTTTGCAATATATTCAATTTGATTTTTATCTGAAAATCCAACATCTAGAACTCTATCTGTTCCATTTAGTCCGTCAATCAAATAAATTCCACTATCATTATTTTTTGTATAATAATTTTGATTTGTATTATCTAAAAATATTATTTTATCATTATTTTGTATATTCTCTTCGTCATCGTCGTCATCATCATTTCCAGCTACTGTTCTTGCACCAATAAATTCATCTCTTCTAATTAGATCTGGATATTTTTCTAAATTTAACTCTTCTCTTCCATCAAAGTATATATATGCCCCATTTGAATCTAGTGCCCATTTAGCATCTTTAATAATACTAAATTCTGGTTTTTTAGGTAAATATATTTCCGCTAAAATTTTCATACTATCGTTAAACGTTTGAGTAGTTTGGCTTTCTTCAGGATTAAAGCTATGCTGCCTATTTTGAAATAAATACTGTTTTTCTGCTTTTTCTATACTAACTATCTTTTTTATATCACCCTTTAACTTACTACCCTTTATAGCTTCACTAACCGATGGCACTGCTATAACTGCAACAATACTTATTATCGCTAATGTTACTAATATTTCAATTAACGTAAATCCAGAATATTTATTTTTCAAACCTACCTCCTAATAATTCCATATAATTTTTATCTCAGTATACTTATTTTGAATAGAATCAATAACCATTTCTCCTATCAATTTTTGTTCAATATAATTTTTAACCAAATTAAGACTTAACCCACTATGAATATTACAAATTTCATCCATTTTATCTTTAGATATACCTTTACCATAATCTCTATAGCATAAAATTATTTTATTATTTTCTTTTGTTATATTCAACTTAATTTTTACATTCGCTTCTAAAGCATATCCATGTTTAATAGTATTGTCTAAGAATCTACTTATCATATCGGTAATTAACTCAGGATAAATATATAATTCTTTTATTTCACTTTTAACCTGATATTCTATATTATATTCCAAATATTTATTTAATAGAAACTTAAATATATTAATAAAAAATTCTTCTATATTTACTTTTTTATAATTTGTAGTATTCATTATCTCAAATATTTTTTTAAAGTCATCAACTAATTTTTTTTGACTTTCTATACTTTCCATTAATATATTTCCCATTTTATATACTGCTTTAAAATAATCATAGTTTAAATTACTTTTATCTATCTCTTTTAATATTTTATTAGTTTTTTGAACAATATAAGAAACACCTGTGGTTTGAACTCCAAGCGGTGTATTTATTTGATGTGCCATTTTACTTATCATCCCATTTAAGGCGCTTAATTGTTTCCTTACACCTTCATAATCATTTAGATATTCAATTTGTTCTAATGATTCTTTTACCTCTAATTGAGATTTATGAATTTTATTTGAAAAAATACTAAGTTGTTCCTCTTTAACTATTTTTGTATCTTTTTTATCATCTATTTCTATCCAAATATAGAATAAGTCTTCACTATGCTTTAATATGTAGGCTTCACATTCAAAATTATCTTCAATTATATTTATTTTATATGGTTTTTCACAATTTGCCTTTCTAAGTCCTATTTTCCAATTTTTCCTTGAAGTTTCATTTTTTAAAAAATGTTTCCAATAAACCTTAGGATACATACCCCATTTTTTTAATATAGATGCATTTTTACATTTAACTAATTCTAACTCACCTTGTGAATTTAATTTTAAAAAAGCGTAACTTGATGTATGATTAAAGAACTTTAAAAACATATCTCCTTCCATATCATTTTTAATATTGATATTATCTAAATAAGTCGAATGTTTTTTCATTTTAAGCAAATATATGCCAATATTTACAATGTAATTTTTATAATGATCAATTGTTATGTTTTCACTTGAAAATAACCATATCCCTTCTAATTTCATACCATTCCAAACTGGCAAAATTAGAATTTCAAGTTTTTCTTCTTTTAGAAAAAAAATTTTTAAATCTCTTTCTTGATGATTTTTTAAAAATTTAATACATTCTAATATATATTTATGATATTTTCTAATATTATTTTCATTCATATTAGTTAACCAAACTAAAAATGAATCAGCGTGTGAAAATTTTTCACATTTTAGCAAGCTAATTTTTTTTATTCCAATAATTTCATTAAAAATATTTATAACTTCACGCTCTGCTTCTACGCTTAATATGCTATTTTTTAAAACTGCATTACTAATGCGTTCTAAAAATAATTCTTTTGAATTAATTTCTATCACATTACTTGATTTATGCATATTATCACCTCTAGCTATCAATACCCAATTTCAAGTTTTTTACACATAGCATTAACTAAAATTCTAATTACCATTAATTTAATCAAATAAATCCACAATATTATATTTTTTATTTCTTCTATTTTCAATTATCTTTAAGTGTTTATAAAAAAATTCTATAATTTTGTCTAATTTATATCCACGCTCCGCCGCTTCATATAAAAAGTTTTTAGCAAATTCTTTTTTCCATTTTGTATTTATTGGATTATATGTTAAACAAAAAACTAATGCCTGTGAAATATCCTCCTCTATTTCACCAGCTTTAATATTTTCAAAATCCAAAATAAATAATTCTTTATTAAATAAAATAAAATTTCTAAAATTTACATCTCCATGAATCATATATGTTTTTGCTACATCATAAAGTTCCTTGTGTAATTTTAAAATACATACTACTAGTTTTTTAACAAGTTTCTTAGAATCTTCATTATTTTCTTCATATTTAATAAATACATCCAAAAAATTTTCTCCATCGATATAATCATAAAATACTTTATTATCCTTTACCTCTATTATTTTTGGTATATCAACTTCTTTATTTGAAAGTTTTTCAATCCAATAAATTTCTTTATAGTATCCATGTAAATCTTCTGAAAAGTCTTTTTTTATTAATATATTTTTATCAATTTCAAGTTTTTTAACTATATGCTTTTTTGAAATATATCTCTCTAGTTCTTTAATTTTTTTTTCTGATGGTAACATTTATCTCTTCACCTTCTTTAAACCCATCTAATGCCTTTAATACTCCTTCAAGTGTATTTTTAACCATTTCTTCGACAAATGGAACAGTGTGAATTTTATTATCTCCAATACATATTTCAACATAATTATCTTTATATAAAACGCAATCTCTTCTATTTTTTTCATTATTTAATATCGCAATGCCCATAGTATTACAACTTAATCCACATTTTCCACAACATTTTTCATCAATATTAGGTAATACTTCATAAACTTTTTTTTCAATTAGATTTACTAGTTTTTCTGGTTCTTTTAAAACATTTATTACTGGTACTCCTCTATAAGATGTATATTTTTCAGCAATTTTACCTGAAATTGCAAATACATGTTCTGTCCATTTTTCTTCTAAATCTTTTATGTCATATGCAGTAATAATTATAGGACAGATTAAATCAGTAACCCCTTCTAAGACAACCCAATCATTATCATAATATTTTAGTATTTCTTTTATATCTTTTTTCTCTGAATATCTAATATTTGTCTCATAAAAACCTCTTGCAGTAACTGGTTCAGCTCCAGCTTTATGATGCCTATCTGTATTGCTCCCTTATGTTTCCATAGTAAACTTTTCATAATGTATTTCCTTTACACTTCCAACTGTATATCTTCTATTGCTTAATTTTTCAATCATTCTTTCTGCCACTGTAGTTTTACCTGATTTAGATATTCCAATTATTGAAAAAACTTTCATTTATATCTCCCCCATATCTATTAAGTAAAATAATTATTAATACAAATATTATAATTGATATTAAGTATGCAATTTCTTTAAATCCCCATTTTGAACTAAAAAAGTCACTTCTCTTTAAATCCCTATTATATTTCTTAACCTCTAAATTAATTTCAATATCATCAGCTATATTATCTAAATATAATAACATTGGAAATAAATGTCCTTCAATTATTTGAAGTTTCTTACTAAATTTTTGATCCTTTATTCTTATATTTCGAATTTCAAAAGCATTTCTTATACTTATAAATTTTTTTCTCATTTCTGGTATTTTAAATAATCCCATAACTGTAAGCAATCTTACTTCATGTGCTATTTTAAACACCTTCAAATTACTTATCATTTTGCCAGGTCTAACAAAATAAAGCATCTTTACACTAAAAAAAAGTAGCATAAATTTTAATATTATTCTGATTCCATACTTAAGTCCTACATCTCCAATTAAACACAATTTTAAAAATGATAAATATTCATAATTTTGATTTCTAAAAATACTTTGAGTAACACTCATACCTATAAATAAAATCAAATAATTCTTAAGCTGATTTTTTGAAAGTAAAATATTTTTTAAAAAAAATTTATTAATTAATAATGAAAACAATGAAAGCAATAATAAACTTATAATATTATCAAAATAGAAACCCCCAGTTGTAAGAATTACAGCCCCTATAAGCACTACACCACCATTAGGTAATTCTTTATTCCACATAATTAATCCCTCTCTAATAATATTTCATTATCTACAATTCTCGAACAAATCGGATCATGAGAAATAATAAAAAAACCCACGCCTTCATTTTTTAATCTAATAATATAATTATTTAATTTATCTTTATATTTATTATCTAAAAAATTATATGGTTCATCTAATAAATAAAATGGTTTTCTATTTAAAAAACATAAAAATAAGCCAAGTCTTTTTTTCTCTCCACCACTTAAATTTTTTATCTTAGAATTTAGTAACTCATTAACACCAAAAATAAAAAGCAACTCATCATAATTATCTATTACCTTAAAATTTAATTCCATTTGCAATTCTTCTTTAACGGTTCTAGATAAAAACAAACTATCTACTTGTTGTGGCAAATAGCCAATGATATTTGCCCTATTTGATATTTTTTCTTTAACCTTCTTTCCATTAAAAAATATTTTTCCACCATCCGTTTTAATAATTCCCATAATTAATTTAAATATAGTACTTTTACCCGCTCCATTTTCGCCCTTTAATTGTACACATTTCTTTGACATTAAAGTGATCTTATCTACATAAATATAAATTTTATTACCTAGTTTTACGCCTATATTTTTTATATATATTTCATTATTCATATTTAACAATTCCCTTATCAATTATTAATATATTATCAGCTAAAAAATCAAACTTTTCTTCATGTGTTGCTATTATAAAAGAACATTCTTCTTTATACATATTTATAAAATCAACAATTCTCTTACTATTAGCATAATCAAGCATTGCTAATGGTTCATCTAATAAAAAGATACTTTCATCTGTTATTAAAGATGACAATAATGCTAATTTTCTTTTTTCCCCTCCAGATAAAAGACTTGTTTTGGTATTAATAATATTTTCACTAATTTTAAACTTATTAATAATTGACTTGTATTTATCAAAAATAATATTTTTCGATATATTTCTATTTTCTAATCCAAATATAAGTTCATAAAGTCCATCTTCTGTTAAAAATTGTTTTTCAGCTTCTTGTCCAATATAATTAACTACTTTCCTTCTTTCTAATTCAGTACATTCTAGTGAATTAATAAAAATCCCATCACTTGTTTTTATATCATATAAAGAATTTAGACCAGCAATTATTCTTAATAATGTAGATTTACCAGT
>Ga0193964_1000174_pt1 | contig 31070 bp, 23 predicted proteins | sample FB_7_MG_FD_140323 | JGI IMG/M metagenome (GOLD analysis project Ga0193964, IMG submission 140323) | Microbial mat bacterial communities from the Broadkill River, Lewes, Delaware, United States - FB_7_MG | ecosystem: Environmental > Aquatic > Freshwater > River > Microbial mats | place: USA... | reverse complement strand
TTATATCACTTTATACAAAAGGTATGAGTGTACGAAATATACAACTTCATCTTGATGATTTATATGGATATGAACTTTCAACACAAACTATTTCAAATATTACAGAGAAAGTTATTGAAAAAGCTAATGAGTGGCAAGCTAGACCCTTAGATAAAATATATCCAATCATTTTTATGGACGCGACGGTTTTAAAAATAAGAGTTGATAGAGTTGTTAAAAATATAGCAGCATACATTATGCTAGGAGTGACACTAGAAGGTAAAAAAGAGATTATTGGTATTTGGATAGGTGAGAATGACGGGGTGCCCCTTGAGGGTAAACAAGTAAATACTGGCTAACTGTTTTAAATGATATTCAAAAAAGAGGTGTTCAAGATGTGCTGATCTTTGCAATAGATGGTCTTAATGGATTTAATGAAGCTATCAAAGCAGTTTACCCTAAATCAGTTTATTCCGCTTATAATGATGGAGATGCTCAATTAGCACTTACTGAATTTAATGATATTTGGGGTAAAAAATATCCTAATATTACAATCTCTTGGACAAATCATTGGGAAGAACTCTCAACTTTTTTCAAATATCCAGACTCTGTTAGAAAGCTAATTTATAAAACAAATCCAATTGAATCACTCAATGCCACTATAAAAAGAAAGACTAAATCTAAAGGTTCATTTCCTACTGTTGAATCTGCTTTTAAAGTGATGTATCTTGCTACTCAAGAGCAACAAAATAGATGGAATACAAATAGTATCAGAAATTGGTATGAGATATTTCCTCAACTTAGTATATTTTTTAGTGAAATTATGTCAAAATATACTAAGTAATTTAGGAATAAAAGGTGGGTTTACACAGTTTATTTTACGGTCTCGTTTTATGACAATGGAAGTGTTATTATAAACTCAGCTCCTAAATAACTTTCATCATTATGTAAATATTCTACATTATTAGCTTGGATTGTTCCTCTCATTGCGTCAGTTATGAGTGCATAAGTCATATGTAATCCTAATCCTGTACCTTGAGATTTGTGTTTTGTTGTGGAATATGGTTCAAATATATTTTCAATGATATTTTTATCTATTCCTCCTGCATTATCTCTTATATGTAAATGAAGTTGATTTGATGTAGTTGTTGTGTTGATAAGGAGTATCTTTTTTTCAATGTTATTTCCTAAAAAAGCATCTTTTGCATTATTAAAAATATTTAATAATGATTGGATAAGTTCATTGGCATGATTGTTTAGGTCAATTTCGCTGTGGATATTTGTTATGATATTAATATCATGCTCTTTAATAGAACCATCTACTAAAGAGAGAAATTCTTGAATATTTTCTTTGATATTAAAAATTGTTTTTTTACTATTACCCTCTATAAAGTTTTGAAAACTATTAATTGTTTTAGATAAATATTGTACATTATCATTGATTACGTCACAATTTTTATAAAAGTCTTTATCTTCTAAGATGTTATATTCTTTTTGAACTCTCATACCTGTTATACCTGTAGATATTACACTTAAAGGTTGTCTCCATTGATGGGCTATATTATCAATAAGTTGACCTAATGAAGTGATTTTATTTGCCTCAAAAAGTCTTTTTTCTTGTTGTTTTACCTCTTCTATTTCAAGTTCAATATGGGAAGCTATATTGTTAATCCCTTTATTTAAAACTCTCGACATTTGTCCAAATTCATTATTTGCTTTTTCATCTAATAATGTATATGTTTTTTTCTCTTTATTTATATATTGGAAAAAAGATAATAGTGCATTTTGAAAAGAGTTGATTTGTGTATTTATATTTCTATAAATCACTATTGATAATATAATGATAATAAATAAAAATACAGATATATACGCTAACTGAAAAATAATATCATTGGATAAATCTCGTTTATTTTGCTTAATCTCCTTAAAAAATTGTGAAAATATTTTATTTTCTATCTCATTTAATGCATTAATTCTTTTTGTTGAAGCATTAAACCATGTGTACACATCAATTCCAACTATATTATTTGATAAAGTGTCAAATGCATTGATTGCTTTTTCATCATCTATTTTGATGATTTTATCTATAGAATTTACATTTATATTTTTGCGATGATATAAAGATATTCTTTCAATATTTTTTTTATACAAAGAAAATGTTGATTGTATCTCATTGAGTAACTCTTTTTCTTTATCACTTTGAGGCAGTTTTTTATAAAGATGTATATATTTTACTAAATCTAAATAGTTTTTTTCAAAAAGTTTTTGATATTTAGAATCTTTTCTTAATAAAAAGTTTTTAAAGTTATGGATGAGACCTCCGTAACCTGATATTGATTTCATTTGAGAAATAAGATTAAACTTTTCATAATTTGATAAAATAAATAATCGTATTTTATCTACCTCTTTTGTGTTTTCATTGTTTAATTTTTCATTATAATACTCTACTAATTCATTTGATGAGGAAGATTTAAATACATTGATATGATTTAATTGCGAAGTTGAAAGACGTATAATCTTTTGTAAATCTTCTGTAATAAGTTTTTTAGATAAAATAATACTATTAATAACAGCTCTCTCTTGTCCTGCATTTTCTTTTGCAAGTATAAGATTTATATAACTAAGTGAATGCAAAGAGAGAGTTTTACTTTTATTTAGGGTTTGAAAAAAAGATATAGTATCAATGATTTTTGATATTTTAGTACTAAAATATTGAATATTATCATGAGAATTAGTTTGTAAATTATCTAGTTTTATTCTAAATTTCTCTATCTCATTTTTTGAAAAACTTTCTAGTGATTGTAGTATTTTTTCTTTATTATCTATAGTGTTATTTTCAAGAAAAATTTTTACTTTTTGATACGCATCATCTGAAGCTATTCTTTGTTTTGGAAGCTCTTCTCTAAATTTTATCCCTTTACTTTCTAAAAAACCAGAACTAAGCCCTCTTTCTATTTGTAAACTATGTATGAGTTTACTTGCATGAATAGTATATGATAAATAAGTATCTATTTTTAGAAGGTTCTTTTTTTCATTATTTGAGGTATTGATAATATTAAAAGATAGATACAAAAATCCAATAATAGGAATAATAGTTAAGATAAGAAGTTGTTGACGAATAGTTAAATTTTTCAAATTTTATCCTTTTATACTAAAGGGAGTGTGATAATAAATTCAGCACCTTTACATTGATTATTTTCATAATTAAAATGACTATTCATCACTTTAATTGTACCTTTCATTCCATCAACTATTAGATTATAAGTCATATGCAATCCTAAACCAGTACCTTGATATTTATGTTTTGTTGTGAAATATGGCTCAAATATTTTAGATATAATATTTTTTGGAATTCCACCAGCATTATCTTTCATACTAATAATAACTTTATCATCTTTTATGTATGTTTTTATAAAAATAAGTTTTTCTTTTTGATTCATAAGAGCATCTTTTGCATTATTAAAAATATTCATATAACATTGAATTAACTCATTTGGAAAACCATTGAGTTTTATCTTTTTATCCAAATCAAGTACAAGTTTAATATCACATTCTTTTATTGAACCACTCACTAAAGATAAAAACTTCTCTATATTGTCATTGAGTTGAAAATACTGCTCCACACTATCATTTTTGATAAAGTTTTTAAAGTCATCTATTGTTTGTGATAAGTATTGGACGTTTTCATTAATGGCATCACATGTTTTATAAAACTCTTCATCTGCTAGTATTCCAAACTCTTTTTTCATCTGCATACCAGTCGATGCTGTTGATATAACACTTAATGGTTGTCTCCATTGATGAGCAATATTACCAATCATCTCACCCATTGAAGCTAATTTTGCTTGTTCTGTGAGCATAGCTTCTTGTTTTTTTTCTTGAGTGATATCTTTTTGTATTCCTACAAAATAAGTGATATTGTGATCTTTATCGTATACAGGGGAAATACTCGAAAAATTGTAAAATAAAGTTCCATCTTTTTTATAATTTCGAAGTTCTACTTGTATTTTTTGTTTCTGTATAATTGCTTCTTTGATAGATTTTACTGCTTTTTGATTTGTATCTTTGTTTTGTAAAAATTTACAGTTTTTTCCTATAGCTTCCTCTTTTGAATAACCTGTGATAGTTTCAAAAGCATTATTTACATATATAAGTTCATTGCCTTTATTTGCTTTTGTGATTACAATACCATAATTGATATTTTCGATAACCTGTTTAAAGAGTTGTAAGTCTTTTGTTTTATCATTTAAAGCATCTTGAAGTTGTCTTCTTTTTTCTATATCTGCTTCAACTTTTTTATTTTCTTTTTCAATAGTTACTGCTGCTAAGTGAGCATATGATGTGATAAGTTTAAGTTGAAAATTTGAGGGACGACTAGGACGATTACTGTACATTGCAAAAGTTCCTAAGATTTTATTATCTGTAGAGAATATAGGTTCTGACCAGCATGAATGAAGATTGGCTTCCTGAGTTAATTCGAGATAAGGTTCCCAGTTTTCATGAGTATTTATATTTTCTATAATCACTCTTTTTTTACTAAAAGCAGCAGCACCACAAGAGCCAACTTTTTGCCCTATCTCAACACCATCGATCGCATTACTATAAAAAGAGGGCAAACTAGGAGAAGCTCCATTTTTGAGGCATTTTAGTGTATCATCTAGAAGTAAAATAGAACATTTTAAATTTTTATTGCGTTTTTCGGAGAGTTCTACAATTTTATGAAGTATTTTTTTTGTGTCAGTTTCAAAATTCATATATTCTAAAAGTTCATTATTATCTTCATATATTAATTGATATTGTTTTGTTTCTGTGATATCCCGTGCGATTGACAATACACCAAAAAGTGAATCATTTTGGTCATAGAGAGGTTGTTTTGTTATTTTAAAATAAAGACTATTATCTTCAATTACCATTGCATCTTCAAAATCAAGTGTTTCAAGAGTTTCTAGGACATGTTTATCATTTGCGATACATTTATCTGCATTGTTTTTTGAGATGATATTATAATCAGTATATCCAATGACATCATTTCTTTTTTTCTGTATAAAACTTAGGTATGCATTGTTGCAATGTGTATAGGTACCTTGTAAATCTTTAATAAAAACTATGTCTGTCATTAATTCAATATAGTTATCTATATGTTCAAAGTTCATTGTTTTTTTCATAACTTATCCTACTTCTTTATATCAACATCTGCACTTGGTTCCCCTAAGTAATATCCTTGGGCATAATCAATCTTCATATCTTTTACTTTATCGTATATTGTTTTATTTGAAACAAATTCTGCAATAGTTTTTACACCTATACGATGTGCAAAATCCACTATTGTTTTTGTTACAATTTGAGATTTTTCATCTTTTTCTATATTTCGTATCATACTTCCATCGATTTTTAAATAGTCAAAATCTAAATTCATTAAATACTCAAAATTTGAGTAACCAGTACCAAAATCATCAATAGAGATAGTTGCACCATATTGTTTAACTTGTTTGATAAATTCTGCTACTTCTTTAAAGTCTTCTATCCCTTCAGATTCTAGTATTTCAAAAGAGATATTATGTGCAAAATTACTTTTATTAAATTCATTTAAAATATAGGTTACTATTTCAGGATTTGTCATATCTTCTTTATTGAGGTTGATTGAAAACATTAGATTGGTTTCTTTACATTTAGCAAATGTTTTTTCTAACATAATAAGTGTTAATTTAAAGTATAACTTATTTTCTTTGGAGATATCTAAAAAATGGCTTGGTACGATATATCCGTTTTCTTCATCTTTTATTCTAATAAGTGATTCATATTTAATAATTTTATCTGTATTACAATCAATTATTGGCTGAAATACTGGCATGATTTTATCATTTGTAATTGCTTCATTAATTCTATTTGTCCACGCTAATCTATTTTCATATTCATTTAATGAAATCATATCATGACTATATGTTAAGAAATGTTTTTTATCTTTTTTGGCTAGTTTTAGTGCCATATCTGCATTTTGCAATAACAGATCTGAACCTAAAGCTATACCTATAGTAAGATTAATATATATTTTTTGGTCACTTGTAATTTTGAATTCGTATTTATCTAATGTAGAAATTATATGTGATGCAACATTTTCAAATGATTCTAAGTCCGTACTGTTATGTGCTATGATACCAAACTCATCAGCATGGAGTTTATACAAAGTTGAATCTTTTGGTAAAAAATCTAAAAATTTTTCTTTAAATTCTAAGAGTATTTTATCCCCAATAGTATCTCCATAAAGGTTGTTTATTTGTTGAAATTTATCTACATTAATAATCATTAATAATAAGTTATTACTTTTTTCAAGATCCTGTTGTAGTGATTTTCTATTTTTAAGCTTGGTTAATGAGTCATAATAAAACTGGTGTTCAATTGAATCAAGCATTCCATTAAACATTTTTTGCATTGATTGAATTTCATTTATATTATTGTCTACTTCTACTCTTTGTGTTATATCAGAGCTTTTTTTAATATTATTTGCAGTATCTATAAAATTTTGAATTGGAGATACAAGATATTTATTAAAGTTTAAGAGTAATAGTATAAAAATGACAATAGTAAATGAGATCATAAAAAACAAAAAGAACTTCACTATATCTTTAAGTGCAATTTTTAATTCTGTAATAGGATAATTAATATTTATCACACCTAATACATCACCTTCTTTTGAATTTATGTGGCAAGACTTACATGAATCATTTGCCATAATAGGGAAATAATATTTAATTAATTCAGAATCAATGATATCAATTGATTCTGTTCCTTTAAAAGAGTTTTGTATATGTATATCAGATTCTCGTACTTTTTTGTCTTTTTCAATATCTCCATACAGTGAAGCTACAAGCTCACCTCTATAGATAAATATCTCTAAATCTTCATCAACTTTATTGAGTCTGTGTATTATCTCTTGGATTTCAGTCTTATCCCATCCTTTTTGCATTGCAGAGTACATTGACTCAAAAACTAAAAGACTTGTTTTTTTAGCATCTTGTTTCGCTAGAGTTATGATCACCTCTTCTTTTACATATTCACTATAAACAAATGCTATTCCTAAAGTAAGTACTAACATAAGAGAAATTATTTTTGCAGTGATTTTATTATATGTAGTGCTTTTAGTAATCATTTTATAATTTAACCTTTAAGTTTTTTATTAATATTGTTACTTATGTATGCTTAATTACAACTTGATAGATATAAGTTTGCTAAATAATGATAAAAAAAATTATTATGTGATATACTGATTTGATTTAAATAGTGAATAACTATTCAATAAGGGAATTCAATGAAAACATTAAAAGTAAAACTTCTATCAACGGCAATTGTACCAATGGTAATTACTATGATACTATTAAGTATTATTGGTATCACAAATTTGACTACTAGTAATAGCACACTTTTGGAAGTATATGAAAAAGATATGATTCAAGAAAAGCAACAGCTTTTAAAAAATCAAGTATCTACCATCGAAGGCGTAATCAATTCTGTATTACTCAAAAATAATAATATTGAAAAATCAAAAAATGAGATTATCCATATATTGTCAAAGGTACGTTATTTAGAAAATAAAAGTGGTTACTTTTTTGCATACGAAAAGAAAAATTCTGATTACTATTTTGCATTTCATGGAACAAAAGCTAGGTTAAATGGGAAAAAAACAAATATTACTAAACCAGATATTAAAGGTTTTGCTTTTAGAAAAGCTTTGATTGAAAATGGTACTCAAAATAAATTTGTTACATATCACTATAAAAAACCTAATACAGATAAAATATTGAAGAAAATTGCTTATTCTAAATACATAAAAGAATTAAACTGGACTTTAGTTACAGGTATCTATGTTGATGATGTATATAAACAAATACATTTAATGGAAGCAGATAACAAAGAGAGTTTAAATTTAACTATTATTGAAACAATTGCAATGTCTGTTATATTATTGATAGTTTCAATTTTTTTAGTGACTTATATAGTATCAAATGTATTTACTAAACCATTAATAAAATTTGAACATGGAATTATCAGTTTCTTTAAATATCTAAACAAAGAATCAAACTCTATAGAACACTTAGATGATACAAGAGAAGATGAATTAGGTGTTATGGCAAAATTAGTAAATAAAAATATAGTAAAAACAAAAACAAGCATTGATGAAGATAGAGATGTTATCGATACTACTATTTCAGCACTTGCAGAATTTGAAAAAGGTGACCTTAGTCAAAGAGTAAATGTGAAATCTTCAAACCCATCATTAAATGAATTGTCAAGATTGATGAACCAAATGGGTACAAATCTACAAGGTAATATTGAGGGGATTTTATCAGTATTAAATCAGTACTCAAATTATAACTATACAAATAAAGTAAGTACTAAAGATATCAAAAAACATCTTCTAGAATTAGCAAATGGTGTGAATTCTTTAGGTGATGCTACAACTTCAATGCTTATTGAAAATAAAAAGAATGGTTTAACATTAGGCAAAAGTTCTAGTATATTATTAGCAAATGTAAATATATTAAATCACAATTCAAGTGATGCTGCAGCTGCTTTAGAAGAAACTGCAGCCTCTTTAGAACAAGTAACTACAAATATATCAAGCAATACACACAATATAGTAAAAATGGCACACCATGCAAATGAAGTAACCACTTCAGTAAATGCTGGTCAAAAACTTGCATCCGAAACAACATTGGCTATGGATGAAATTAATAATGAAGTTACTGCAATTAGTGAAGCTATTAATGTGATTGATCAAATAGCTTTTCAAACAAATATTTTATCTTTAAATGCAGCAGTAGAAGCTGCGACTGCGGGAGAAGCTGGAAAAGGTTTTGCTGTTGTTGCACAAGAGGTAAGAAATCTTGCATCACGATCTGCAGAAGCTGCAAATGAGATTAAAGCATTAGTTGAAAAAGCAAATCAAAAAGCAAATAATGGTAAAAAAATATCTGATGAGATGATTTCAGGTTATACACATCTTAATGAAAGTATCTCTGAAACATTAAAAATTATCACAGATATAGAAGTTTCATCAAAAGAGCAATTATCAGGAATAGAACAAATTAATGTAGCTGTATCTTCTTTAGATCAACAAACACAAGAAAATGCAGGTATTGCATTACAAACAAAAGATGTTGCTATTCAAACAGATCAAATCGCAAAAGTAGTTGTAGAAAATGCAGATAAAAAAGAGTTTATCGGTAAAGACAACGTTCAAGCAGCCTGAACGTAAAAATCCAATGAGTTTGTTTAACTCATTGGTAAGGTTATAGTAAAAATAGCCCCTTTATAAGTAATATCTTCATAAATAAAAGATTGATTCTTTACTGTAATATTTCCTTTCATCCCATCTACTATAAGTTTATATGTCATATTAAGTCCTAAACCAGTACCTTGTGATTTATGTTTTGTAGTAAAATATGGTTCAAATACCTTTGTTATAATATTTTCATCAATACCTTGGGCATTATCTTGTATCGTAAGATGTAATGTATCTCTTATTTGTGTTGCAGAGATTAAAATCAATTTTGTCTTAAGTTGATGTTCTTTTAGTGCATCTTTTGAGTTATTGAAAATGTTGATTAGACATTGTGCAAGTTCATTTTCATATCCGAATATCTCAAGATTTTCGTCAATTTGAAGTTTAATTTTTATATCATTTTCTTTAATAGAACCTTCTACTAAATGGATAAAAGTATTTAAACTATTTAAAATATTAAAAGTATGCTTTATTCTATCCCCTTTTATGAAATTTTTAAAATCATCGATTGTTTTAGAAAGATATTGTGCATTTTCATTAATCATCTCGCATGTTTTATTAAACTGTTTATCATCTAAAAGACCATATTCTTTTTGCACTTGCATACCTGTGACTCCTGTAGATATAACACTTAAAGGTTGTCTCCATTGGTGAGCAATATTTCCTATCATCTCCCCCATACTAGCCATTTTTGATTGAGTATCTAGAAGTTTGTCTTTTTCTCTATTTTCATTAATTGCTTCATCTATACGCACTTCCAAATTAAGATTTAACTCTTTCAATTCTCGTGTTTTTTCATCGACTAAATTTTTAAGATTTGAGTTTGTTTTATTGAGTAAATATTGTCTGTAAAATAAAAATAATGATAATAAAATAAAAACAATAAAAATATTTTTTAATATTTTGGAGTTAAAAAAAGAATCCTTTTCTGTACTAACCCAAGATTTTAAAATATCTCGATGTTCTTTTTTTGATATCCCTTTAAGTGCTTTATTTAAAATATCCCTTAATAGAGGATCATCATCTCTTACTGCAATAGAAAGTTTATACATTACGTTTGAGTAACCAGCGATTTGGAGGTTATCTAATTGGTATTTTTGTATTATATTTGAAGCAACTGGTAATGTTGCAATCGTAAAATCAGTTGTACCATTATTTACAAATTGAAAGGCTTCATTTATAGTATTTGTAGTTACTAAATTGTTATTTGGAAACTCTGTATTCATATAATGAATTAAACCACTTCCTTTTTGTCTTGACCATACTTGGTCAATGATATCTGAAAGACCATTTACTAAAGGTTTGTCTTTTTCTGTAAATATAGCAAGAGGTAGTTGTAGATATGGCTGTGTAAAGTTTGCATACTTTTCTCTTTTAGGTGTTTTGATAGCTGCTGGTAAGATATCACATTTTTTTTGTTTTAAATAAAGTTGTGACTCACTCCATGATTGTGTTGGAATAGTCTGAAAACGGATATTTAATTTTTTTTCTATTTTATTGATAGTGTCTATAGCAATTCCTGCCATACTATTCATATCTCCATGTTCAGCAAACTCTATTGGTTCCCATGATGGGTTATTACACATTTTTATAACTTTATGTATTTTTAGATATTTTTTTTCTGCACTAGTATAAACTGTAGATATTTTTTTATCAATTGATAATTTACCGAGCCATTTTCTTTGTAATGTATTGTATTCTTCTTGTGTGACTTTAGCAATAGCTTTTTGTAAGATTGAGTGTAATTGAGTTTTATCTTTCATAACTGCTAAATGAAGATTTGAACGCATATTTGGGTCTTTTGGTACACGTATATATTTAATAGATAATGAATTTTGTTGTAATAAGTAGTTTGCTACGGCAAAATTTATGACTGTAGCATCTACTTTTTGATTGATTACAGCTATGATTGCTTGATATGCTGTGTTTGTTACATGTAGTTTAACTGAAGGATAGTTTGTTTTTAAGTATTGATGTGTAAATGTATCTTTTTGCACAGAAACAGTTTTGTTTTTAAGATCATTTAAATTGTATATATTCTCATTGTTTGTTAAAATTGATTTTGTAGAAACGATATATGGTGTTGTAAACTTCATATATTTTTTTCGTTGTTCATTTTGAACAATATTAAGCATCACATCAATTTTTTTATCTTGAAACTTTGATAATACATCTGTCCAACTATCTCCTTTAACGTAGTTAACATCTACATGAAGTTTTGAAGCTAGTAATTTCATATAATCAATAGAATATCCTTTTGCTTCCCCTTTTATTGTGAAATTATATGGTGGCCAATTTTTTTCACTTTGTACTGTGATAATATGTTTATTGGCATTTAAATACTCTTGTTCCTCTTTTGTTAATTCAATTTCGTTCTCTTCTCTATTAAAGATAAATTGATTAAAATCTATTGTTGAGTTTGTTAATCCCATGATATGATATATATCATATATTCTTTGTATTTTAATTTTATCAATTTCTCCAAAGTTAACATTTTTTTTATAAGCTAGTTTTTTTAACTCGTTTGCTTCATAATATAATTCATCTTTTGTTTTATTTTGTGTGTTGTAATGTTTTAAAATAATATCAATAGTCTCTTCTATGTTTTCAAAGGCATATTCCCATCCTTTTAAAGAAGCTTTTGTAAAATTGGATGTTCTTTTTTTGTATTTTTGGGCTTCATTTTGACTTGTGTAAAGTATTTCTCCATAGAAATCAAAATCGAAATCTTTTGGATGAAAAAGGTTATATTTAATTCCTTTTTTTATAAGTGTATATTCTTGATTTGATGTATATAGGGTTATGATATCTGTTTTATCATTGATAAACTCATCAAGTTTATTTGGACTAAAGTCAATTTTCATATCATTTTGAGTAATTTTTTGAGATAATAAAAGAGGAAAAATAGAAGTTTCTGCTTCATTTCCTGTTAATGTAAAATGTTTATTTTTAAAATCTTTAAGAGAATCAATTCCTGATGATTTTTTGCTAACGAGTGCTAAAGGAGATGATTGTAAAATAGAGGCTAATAAAACTACTTTTTTACCTGAAGATCTGTTGTTGATAAGAGAAGATCTTCCTGTTGCATACTGTACTTTATTGGATAAAACATTATCAAGAATATTTTCACCTTGGTGATATTCACGAAAATTTACGTTTAAATTAACATTATCATAATAGCCTTTTTCTTTCGCCATATAATATCCAGCAAATTGAAACTGATGTTTCCATTGGAGTTGCAAATTTACGTTTTCTTTTGCATAAGTAAATGTGATGAAAAAAATTGAGAGTATTAAGTATTTGATAGTATTCATACTTATAATAGTAGCATATTATCACTTCATTTTTTGGTAAATATAGGGGGTTTTTGGAGGAGAATGTGAAAAATATTAAGAGATAAAACTCTTAATATTTTGATTAATAAAGACCGAAAGTAGATCCGTCTTTCATTTTATATAAAACTCTGAAGTTATCATCCATATCATAGAATACTTTGAATGCTCCACCGTCTTCTTTTAAGTCATTTAATGCATCAGCAATATCCATTGGTTTATAAGATTTTAATCTCATAGGTACAATTTCATTGTCAAGTTTTTCTAATTCTTTTGCAATAGAATCTTCTTCTTCAGAAATAGCAACTTCTGTTAATTTTGTAGCATCATGTGCTTTGATTTTATCTGCATGTCTTCTTAAAATTTTACAAACTCTATCTGTAGCAATATCAATTGCTGCATGAAGATCTTTGTCTTTTTGTTTAACAACAACTGAGTCGATATTTGCAATGTTTAATACATACTCAAATGAGATAACATTTTTTCCGTGTTTTTGCTCTTGAGAAATAATTGCATTTACTGAAATAATATCTAAGTTATATTTTTTAAAAGTTTCGATTGTACTTTCTATATGTAATTTTAAATCGTCTGTTAATGTAACGTGTCTTCCTACTATACTTGTATTCATCTTGTACTCCTAGTATTAAAGTGAATAGTTATTTATTCAATTGGCTATCCATCTACAGAAAGTTTATCATACTAAACATAAAGTTTTATTAATTAATTTAGATATTTTTTTATATTTTGTTAAAGTGTGAATTAACAAAATGCAATTTTATTGGTGCTATCTCATAGATTTACACTATAATCACAAATATATAAAAGAATTACAAGTAGGATTAAAAATGGCAAAAAAGAAATCATCTATATTTGAATGTCAACATTGTGGAGAACAAAGTGTTAAGTGGTTAGGTAAATGCCCTAGTTGTGGAGGATGGGATAGTTTTGTAGAACTCTCCACTGAACAACAAGAGGTTGTAAAAAAGATTGCTAAAGCATCAAATGAAGCTTCTAAGGCTACACCAATTACTCAAATAGAACAAGACAATATTACAAGATTTTCTACACATAATGAAGAGTTTGATTTAGTATTAGGTGGGGGAATAGTTCCCGGTGGTCTTACTTTAATAGGTGGAAGCCCAGGAGTTGGTAAGTCTACACTTCTTTTAAAAATCTCAGGAAATCTTGCTAAAAGTGGAAAAAAAGTTCTTTATGTATCAGGTGAAGAGAGTGCAGGACAGATTAAGATGCGTGCTTCTAGACTTGATGCAAATGAAGAAAATCTTTATTTATTATCTGAAATCTCTTTAGAAGCTATTCAAGATGAACTGTTACGTCAAGAGTATGAAATAGTAATCATTGATTCTATTCAGACTATTTATAGTGATAAACTTACTTCTGCTCCTGGAAGTGTTTCTCAAGTTAGGGAAATCACGTTTGAACTTATGAGAAAAGCAAAAGAATCAGATATAGCAATGTTTATCATAGGTCATATTACAAAAGATGGAAGTATTGCAGGTCCTAGAGTATTGGAACATATGGTTGATACTGTTTTATATTTTGAGGGAGAGAGTAGTAAAGAGATACGAATGCTTCGAGGATTTAAAAATAGATTTGGTAGTACTAGTGAAATAGGTATTTTTGAGATGACTCAAAATGGATTAGAGAGTGCAAAAGATATAAATAGGCGATTTTTTGATTCTACAAAAGCTCAAAGTGGTAGCTGTTTAACCGTAGCAGTTGAAGGGAGTCGCGCTCTTATTTTAGAAGTTCAAGCACTAGTAACAGAGTCAACTTATCCAAATCCAAAAAGAAGTGCAACTGGCTTTGATACAAATAGATTAAACATGTTGTTGGCACTTTTAGAGAAAAAACTTGATTTACCTTTAAATTCCTACGATGTATTTATCAATATAAGTGGTGGGATAAAAGTAAAAGAGAGTTCTTGTGATTTAGCAGTAGTTGCTGCAATAATTAGTAGTTTTAGAAATCGTCCTATCTCTAAAGAGTCTGTATTTATAGGTGAGGTGAGTTTAACAGGTGAGATAAAAGATGTGTATAGTATGGAAACACGATTAAGAGAAGCTGGCTCACAAGGTATAACAAAAGCAATTATCGCTCAAAAGCCCTCTATTAAAACAGATATGAAATGTTTTGAGGTAGATGAAGTTGTTAAAATGTTGGAGTTATTTTAACGAGATGAATAGTATAGATTTAAGCTTGTTTTAATTGACAAAATAAAAAAAATCATATACAATTCTAGCACTTAAAATAATTGAGTGCTAAATATAATAATAAACTTGAGTATTAGAAACTCACAATAATAAAAGGAACTTATAATGAATTTTCAACCATTAGGTGATAGAGTACTACTAAAAGTAGAAGAAGTAGAAACAAAAACTGCAAGTGGAATTTATATTCCAGAAAATGCATCTCAAGAAAAACCAACTACAGCTGAAGTTGTAGCAATTGGTTCAGAAGTAAAAGACGTAAAAGTTGGAGATAAAGTAATTTATACTAAATTTGCAAGAAGTTCAGATGTAACAGTTGAGGGACAAGACTATTTAGTAATGGAAACAAGTGAAGTACTTGGTAAATTTGAGGAGACAAAATAATGGCAAAAGAGATATTTTTTAGTGATGATGCAAGAAATAAGTTATATAGTGGTGTAAAACAATTAGCCGATGCAGTTAAAGTTACAATGGGACCACGAGGTCGAAATGTATTATTACAAAAATCTTTTGGTTCTCCAACTATCACTAAAGATGGTGTTTCAGTAGCAAGAGAAATTGAATTAACAGATAGTTTAGAAAACATGGGGGCACAACTTGTAAAAGAGGTTGCTTCTAAAACTAACGATGAAGCTGGAGATGGTACAACAACCGCGACAGTTTTAGCTGAGTCTATTTTTAGAGAAGGTTTAAGAAACGTAACTGCTGGAGCTAATCCAGTACAACTTAAAAGAGGTATGGATAAAGCTAGTGCTTCAATTTTAGAAGAACTTAAAGCTATGTCAAGAGTTGTTGATACTAAAGACCAAATTGCGCAAGTTGCTACAATATCTGCAAACTCTGATACTCAAATTGGTGATATGATTGCTGAAGCTATGGATAAAGTTGGTAAAGATGGTGTTATCACTGTTGAAGAAGCTAAAGGTATCGAAGATGAGTTAGATGTAGTTGAAGGTATGCAGTTTGATAGAGGTTATTTATCTCCATATTTTGTTACTAATGTTGACAAAATGACAGCAGAGATGGAAACACCATTTATTCTTTTATCTGACAAAAAAATATCTTCTTTAAAAGAGATATTACCTATTTTAGAAGCTGTAAATCAAACACAAAGACCACTTTTAATTATCGCTGAAGATGTAGATGGTGAAGCATTATCTACACTTGTAGTAAATAGATTAAGAGGAAGTTTAAATATCTCTGCTGTTAAAGCTCCAGGTTTTGGTGATAGAAGAAAAGCTATGCTTCAAGATATTGCTACATTAACAGGTGGAACAGTTATCTCTGAAGAGATGGGTATGACTTTAGAAACTGCAACTATGGATGTATTAGGTACAGCTGCAAAAGTTGTTATCGATAAAGACAATACTACTATCGTAGATGGTTCTGGTGTAAAGGAACTAGTTGATGCTAGAATCGCTCAAATCAGAACAGAAATTGAAAATACTTCAAGTGAGTATGATAAAGAAAAAGCACAAGAAAGACTTGCAAAACTTTCTGGTGGTGTTGCTGTTATTAAAGTTGGAGCTCCAACTGAAACAGAAATGAAAGAGAAAAAAGATAGAGTAGATGATGCTTTATCTGCAACACGTGCTGCTGTTGAAGAGGGTATTGTAATTGGTGGTGGAGCTGCTTTAATAAAAGCTGCTTTAAAAGTTAGCCATGAGTTATTAGGTGATGAGCAAATTGGTGCTGATATTATTATTAGAGCTGTAACTGCACCTATGAAACAAATTGCTTCAAATGCTGGTTTTGACGCTGGTGTTGTTGTAAATGAGATTGCTAAAAATACAGATGTAAATGTTGGTTTTGATGCTGCAAGTGGAGAATATGTAGATATGTTTGATGCTGGTATCGTAGATCCTACTAAAGTAGAAAGAGTAGCTATGCAAAATGCTGTTTCTGTTGCATCTTTATTATTAACAACAGAGGCTACGGTTTCTGATGTACCTGCTGATAATGTACCAGCAGCTCCAATGCCAGATATGGGTGGTATGGGCGGAATGGGTGGAATGGGAATGTAATTTCCCATTCGACCTTTTTGTAAGTAAGTTTCTTTTATGAGACTTACTTATTCCTTCTTTTCGAATTTCATCTTCTCTTTTTACTTTCTTCATAATATATTTAAAATAACTTAATAGTATTTTATGCTATCATTAAGCTTAATGTTTTGAAAGGAAAATCATGTTTTATAAAAATGAAAAAAACTTACTTTACATCATAAAATATGCACCTTTAATACTTATATTATTGTTGTCAATTTTAACTACATATTTTATGGAACAGTCTAACAAAAAGAGATTTTCAGAAGAGATAAAACGTACTACAGAACTTTACAAACAATTAAATAATGACAAATTAAAAGAAAAAATAACCAAACTACATGCATATATTCAAAATAAAGACAATGAAAGTAAATCAAAATTAAAAGAAAAAATAAAAACACGTGTATATGAAGCGCATGCAATAGCATCTAAAATATATGAAGATAATAAAAAAACGAAAACTAAAGAAGAGATTTTCTTATTAATTAAAAGTGCTTTAGGAAGTATTATTTATAATAAAGGGCGCGGATATTTTTTCATAGATGATGAAAATGGTGTTAATTTACTTCAGCCTTTAAATAAAAAAATAGAAAATAAGAATTTATCGCAATTAGAAGATGTAAAAGGTTACAAATTTAAACAAACAATAATGCAAACTATCAAAGATAAAACTGAACGCTTTGATACTTATTATTGGTATAAAAATGAAAAAGATACACATGCATATAAAAAGATAAGTTTTTATAAATATTTTGAGCCTTTTAATATTGCAATAGGAACTGGCGAATATGTAAGCAGTTTTGAAGAGGAAGTTAAAACGAATATAAAACAATATATTCAAAATATAAATCTAAACAACGACGGTTATATTTTTATGTTTAATTTTGATGGAACGATGTTAGCTCATAAAAATGAAAAACTATTAGGTGGGAATTTTTTACGTGATAAAGGTTTAGTTAATAGTGAAATAATTCAAAGATTTATAAATATAGCAAAAACAAAAGAAAAATTTGTCTCTTATCATAATCCTAGTGTAAAAGATGAACCGTATAAAAAAACATCATATATAAAAGGTTATCCAAAATGGAAATGGGTTTTTGGTACAGGTTACAATAACGCTGATTTATTAAAAATAATTGAAAATGCAAAAAATGAACTAGCTGTAAAAAATAAGGAAATATTTTTTGATATTTTAACTATTAGTATTTCTATAACATTTATGTTATTGATATTGTCAATTTTATTAAGTAATTATTTGGAAAATATTTTTAACAAGTATAAACAACGAATACAAAATGAAGAAAAAGAGTTCCGTAATTTATTTGAGTATAGTAATATAGGTCTTGCTATATGTAAAGATGATGGTAAATTTATCAATGTTAATTCAAAATTTACACAAATGTTGGGTTATTCAAATAGTAGCGAACTTTTAAATAAAAGTTGGGATTTTATATCTCAAGATAAATCAACTAATCAAGAGGATAAAAACTTTATAGATTTAGTAAATCAAAAAATAAATACATATAGCATAGAAAAGTCTTATACAAAAGAAGATGGTAGTCAAATAGACACTTTTATAACAGCAAATCTTTTAAAAGAAAATCAAGAGATAAAAAATATACTATTTTCAATCATAGATATAACAGAATTGAAAACTAAAGATAAATTACTCTTCCAACAAGCAAAACTAGCTTCTATGGGAGAGATGATTGCAAATATCGCACATCAATGGAGACAACCATTAAGTTTAATCAGTACGGCTTCATCGGGAATGAAAATACAAAAAGAGTTTGGAATATTAACAGATGAAAATTTTGTTAGTTCTGTTGATTCTATAACAAACGCTACACAGTATTTATCCCAAACTATTGACAATTTTAAAAACTTTTTTACTCCCAGAACAGAAAAAGAGATTTTTAACCTAAAAGACCCAATTGAAAAAACACTTGTTTTAGTATCTTCTGCATTACGAAAAAAGAGTGTCGAAGTAATAGAAGATATAGAAAATATTGAAATAAAATCATATGAAAATGATCTGATTCAAATCTTTATAAATATCATCAATAATGCAAAAGATGCATTTGTATTTGAGGAAGAAAACTATATTTTTATTAGTACTAAGATGTCAAAAAAGAATCCAAACAATATCATAATCACAATAAAAGATAATGCTGGAGGAATACCTGAAAAAATAAAGGGAAAAATTTTCGAACCATATTTTACAACAAAATATAAAAGTAATGGTACAGGGATTGGACTTTATATGGTAATGGAAATCGTTCAAAAACATATGGGTGGAATGATAACAGTTGAAAATACTACATTTAACTATAAAAATAAACAATGTTATGGCGCAGCATTTAAAATAGATATCCCGATTAAATAGTTATATTGTTTTAAATTAATCAAAATATTTGATAATTAAGTAAATTTATCTTACTATATAAAAACTGACCAATGGTCAATTAAGGAGTTTTTAGTGTTAAGTATAGAAAAAAAACATGAAAAGAGAAAGAAAATAGCCCGTTCTACTTGTGACTTATTTATACAAAAAGGGTACATAAATATTACTATAAGTGAAATAGCAAAAGTTGCAGGAATAGGAAAGGGAACTATTTACGAATATTTTGCAAATAAAGAGGATATTATTTTTGAATTAATGGCTTGCTTACAAGAAGAATATGATCCTAAATTGCAAAAGAAACTTGTGGAAAATATCTCACTAAAAGAGAAACTTATTTGTTTATTTGATATCTTTCTAAACGATGATGAGATAGTAGTAACACAAAGAAAAATATATAAAGAGTTTTTATCTATTTATATACACAATAAAACTGATGCAATGGATAGATACAATAAAAATATGATGGAAAAATACCAGTTAATATTAGAACAAATATTTATAGATGCTATTGAAAAAAAAGAGATAACCTCTATATCTTTATCTTTTATTCCAAGTATCTTTGCAACTTTTCAAGGATTTTTTATGTTGGGAGAAAATAAAAAAATGATGCTTACCTATATAGAGAATTTATTGAAGTTATTTGAACAAAACAAAGAACAAAAGGAATACTAATGAAAAAGTATATATTTTTGTTGACTCCTATGTTATTATTCTCTTATACAATTGATTTTAAAAACTCCTTGATAAAAACAGTTGAGATGAATAAGGGATTAAAAGCAAAAAAACTTGAAATTAATAAATCAAAAGAAGATTTGAAAATTGCAAACGGATATGATTATGGTACTTTAGTATTTGCGGAAAATATTTCACAAACAAATCATGCTGGATATGTTTTTGGAATGAAAATGGGTACTCGTGAAGCACAAATGAAAGACTTTGGGTTTACAGCTATACCTGCAGAGGACACAGTAATTGGGGATAATGCACCTGATGCATTAAATAGACCAGATACAAGAACAAATTATGAAACTAAAGTAAGTTATTCTATCCCTATATTTACAGGCTTTAAACTAAGAAGTGCAAAAAAAATGGCACAACTGCAAGTATTGGCACAAACAGCAAAATATAATTTTGATGAAAAATCTCTAGGACTAGAAGTTTTAAAAGCATACAATGGCGCAGTTGCAGCAAAAGAGTTTATAAAAGCAGCAAAAAAAGCAAAAGATGCAACATCATCATTTGTACAGTTTGCACATGCATTATACAATGAAGGTTTAGTTACATCTATAGATGTGAAGCAAGCAAAAGTATATGATATGGGCGTTGACTCTTCTTTGATAGAGGCACAAAATCGATATGAATTAGCACTTTCATATTTGCGTTTTTTGACAACAGAAAAAAATATATCTGATGTAGGAAAATTTGAAAATATCATCAACAATGTTACTACCATAGAAAATTCACAACAAAAAGCACAAGAAAATAGAGAAGACTTCTCTTGGATGAAATACAATACTCAAACAATGAAAACAAAAATAGATATGGAAAAATCGGAGTATTTCCCAATAGTTGGTGCACAAATTGAGTATGGTTATAATGATGATGAATTTAACAATATAAACTCTGAACATGACTATTATATGGGTGCTATTGGTTTATCATATAATTTATTTAATGGATTTATTAATTCTGCAAAAAAAGAGAAAGCCAAAATTGAGTATCAAAAAACAAAACATTACTATGATTATATGAGTGATGCAATAAAACTTGAAGTGGAAAAAAATATTTTAACTTTAGAATCAAAACAAAAAATACTCAATCAAAAAATAAAAGCAAATAATTTATCAGATGAAGTTCTAGCGCAATCACAAGAGTTGTATAAAAATCATTTGATTAATATGAGTAATTTACTTATGCAACAAGCAAATCAGCAAAAAGCAAATGCAGAGATGATTTTAGCAAAATATGAAAAATCATTAGCCGCTGGAAAATTAAAAGTATCATTGGGAGAAAGTTTAAAATGAAAAAATTAATACGATTATTTTTAGTATGTATAACTTTATGTACAAGTTTATATTCGAAAACTATAGAGTTAAGTGGTACAGTTATTTCTGATAATGAAAAATATATTACTAGTAGATTTATGGGATATATAAAAGTTGTAAATGTATCAGAAGGTGATATTGTAAAAAAAGGAAGACTTCTTTATTCAATAGACTCAACAGAGATAGATAGTAAAAAAAGACAAGCACTTTTAAGTATACAGATGTATGAAAATCAGTATATAACAATGAAAAGAAATTATGAAAGATTTCAAAGACTTTATGAAAAAGGTCTTGTTTCAAAGTTTGAGGTAGAACAACTCGAACTTGGTAGTAAAAACTTAAAAGATATGGTTGAAATTAGTAAGCTTCAAATCAAAGAGGTAGAAAACCAATACCAGTATCTAACCATAAAAGCACCAAATGATGGTGTGATAGTAAAAAAGAATATAAAATCAGGTGAGATGGCGATCCCTGGTATGCCTGCTCTTGTATTGTCTGATTTAAGTGATTTAAAAATAAAAACAGAAGTAAGTGAAAATGATTTAAAAAATATCTACATAGGTCAAAAAACCACTATACTTATACCCTCTTTAAGTATCAAAACGACTGGTAAAATTACAGCAATTATCCCTAGCTCTAATCCTATGACACATACTTTTACTATTAAGCTTTCATTTAAAAAAATTAAAAATGTATATCCAGGAATGTACTCATCTATATTTATAGAAACAAAAAAGGATTAGGATGCAAGAGAGTCAAAATATTGCGGGAAAGTTAGCAAAAACTTTTATTGAACATCCTTTAACAATAGTTTTGGCTATTTTTATTTTGGCTGTTGGATATATGGCTTTAAATCTAACTCCTAGAGAAGAAAATCCTCAGATAAAAGTAGCTGGTGGTGCTGTTATTGTTGCTATGCCAGGTGCTAGTGCTTCGGAGATACAAAAAGTTATTATTGAACCCTTAGAGCGAAAAATACGAGGTATAAAAGGGGTAGAAAATATATACTCTATTGCTAAAGAATCTGTTGGTATTATACAGGTTCAATATTATCTAGGTCAAGATAAGGCTAACTCTGATTTAAAATTATATGACCAAATAATGAGAAATATGGACTATATGCCAAAGGGTGCTTTGCAACCTATAATTAAAACTATGGATATAGATACTGATATTCCCGTAGCTACTATTGCATTTTATGTTAAGAACAATAAACTATCCCAAACGCAACTATATAGTAAGATAAGTAAACTAGGGCATGAGATAAATAAAATACAAAATGTAGCTGTTGTTGATTTAAAGGGTGAAAAAAAAGAGCAGTATAATGTAGAGGTCGATTTAGGGAAACTTGCTGGCTACCATCTGTCATTGGGACAACTCATGGAATCTATACAAGGTCTATCTTTTGAACTACCCGATGCAAAAGGTGAAACAAAATCAAATGAAATAGTGATGTTTGGAATACAAAGTGCAATAGAGAGTGAAAAAGATTTAAAAAATATTTTAGTTGCATCATATATGGGAAGTGCTATTTATTTAAAAGATATTGCCACAGTAACTAAGAGTTATGATATACAAAATAATAAAAGTGCACTATTATATATAAATAACTCAGAAGCTATAGATCAAGTTACTTTAACAGTATCTAAACTACAAGGTGCAAATACAGTTGTAATAAACAATAAAATATTTGAATATTTAGAAAGTATAGAAGATGAGCTTATTAAAAACAATATAGGATATGTTATTACAAGAGATGATGGATATACAGCAAATCATGCCGTAAATGAGCTAGTTTTTCATCTTTTGATATCTATAGTTATTATAGCTATATTACTTGTATTTACACTAGGTTTTAAAGAGGCACTAATAGTTTCTTTAACTGTTCCCATGATTTTGGCACTGACTTTGTTTATAGGTTTTTTAATAGGTGAAACAATTAATCGAATTACACTTTTTGCTCTTTTACTTTCCCTTGGATTATTAGTAGATGCAGCTATTATTGTTATAGAAAATATACATAGACATTTGCATGATGAAAATAGTCAAGAAAAGTCTATTAAAGATATTGCAATAGAAGCAACAAATGAGATAGGAAACCCTACAAATATCGCAACTTTAGCAATAATAATGACTTTTATCCCTATGTTTTTTGTAGGGGGAATGATGGGACAGTTTATGCATCCATTGCCTGTATTTGTACCTATAGCATTGCTTATGTCACTTATTGTTGCATATATTTTTACTCCTTATTTGGTAAAAAAACTTTTAAAGAAGGATTCTTAATATGAGTAAGTTAAAACCAAATAAACTACAAAAACTTATCTATACTATTTTGCAAAGTAAAATGAAGAGGCTTCTTGTTTTAGCAATTACTTTTGTACTATTTGTGGCTTCTATTGCACTGATTCCAACTGAGATAGTAAAAGCAAAGATGTTACCGGGAAAAAATAGTGATACTTTTTCTATTTATGTTGACTTACCTGAAGGTTCTTCATTGGTAAAAACAAAAGAAGTAACCACTTGTATTGCAAAAGAACTACAAAAAGAGGATGTTATCACTTCAATATCAGTGTTTTTAGCAGAAGGGTTACCTTTAGATTTTGCAGGTATGGTTAAAGGAAGTGCTTTAAAATCTGGTGATAATATAGCAGAAATAATGGTAAACATCAAAAGAGCAACTAATAGAGAGGAACAAAGTTATAATTTAGTTCATAGAATAAGACCACTTATACAAAATAGATGTAGTGTAAATAATGCAAATATAAAATTTATCGAGTTACCAGCAGGTCCACCAGTTTTAGCAGATGTAGTAGCAGAAGTTTATGGTGGAGATAGTTTTAAAAATAGACTAAAATTCTCAAATAAAATAGCATCAGTATTTGCAAGACAAAAGACTTTAGTGGATATAGATGTCTTAGCAGATCAACCATATAAAAAGTATAGTTTAAAACTAAATAATAATAAGGTTTTACGAAGTGAAGTGAGTTTATCTCAAGTTAAAAAGATACTTTATTTAGCATTTGAAGGGATGAGTGTAGGGGTTATAAATGAAGCAAATGCCCAAAATCAAATACCAATTTTTTTAAGACTTGACGATAGTAGATTATTTAATAGTTTTTCAAAAGAAGATGTATTAAGCAAACTGTCAAATTTAAAACTTATGAACAAACGGGGTATGATGATACCCTTAAGCGAATTTGTAATCATAAAAGAAGAGATACAAGAACCAACTATCACTTCTAAAAATTTAAACCATATGATTAATGTAATAGCACAAACAGATATGGATAGTCAAATATATCCATTGTTAGATGCTAGAAACTACATGTTAGAAAACTTTTCAAATGAATATGAAGTATCTAAAACAAATCTTTTAAATTTATCTTTTAGGGATAAAAAAACAGGAGAACTTTTTACAGTAGACTTTGATGGAGAATTAAAAGTCACTATAGATACTTTTATCGAACTAGGTGGTGCTTTTATAGGGGCTTTAGTACTGATCTTTTTACTTATGGTTGTTTATTATAAAAACTTTGCTTTATCAGGGGCTATTGTTTTAGCTAGTTTCATATCTATTATTGGGGTTATATTAGGGCATTTAGTTATGGATATAATTACTCAAAATACTTTTTATTTGACAGCTACATCTTTGATAGGATTTATTGCACTTATTGGAATCAATTCTAGAAACTCTTTACTCATAATTGATTTTGCTCAGCAACTTATATTTGAGAAAAATATGGATGCGTCAACCGCTATATCTGTTGCAACTGCTACAAGAGCAAAACCTATTTTGTTAACAGTTTTGGCAATAGTATTTGCAAGTAGTTTATTGGCTTTAGATGCAGTTTTTGGAGGATTGGGTGTTGCTTTGATTGGAGGAACATTAATAGCATATTTTGTATCGCTATTTTTTGTACCTATCTCTATTTTGAAAAGTTTAAGTAGACTAGAAAAATAAAATGAGGTGTATAAGTTGTCAACTTATCTCTTGGAATATTATTTGTAAAGAGTGTCAAAATAAATTCTTAAGTCCCTCTTTTTATAAAAGAGAAGTTGAGAAAAACTTTTTTGTCTACAGCTTTTATAAATTTGATGAGGTACAAGATTTTATAAATACTAAATATGAATTTTATGGAGATAAGGTTTATAATATTTTGGCAAGTTTATCTTTACGAAAATTTGCACAAAATTTTAGTTATGAAAATAGTGTGATGGCTATTCCTATAGATGACCATGTCCGTCATGATTTTTCTCACACTGCAATTTTGGCAAAGCATTTAAAATCTAAATATATTTATCCCCAATATGATTTGCTTAAGGCTCAAAACAAAGTAAAATATGCAGGAAAAGATTTAGAATTTAGAAAAAATAATAAAAGAAATTTTTTATATAAAGGGACACAAAACAATCAAGTGATTTTGGTAGATGATATAGTTACTTCGGGCAGTACTATACTAGAAGCAAAAGAAATAATCGAAAAGAATAATTGCGAAGTATTGTTTGGACTAAGTATAAGTGATGCTAATACTTAAATTTTAATATTTGTGATAAATGAGAATAAAAGTATCACTTTTATTCTCATAGATTAACCGACCACTATTTAAGAACAGTGACCGCCACCACAGCATCCACTAGTTGGTGCGGGCGCTTGCATTGATATTTGGAAAGTGTTTCCATCTTCTTTTAAAGAAAATTCATGTTTCCCACAAAATTTTTCATTCATTTGACTTACCATTCCATTTGCAGTGATTAAAGCATCATCATTTGATGAAAAAGTCATATTGTTTTCTAAGTCACTTCTTCTGAAACAACCACACTCTTTATCTACATTTATCGTATACATTTTAAATCCTTTATTTTGTAAAATCGAAATATATCTAGTTTAACTTTACACTTCATTAATAATTTTAACTTAATTAATTAAATTTACTTTTAAAGATATCTAATGAAAGAGTATGTTAGAATTCGCACAAATGTTTGTTTAAATAGAAAGGGTAGTTTTGGTAGCAATAGTTGATTATAATATGGGAAACTTAGCAAGTGTGCATAATGCTTGTAAACTTATCGATGTAAAAGCTGATATAGTTAATGATCCATATAAAATAAAAGAATATGACAGAGTCATATTACCAGGTGTTGGTGCATTTAAAGACGCTATGGAAAATCTAAAAAGTACAGGTATGTACGACGCAATATTAGAGTTTTCAAAAACAGGCAAACCTATCATAGGTATATGTTTAGGGATGCAACTTTTATTTGAATCATCTGAAGAGTTTGGATTGACAGAGGGATTGGGGCTGATACCTGGTAAGGTTGTAGCTTTTGATAAATCAAAAATGGATATGGATGATCATAAAGTTCCTCATATGGGATGGAATAAAATATTTCACAAAGAGAGCAAACTCTTTGATGAATTAGAAAATCCTTATTTATATTTCGTACACTCTTTTCATGTTGTTACGCAAGAGCAATATTCTATTGGAACGACACATTATGGTTATGATTTTACAAGTGCAGTAAACAAAGATAATATCTATGGATTTCAACCGCACCCAGAAAAGTCACACGATAATGGTATACAAATATTAAAGAATTTTATGAAGTTATAAAATTTTTTAATCTCAAGCATTTATAGAAAATAAGTTTTTTAAGGAAGAGAATTAATGGAGAAAGTTGTAATAATTGGTGGCGGGTACGCAGGAATTTTTGCTTTAAGAGAATTAGTTAAAAATAGAGATATAAAAATTACATTGATTGATAAACATACTTATCACAATTTACAACCAGAAGTATATGATTTAATTGCAAATAAATCAAATATGGCTGATGTAACGATAGATTTAACAACACTTTGTATGGGTATGGACCATGATTATTTAGAGTTCAAAAACTTAAAAGTAAGAAATATTGATACAGAAAAAAATAGAATTTTTACAGAAGAGAAAGAAACAGTTGATTTCGATTATTTAATCATGGCTGCAGGAACAAGAACATTTTTCCCCGAAGCAATTGAAGGTTTAAATAATTCAGAAGATATCAAAAAACTTCATAGAGCGATTTTCTTTAAACAAAGTTTTGAGAAACAATTATTTGAAAAAATTTCAGATGAAGTAAAAAGATGTAACGATACACATATTGTAGTTGTTGGTGCAGGTTTATCTGGTGTTGAAATTGCTGCTGAGATGGCATTTAATTCAAATAAATTCTTTAAAAGAGGTAACTTTGCCTGTGATAATCTTAAGATTACTCTTGTAAGTAGCTCTCCTACAATTCTTCCAGGGCTTTCAAAAGATGTAATTAATATGTCTCATAAAAGATTGAAAGATTTAGGAATCAATGTTGTTACTGGATCAAGAATGGAAAAATGTGATGAACATTATATCTATTTAACAAACGGTACAAAAATTAGCCAATCATTTATAGTATTTGCTGGTGGTATTGAAGCTAGTAAAATCACAGAAGTTCTTGATGTAAAAATGAATGGACGTGGTCAAATTATTGTAAATGAATTTATGCAAACTGATAAATATGAAAATATTTTTGCAGTTGGTGATATGGGTGAAATCAAAGACAAAAAAGGTGAAATCTTACCTCCAAATGTAACAGTAGCTAGATACAGTGGTTCAAATGCTGGTATCAATGTAAATAGAATGATAAAAGGGAAAAAACTAATCTCTTGTTATCCTAAATTAGACGGTATCTTAATCGCTCTTGGTGGTAAATATGCTGTTGGTAACTTATATGGACTTGTAAATGTAAAAGGTTTACTAGCTTATTATATCAAAAAATATGTATTTGATTCATATAGAGCACCATTATTAAAACTTATTAAAACTGGTTATAAAAAACTAAATAGATTAAAATAAATCTAAAACTACTTTCTTAAATACTGTACGAAGAAGATAATATAAGCTTCTTCTACAAGTATTTATTATATTCTTTCACATAAAATTAAATTTCAATCACAAAGAAGAATTATGTCAAATCAACTATTAGAATACATCGAGATAAAAGATTTTAAATGTTTTAAGGACTTTAATGCAAAAGGTTTTAAAAGAGTAAATCTAATAGGTGGTAAAAATAATGTTGGTAAAACGGCTTTTATGGAAGCGTGTTTTAGTAATATAACTTCTGAAGATGTTGCTTCAATGTTTACATCGATTGTAGAAATAAATTTTATGAGAGAAAAACTTGAATCAGTTAATGAAGAATATACTGTTGAGCAATTAACTAACTTTATACTTAATACAAAGAATTATGAGTTAAAAACAAATAAAAATAATACTAAATTTTGCGTTATTAATGAAGATGGTAAATTAGAATATCAATTTAATATAAATGATAAAATCGTATTAATAAATGCAAATAATTTTTCTCATAGGCATATAAAATTTACAAATATAAAATTTATAGATAATTTTGGATTTACAAATCATGATTTGAAAGAAGTTTATATTGCAGTTCAAAAAAAAGACAAAGAGAATACACTTTATAAATATATAAATGAGTTTGATACAAATGTTTTAAATTTTAAAATTATGGGTGGTGAGAGACCAGAATGTAAAGTAATTAGTAGTAATAAATATCAATCTATAAATGAATTTGGTGATGGTTTAAAACATTATATTTCTATTATTTGTTCATTATATGCTTGTGAAAATGGATACTTATTTATAGATGAAATTGACAATGGAATACACTATACACAACTAGATAGACTTTGGGAAATAATATTAACTATTTCAAAAGAACAAAATGTACAAGTATTTGCTACTACTCATTCTAAAGAGTGTATAGAATCTTATGCAAGAGTTTCTAAGAAACTTGAAGAGGAACAAACAATTGATAAAGATGACGTGTGTTTTGTTGAACTTGGTAAAAATAAAGACAATAAATTAGACTCTATAGTGTATAACTATGACATGATTCAATCAGAAATAAAACAAAATCATGAGATACGAGGATGGTAAGAATCTTTGTCGAAGGTGAAGATGATAAAAAGTTTATAATTAAGTTATTTCTTTTTTTAAAAAAAAATAATTTGATAATCTTTGAAAGTAATGCTAATTTTGATGATTTTATTACAGTAATGGGAAATAAATCAAAACTTTTAAATGTTGAGAGTTATGTTGATAAAAGTCCAATTATTAAGAAAAAAGTGCGAAAAGTTCTATTTATTTTTGATTGTGATTTAGAAACGGATGATAAAAAATGTGGTGGAATTACAAAATCTGAAGAGTGCTTTATTACATTAAAGAGTGAATTAAATTGGAATATCCCAATGGACCATTATATTTTCAATAAAAATTTAGACTATTTTATTACAGAAACAATAGAAAAAGAGCATTGTTTACTCAAAATTGAAGAATGTCTTGAATTAAATAGTTTAAAACCAAATAGAAAACCATTGGCTGCTTTGTATGGAATTATGTATCCAAAAGCACCGTACAATTTAGAACATACAAATTTTGATACACTAAAACAAAAATTAATAAAATTATTTAAAGAAGAGGAATAGAAAATATGGAAATATTACCAGCGATTGATTTAAAAGACGGAAAAGCAGTTAGACTTAGTAAAGGTCTTATGGAAAGTGCAAAAATATATAGTGATGAGCCATGGCAAGTTGCTAAAAGATTTGAAGAATTAGGTTCAAAGTGGTTACATATAGTTGATCTTAATGGTGCATTTGCAGGTGAGCCAGCAAATTTAGAACAAATCAAAAAAATCAGAGAAAATTGTAATCTTAAAATAGAACTTGGTGGTGGTATCAGAGATGAAGAAACTATCAAAATGTATATTGAGCTGGGTGTTGATAGACTAATATTAGGCTCAATTGCAGTTAAAGATCCTCAGTTTGTAAAAGATATGGCTGCAAAATATCCTATTGCTGTTGGAATTGATGCTATGAATGGTATGGTTGCAGTTGAGGGTTGGGCTGAAGTTTCTACTATGAAAGCTACAGACTTAGCTAAAGAATTTGCTGATGCTGGAGTTGATGCTATTATTTGTACAGATATCTCTAAAGATGGAATGCTTTGTGGTGTAAATGTAGAGTGGACTGAGGAAATTGCACTCGCAAGTGGTGTTGATACAATAGCATCTGGTGGTGTAAAAGATATTAATGATATCATTAACTGTAAAGAAAATGGTAATATCGCAGGATGTATTGTAGGAAAAGCATTTTACGAAGGTACTTTAGACCTAGAAGAGGGTTTTAAAGTTTTATAGTTCTAGTAACACACTTTACTTTAAAAGCTCCATTATAACAATGGAGCTTTTTTTATTACTCTCTATTGTTTTCACTTAAACTAAATTTAAAATCTTTTTAGATAAAATCCAGCTCCTTTAATCTAGTTACTACTACGATTAATGTGAAATTCACATGTAGCAATTCTATAAGAGTTGTATTATTTAGATCATTTGATTGAGTAATATGAAGGGCTACAGAGGTACAAACTCGAAAATTATCTGGCAAAATTGCCAAAAAGAAGGAATTATTATGGTTACAATGAAAGACTTATTAGAATGTGGTGTACACTTCGGTCACCAAACAAGAAGATGGAATCCAAAAATGAAAAAATTCATTTTCGGTGTTAGAAAAAACATTTATATTATTGATTTACAAAAAACACTTAGATATTTCAGATACACATATACTTTAGTTAGAGATGCTGCTGCTGAAGGTCAAACAATGATTTTTGTTGGTACAAAAAAACAAGCTACAGAAGCTATTAAAAAAGCTGCT
>Ga0193964_1000173_pt1 | contig 31091 bp, 25 predicted proteins | sample FB_7_MG_FD_140323 | JGI IMG/M metagenome (GOLD analysis project Ga0193964, IMG submission 140323) | Microbial mat bacterial communities from the Broadkill River, Lewes, Delaware, United States - FB_7_MG | ecosystem: Environmental > Aquatic > Freshwater > River > Microbial mats | place: USA... | reverse complement strand
TGATGTCGCGTTACCCGGAACAACTCATGGAGGCTTAGTGTTTGAACTAAAAAAAGGGGCAAAAACGTATGCCGGATAAAACCAGTCAGACCGCTGCTTTAAAAAGTTCGTTGAAACAACGCTCCCTTGCCGGTACCCTGACACTGCTTTTAACCTTGACGGTGACTGTGGTTACATTGGTCATTGCCGGTATTTTCTACGTTGCCGTGTCAAAGAGTGAATATCGGCAATTAGAGGAAAAAGCGGATTATTTTATTTCATCAATAGATGATGTCCTTGAAATTCCTTTATGGAATATTGACCATGAAAATATACAAAAAATTGCCCAGGCATATGCCGATAATGAACTGTTTGAATCTCTTGAGATCCGGGATGATCTGAACACCTTGTTTTTTAATTATTCTCGAAATCGAGGTGCACCGGTTATCCATAAATCAGGTAAAATTTTTCATGACGGCCGGCTTGTGGGGCATATTAATATGGCCTTTACCACACAAGGGTTGATCCACCGTAATCATAAGATACTTTTTTCCGGCCTTGGCATACTTATCATAATTGTTTTTTCTTTGACCTTGGTAACGGGGTTGTTTTTTAAAGCTGTTCTTGGAAATCTTTTTCGGCGCCTTAACGCCTTATCCAATGCGTATGCATTGGGAAAAGATATTATGCCCGAACACGAAATTCCATATCGTGAGTTTCAACCCCTGATCGGCATTCTTGGGGATATGCGCGATGCGCTTAACATGCAGATTGTAGAAATTCAAAATGCAGAAAAAAAATATCGAACTATTTTTGAAAATGCGGTGGAGGGTATATTCCAGTCTACCCCGGACGGACAGTTCCTTGATGTCAATCCTGCAATGGCGCGAATGCTTGGCTACAAATCCCCCCAAGCCTTAATCCGGTCCATCTCAAATATCGGAGAACAGCTTTATGTGGTTCCTGAGCGCAGAGAAGAATTTAGCCGGCAGATAAGAACACAAAAAGCGGTAACAGATTTTCACACCGAATTTCGAACCATAGACGGAGGAACTGTCTGGCTGGCATTGTACTCCAGGCCTGTCTGGGATGATAACGGCAAGCTTGAATATATCGAAGGAATGGCCCTGGATATTTCCCAGCAAAAAAAAGCCGAGGAGGAAAGGAAAAAACTAGAAGCGCAATTGATTCATTCCCAGAAACTTGAGTCCGTAGGCCGGCTTGCCGGGGGCGTTGCCCATGATTTTAATAACATGCTCAGCATCATTCTTGGTTATTCAGACATGATGCTGCAAACGGTGACGCCCAAGGACCCGAATTATGAAAGGCTGATTGCCATCAGTTCTGCTGCCAACCGCTCAACTGACCTGACCGGGCAGCTTCTTACGTTCGCCAGCCAGCAAACGGTTTCACCTAAAATTTTGGATTTAAATAAAAAAATTCATGATATGATGAATATGCTTAAACGCCTGCTCAGGGAGGATATTGATTTAAAATTTTTGCCGGGTGACGATATCGGGATGGTGAATATAGATCCAACCCAACTGGATCAAATATTGGTGAACCTATGTATTAATGCCAGGGATGCCATCGCTGGTATCGGTCAAATTTGCATTGCAACCGGCCGGATTTCTATGGATGAAACGTATTGCCGGCAACATTCCGGTGCTGTTGCGGGGGACTATGTCACGCTTTCACTCAGCGACAATGGCTGCGGCATGGAACCATCCATGCTTGACAATATTTTTGAGCCTTTTTTTACAACCAAAGAAGATACAAAGGGGTCCGGTCTAGGGCTCTCCACTGTCTATGGTATCGTCAAGCAGAACAACGGCAGCATCCATGTGTATAGTGAGCCCGGCAAAGGAACTGTATTCAAGGTTCATCTGCCTGAGTGGCGGGACGCGATACCTTCAGCCGTACACGACACTGATACGAAGGCGACATTTAAAGGACATGAAACCATTCTTCTTGTGGAGGATGAGAAAACGCTTCTTAACCTGGGGCGTGAGACATTGGAACAGATGGGGTACACGGTTTTGGCTACGGATTCTCCCAATGAAGCGCTAAGCATTGCAGCTGAGCACCCGGGGGAAATCCAGTTGCTTATGACGGATGTCATCATGCCCGAAATGAACGGTCTCGAACTTGCCAACAAGCTGGTCAGTAATCATCCCTGTATCAGATGCCTTTATGTATCAGGGTATACGACAGATGTTTTTTCTTCCCACGGTGTATTGGACGATGGTGTCCACTTTCTTCAAAAGCCTTTTACAAAAAAAGATCTGAAAAATATACTTCGGAAAATTTTGTCCTGATCATTGCCCAACCGCAGGGTTCTGGTCAAACAATCGTAAAAAATGTTGCTCAGGCATGGGGCGGCCAAAAAGGAATCCCTGGACAATGTCACACCCCAATTTTTCTAAAAGTCTTGTTTGATTTTCTTCTTCAACCCCTTCGGCAATGACTTGTAAGCCTAAATTATGCGCCATGTCAATGATCGTTCTGACCATTACGGCATCGTTGGGGCTAACCAGGATCTGCCTGATAAAAGAGATATCTATTTTTACATAATCAATGGGTAGTTTTTGAAGATAGGCCAAAGAAGAGTACCCGGTTCCAAAATCATCAAGGGCAATGGTAAACCCCATTTGCTTTAATTGCTTAAGGTTTTCAATGGCTTTTTCAGGATTTGACATGACAAGGGTTTCCGTTATTTCAAACTCAATGCTTTCCGGGGAAATTTTATTTTGTTCAAGAATGCTCGTCACTTTATCGGCCAAGTCGTTTTGATCCAGTTGCAATGCAGACACATTCACTGCAATACTCACACGCCTATGGCCTGCCCATTGCAATGCCCGGCAGGTTTTACACGCGGTTTCAAGAACCCATTCTCCAATGGGAACAATCATGCCGTTCTTTTCGGCAACCGGGATAAAATCAGAAGGCGGAATAAATTTTCCCTTTTCTATTTCCCATCGAATCAGGGCTTCTCCCCCCACAATGCGTCTATCCAACAGGCTCACCTTGGGCTGAAAATAGAGTCGGAATTGTTGGTTGGTTATAGCTTTTCTCAGTTCATTTCCCATCTCAAACAGTTTAATGGAGGCCAGGTTCATGGATTCTGAATAAAAAGAAAAAACGCTGGTCCCCTTTTTTTTGGCATCATACAGTGCTGTTTCTGTATTTTTTAATAAACCGTCGGGATCCGTCCCATCCTCAGGGAACACGGCAGCACCTATACTTGCGGAAATGAAGACCTCTTTTTTTTCCAAATAAACCGGCTGGTTAAATTCGTCTAACAGTCTCTGACAAGCCTGGCCAATTTCAAAAATATCGTTTGTATTTTGCAGGAGAATAATGAATTCATCTCCGCCCATTCGGGCTATAGGGGTCTGTTTTGGGGTCAGGCGGGCCAGCATGTCACTGGACCTCAAACAGTTTTTTAATCTGTCGGATATGTTCTGTAGGCATTGATCGCCGACGTTGTGGCCCAGGCTTTCGTTAATCCGGTTGAAGTTATCAAGATCGATGAGTACCACGGCAAATTTTTTTCCATACCGTCCTGCGTATTCGACCTCAGATTTCAGTGCCTTTAAAAAAAAATGTCGGTTGGGCAACCGTGTCAAGGTGTCATGGTAAGCTAAAAAACAGGCTTTTTCTTCAGCTTTTTTTCTGTCAATTCCCAATGCAATTTTATCTGAAATTGAAGCAATGGCATCCAGTTCCGTTGTTTCAAGTCGTCGTCTTGAAAACATTGCCACAACCCCCATTGTTCGTCCCCCCACAATCAGGGGATGGCCGGCAAATGCCGTTATGCTCTCTTTTTTTAGCCACGTTTGATCATCAATATCGGGGTCTTCCACAATTGAATTGGAAAGTACGGCTCTCTTTTCTTTGACAATTTTCTCAATTTTTAAATAGCCGGGACAGGCAATACAATGCTTATCGTCAAGAGGCGTACATATCCCGTCACTTTCGATCAGTTCAAGTTGGTTGTTTTCATCATTCAGAATCCAGATTCGGGCAAATGCAGTATCAAGATAATGGACGATGGCACCGCAGCATTTAGCGGCCATTTCATTGATATCCGTTCCCTGGACAAGAATCGAGCCGATCTCTGCAGCCATCATGGCATGTCGGGTTCTTTCCTGTATTTTTTTTTCAAGAAAAAGGTTTTGGTCAAGAATTTGGTCATGGTACTCTTTTATTTTCAGCCCGTTGCTGATTCTTGTGACCAGTTCTGCCTTTTCAATGGGTTTATTGAGCAGATCTGTAGCGCCCATGCTTAGTGCTTTAAGTTTTAATTTTGAGTCATGCATCCCTGTGAGCATCACCACTGGAATGGATTTTGTTTTTTCGTCGGCTTTGAGTGTTTTCAGCATTTCAAACCCGTCTTTTTCAGGCATCAGAATATCACAGATCACCAGATCTATTTTTTTGCCCTGAATGAGGTTAATACCTTCATCAACGCTTTGGGCGATATGGAATCTCCAGTTTGCGGCATATTTGCGTAATATTCGTTTTAAACTTGCCAGGCATTTGAGATCATCATCAACAAAAAGGATATCTTTCATAGGAATGGTTTCCGTATCAAAAAGTTAATGTCAAGAGGCGGCTTAAAGCGAATGATGCATACTTTACAAAAATTGAGATTAATGTCATATTTTCCATATCATTTATGTAAAATTCGTTTGAATAACAGCCATGGGCTGATCTGGCCTATCAACACCCAGACTCAACCCACAACAAAGCATGAAAGTAATTCAGTAATTTATTGGAACTTTCATACAAATCAGTAATAAGTTTTTAGAGGCACCCTAATTGAATAAAACAAAAGCAGGATTTCTAAAGCGATTTGGAAAGATTCGGGATTTGCCTTCTTTGCCGTCAATTGTAACAAAAGTAAATGAAATGCTCAATGATCCAAACACAACAAATGATTCTTTATCCAGAGTGCTCGAAAAGGATCAGGCCATTGTGTTTAAAATGCTCCAGCTGGTAAATTCCGCTTTTTTCGGATTAAGGGAGAAAATTTCAACCACCAATGAGGCTGCCATTGTTTTGGGGTTCGACGCCATACGAAATATTGTCCTATCCCTTTCAACCTTTAATATTTTGGATCACCTGTTTGAAAAAACAGCAAATAAGCACTTCAATGCTGACCGTTTTTGGCGGCATTCCATTGGCGTTGCGGTTCTTAGCCGGTACTTGGCGGAGAAGACCAGAATTGGGGACCCTGAAAAATGCTTTGTCTGCGGACTACTCCATGACATGGGTAAACTGATGCTGGCGCATTATTTCCCCGATGATTTTATTCAGGTGATTGAACATGCCCGCCAAAATGATCTGGTTTATTTGGACGCAGAAAAAAAAATACTGCCGGCTTGTCATTCCGAAGTCGGATATTTTATTATAAAAAAATGGGGGATTCCAGCGCATCTGGCCAATACAGTCTATTCTCATCATGCCATTCAACCCGGCGCGACTTTTTTCGATGAAAGCATCATCGTAAATACGGCGAATGGGATTATTAACAGCTATTATCCGGATTTTTTGAACAACAACAGATCACCGGGAAATATTAAGTATGCATATTTTGATCCCTATGCCAGAAAACGGTTGAGTGTTTGGATTGAAACGGCGCCTGAATGGTTTCCCAAGGTTGAGGTTTTGATTGATGATGCATGGGCGTTTTTTTTATAACAGCCATGGGCTGACTTAACAACTTTATATGAAAGAACAGAACTAACCAGTTAGTTTCTTTCATGATTTGTTTTGGCGAGACCTCGGTGAAAGACCAGGTCGGCCATGGCCGTTATTGGGACTTCATATCAATATTTTTAAACGGGATGGAACACCAGGTGATGGAATGTACGCCAAAGCACACGATACTTTGTGTCGATGATGAAAAACAAATCCTTTCCTCTTTAAAGCGCTTGCTGCGAAAAGAAAAGTTTGATTTGTTGACAGCAACAAATGGAGAAGATGGATTAAAGATCCTGGCATCCCGGGACATTCACCTGGTGATTTCAGATCACCGGATGCCGGATATGTCAGGGATTTCATTTCTTGCCAAGGTCCGGGAATCTCATCCGGAAACCATAAGAATTCTTCTGACCGGGTATACTGAAATAGACTCCATTAAAGCATCAATAAATGAGGGCCATATTTACAAGTTTCTTTTAAAACCATGGAACGATGACGATCTTAAACAGGAGATCAGAAAGGCCCTTGAACGATATGAGCTGCTTCAGTCAAACCAGTCCCTGCACCTTATGCTGGCCGCAAAGAATAAAGAACTGGAACAAATTAATAAGGACCTTGAAAGTATTATCAAGCAGCGGACAAGAGAACTGGAACTCCAGAACCAGGCCCTTGAGCTGACACGGGTGCTTTTTCACGGGCTTCCTGTGGCAGCCATGGGCGTAAGTTATGAACGGACAATTATACTGATCAACCGGCAGGCTGAAAAATTAAAAATAAACGACCGCATGATCACTGTGGGAAATTCTTTGGCGGATTATTTTCCCAAAGATGTGATGAAACAATTTTTACCTGCGTTTGAATCGCAAACCAGCCAGGTTAAGTTCGATCTAAGCGTAGATAATCAGGTATATATTCTGACGCTGTCTGCTTTGAGCGGACGGTTTTTCGGTAAAGGGTTTATTCTGTGTCTTCGGAAACGGGCAGACTGACGGTGAATGTTGTTCCTTTGCCCTTTTCACTTTTAACGGCAATGCTGCCGCCATGCTGCTGAATGATATTATAAGCGATATTCATACCTAATCCCGTACCTTTGCCCACCTCTTTTGTGGTGAAAAAAGGATCAAAAATTTTAGATATATTTTCCGGGTCTATACCACAACCGGTATCTGAAATGGTAAGCAATACGTCGTTGTTTTTTTGCCATGTCTTGATTCTGATTTCCCCTTTTTTTTCAATGGCCTGGGCTGCGTTTACTAATATATTTAAAAAAACCTGGTTGAGTTGTTGGGGGATGCCTTTGATCAGGGGAACAATTTTCAAGTCTTTATGTACCGTTGTTTTATACTTTAACTCATTGGCCGCCACATTCAGGGTGGTTTCAATACAGGCATTGATATCCACGGGTTCAATATCTTTTTTACCGGGGTGGGCAAAGTCCTTTAAATCTATGACGATCTTTTTGATTCGGTCCAGTCCGTCAATGCAGTCTTTTATGAGTTCATCCATATCTTCCTGAAGAAAATTAAGGTCAATCTCCCGGGCGTATTCATGGATTTTTTCGGTTTTTTTTGCCAACGCTTCGGGAAGTGTTATTTCATCCAGACGTTTGATCAGGGTTTGATCTAGTGCGATGAGCTTTCGAATATCGGACAGGTATTCTTCCAGGGTGTTCAGATTGCTGGTGACATATCCCACCGGATTATTGATTTCGTGGGCGATGCCGGCTGCAAGCTGCCCGATGGAGGCCAGTTTATCGGTCTGGGTTAACTGGATTAAAAGGTCGGACTTCTCTTGCTCCATTTCTTTTCTTTTGGAAATATCGAGAAGCGAGGTAATGAAATAACGCCCTCTGGGGCTGGTTTCCAGGCTGACGGAAGAAATGGAGCACCAAATTGCGCTGCCATCGGATTTCTTAAATTGTATCTCCAGATCCTTGACCCGCCTTGTTTCCATTTTTTTTAAAAAAATATCCCGGTCTTTTTTATTGTAATACAACGCTTGAATAGGGATGTGGGAAAGGTCCTCAACAGAACTGTAACCTAACATCTGAAGCCCTTCGGGGTTTAGGTTTATTATGTTTCCTCCTGCTGAAGTTAAAAGGATACCGATGGGCAGCGTATCCGTCAACGTCTTGAAGTTTTTTTCCAGGCTGACGTGTTCATCGTTTTGTTCGTCCGGATGGTTTTCTTGGATAAAGCTTAGAAACCGGTCTGAAGTTTTTTTCTCCATCGTTTCTCCAATACTCTAATTTTTTTGGGAAAGCAAACTGCATGAATTTACGTCAGTCTAAAAAAAAAAGCGTTCAGATTCAATTTGTTTTTTAATAACAGCAGACGCGCTGATCTCTTTTTTCATCGTGGATCAGTCCACAACGAAAATTGAGCGGCCTGTCTAGGCTGCACTGACTTTTTCCTCAGAGGCAGTTTTTTTTCACAAAAGAGTCAAAAAATTTTTTCTTGACTCTACTTGCTGACGCATTATATAACCCTTTCCTAAGTATTAATTTATTGAAACCCTGGTTCGGTATGGCCCTTTAACTGGCGCGGTTCCCCCGAAATTTGATGAGTGGTCAATGTGTTCAGACTGCTACAGTGGGGAATCTCTTCGATACCCGTAAGTAAAATTCAATGAAGGAGAGAAAGAGCGTATGTCTATATTAGAGGAACGCGTACGTTGTAAAGAGCTGCTCAGCAAGGTAAAAACCCCTGAAGAGTGTGTTCAGTTCTTTAAAGATGGCATGAATGTCGGCATGTCCGGATTTACTCCGGTCGGCTATCCGAAAGTTGTCCCCATTGCTCTGTGTGATCACGTTGAGAAAAACAATCTGCAAGGCAAGTTAAGACTCAACCTGTTTATCGGCGCTTCTGTTGGTGCCGAGGTTGAGGACCGCATGGCCACATTAAACATGATTGATCGTCGCTGGCCTTACCAGACAGGTAAAAACATCGGCAAAGGTATTAACAGCGGCCAGATTCGCATGGGTGACAAGCACCTTTCCATGTTTCCTCAGGATCTGAAATACGGTTTTTACACCATGGATAAGGGCGGCAAGCTCGACATGGCAGTTATCGAAGCATCTGCCATTACCGAGAATGGTGACATTATTCTTTCTGGTGCCGTGGGCGCCGCGCCTGAAATCATTGATGTCGCTGATAATATCATTGTCGAAATCAATACCGGTCTGCCCTCTTTCGAAGGCATGCACGATATTACCATGACCGACCTGCCTCCAGATCGGAAAGTCATTCCGATTACTGATGCACGTCAGCGTATCGGTACACCCTGGGTCCCCACCAACAAGAGCAAGATTGTCGCCATTGTCGAATCCAAGAACCCTGACAATGGTCGTGCGCTGCGCGGCACCGACGATGTTGCCCAGGCAATTGCCGACAACATCGTTGATTTCTTTAAGGTTGAAGTGAAGGCCGGTCGTCTGCCCAAGAACCTGCTTCCCCTGCAATCCGGTGTGGGCTCAATTGCCAATGCCGTTGTGGGTGGCCTGACCGCCAGTCCTTTTGAAAATTTGACCGTTTTTACCGAGGTTCTGCAGGACACCTTCTTGCCCTTCCTTGATTCGGGCAAATGCGATTATATCAATTGTACTTCATTATCGCTGTCCAACGAGGCATTTGTCGAGTGGTGGGAAAAATTCGATAAATATAAAGAAATGGTTCTGATGCGGCCGCAGCAGATTTCCAACAATCCGGAACTTATCCGTCGTCTTGGCGTTATCGCCATGAACACGCCGCTTGAATTTGATATGTATGCACATGCCAACTCCACCCACGCCGGCGGTACCCGCATGTTGAACGGTATCGGCGGTTCCGGTGACTTTATACGTAACGCTTACATCTCCATGATGCACTGTCCCTCCTGTCGCCCCACCAAGAACGATGAGTTCGGTCTCACCGGTGTTGTGACGAAGGTTCCCCACGTTGACCACACCGAGCACGATATTGATGTCCTGGTTACCGAGCAGGGTTTGGCTGACCTGCGTGGTCTGGCGCCAATTGATCGCGCCCGCGTAGTCATTGATAAATGTGCACATCCGGCTTATAAAGACTATCTTTCTGATTACCTTGAGCGCGCCACCAAGGCAACCGGTGGGCACCATGAACCCCAGCTGCTGGACGAGTGCTACAAAATGCACATGAGCTTCGCACAAAACGGTACCATGCGTTTCTGGGAAAAATAAATAAAGTCCAACATCGTCTTACCGACCACCCAAGCCCCGCCAAAATTTGGCGGGGCTTTTTTTGTTTCATTTGAGGTCCTAAAGTTAAGAGCATCCTTGATGAGATCTTAGCAAAAGCAAAGGCTGTTGAAGCAGCAAAGCAGGTATCTTCAAAGGTTGATGAACTTGGAAGTGCGGCATCTGAAATCAGTAAGGCAACAGAAACCATTGCCGACATATCCGAGCAGACCAACCTGCTGGCCCTTAACGCAACCATTTAGGCGGCAAGGGCCGGTGATGAGGCAGACAAGATTTTGCCGTTGTGGCAGGGGAGATTAAGGCCCTTGCCCAGCAGACTGCCGAAGCAACTAATGAGGCTGTTGAGGTTACAACGGCTATTACCTATATCAGCAATGCTACTGATGAGATGAATAACGGCAGCAGGCAGAATTATATCAGTGCCGACGATTTGTCCAGGCTGCCTGAAAACCTTAATATAACGGTTGGCCGGTTTCAGCTGTCTTAGGTCGAGCACCCCAAATATTCAGGTTAAGGGACCTGGGTGAATTCAAGTCCCTTAACTGGGTATCGTTTTCATGTGCTGCTGCAGAGGAACCTCGGCAGGTAACGGGTTACCCTCCCTGGGGAATGAAATCCGGATCAGTGACCCTGATGATGGCATATCCACCCTGTAAATTTTTAACACGGGTGAACCCTTTCTGGTTCAGGATGGTCTGGCATTCAAAAGATCTGGCGCCTGTGCCGCAGAATAGGCAGAGTTCTTTGTCTTTGGGCAGTTCGTTATACCGTTCGCGCAACTCAGGCTGGGCCAGGTGGATCCAGCGGTCCGCTCCATATTTGTCGATAAACGGCTGGGCTTCCACACTCTCTCTTAAATCCACCACCGTAAGTTCATCTTTTTCGAACTGGTCAATAAATTCAGGCCAGTCAATGGGGGTGTTTCTGCCGTCCAGAATATTATCGAGTGTATTGCCGGCATTATTAATCACATCCATGGCCGATGCAAATGGCGGTGCATAGCCTACCTCCAGAGTACAGACGTCATCCACATTCATGCCTTTTTGGAGCAACGGTACCACAGCGTCCACCCTGGACTTGACTGAATCAATCTGCTCGCCCACGGCTTCCACGCCTAACACCCTGCGGGTATTCCGGTCGGCAATGAGTTGAATGAACAAGAATTTTGAGTCGGGATAGAAATGGGCCCGGTCAAACTGAGCCACCACAGAGTGAACCGGATCAAACCCGGCTGCTTTGGCCTGGTGAATGGTCAGGCCTGCTGTGGCGACGCCCATCCCAAACACCTTGATGCAGAAGGTGCCCACAGTGCCGTCAAATTGGGCATTTTTGCCGAATATGTTGGTGGCAATGATTCGGCCCTGGCGGTTGGCAAGGGAACCCAAAGGCATGGGAAGCTGGTCGCCGGAGACCAGATTGCATACTTCAATGCAGTCGCCGCCCGCATAAATATCCGGGTCAGTGGTTCTTAAATTTTTATCCACGATCAGGGACCCGCCCCGGCCCACAGCCAGGCCCGCTTCTGCCGCAAAGCCCGTGTTGGGGCGAACACCCACGGCCATGATCACAAGCTCGCATTCAATCACTTCGCCGCTGACCTCAACCCCGGTAACGCCGTTTTCGGCATCCCCAAGGATTTTGGTGACCTGGGCGCCGATTTTGACATCTACATCATTGTTCTCAAGCTCTTTTTCAGCAATAAGGGCGACATTGGGGCCGATGGCAACAGGCAATATATGGGGAGCCATTTCCACAAGGGTGGTTTCCACGCCCCACAGATCGGTCATGGCTTCGGCCATTTCAACCCCTATGGCACCGGCTCCGATGACCACGGCCTTTCCCACTTTACCCTTGCTGATTAACTCTTTGATGGCGTGGGCATGGTGAAGGTTGGAGACTGGATATACGCCCGGCAGGTCAGCGCCGGGGATGGGCGGGGTAAAAGGCGTGCCGCCTGTACCGATTACCAGTTTGTCGTAGGGCATTTCCGATTCGGTTCCGTCTTCAAGATGACGAACTTTCAACAGTTTATTCCTGCGGTCAATGCCGATGGCTTCCACTCGGGTAAGTACCTCAACGCCTTTGACGGTACGGAAAAATTCCGGATCCCTGGCGTGGTGGGCCGTGGTGGAGTATAACTCGTGGAGTTCTCCAATGTCCCCGCCGATATAATAAGGAATGCCGCATCCGCCGTATGAAATTAAACTGTCCCTGTCTATCATCGTGATTTCACAATCGGAATCAAGCCGCCTGAGGCGGCTGGCCACTTTGGGGCCCAGGGCCACCGCACCGATAATAATGATTTTTTTTGCCATGAGAACCTCGTTTGTTTGTCCGGCATTTAAAATGTGTATAAAAACCGGATCGTGTCAATATCCCCCGAATCAAATCCCTCTTAAATTAGTAAAACAAAATACGCTAATTAAAGACAATGCTCAAGGATTTTACTGGCAGGCCTTTCTTTTTATTCTATAGCAGCCATGGGCAGGCCTGGCCTATTAACGCTTAGGTTCAATCCACAACAAAAGCAGACGGGAATAATAAAAAATGATCCCTCCCTTGAAAAATCCCCCCTTTTTCAGGTATGAGTGCAGGTATGATGAAAATATTATTTAATCCTTTTGAAGACCGGACAGACCGGGATGTCAGAAATCTTTTGGGAAGTGCATTTATTGACGCCCTGCACAAAGGTGATCCGACACCTGTGGCCCAGGCGGTTTCGGACCTGGGGCAAAAAAAGATTCCTGACCCGGCCCAACGTTACATCAAAGCGCGGTATGACCGGTATATCGCTGTTCTGGCACAAATGTCGTCAAATCCGGTTTTGGGCGCCGATATCTATGCAACAGCCGGTTTGCTTTGGGATGAATCCCTTTTTTTTGAATGTCATGAATGGCTTGAACAGAATTACAGGGCTGTTCAGGGGCAGGAAAAAAAGATCCTGCAGGCAATGATCCGCACCGCAGGTACATTTGAACTGCTGGCTTACAACAGGAAAAAGGCGGCTGTCTCAGTTGCCGCTAAAGCCTTGTCCGTTCTGGAATTCCATCTTTTGCAGGTGCCTGAATCGTTCAATATTCAGCCCAAAATTACCCGCTTAAAGGCCGTTATCAAAGACGCATAAAAAGGGCCTTCTATCGGTTGGGAAATTATTAAAGGACGGTTTCCTAGAGGCTCATGATCAAAATCAGTGGAGAATTTTATATGCCCGTTTTCATAGCCATTGCCGCCAACACAGAGCACAATAAAAATGGTCAGACCATAACCAGCGTTCCTGTGGTATACAGCCACTGTGTTCAGCAAGCTGGGGCTGTACCTGTTATCCTGCCGCCCACCGGGGATGAACAGACCGTGGCCCTGATGTTGTCCCGTGTAAGCGGCCTGATTCTTCCCGGCGGCCTGGACATGGACGCCCATTTTTTTAATCAGGAAATGCATCCGGCATGCAGGGCCAGTGATCCACTGCTTGATACCTTTCAGATCGCTTTGGTGAATCTGGCAGTGGAATTGAAAATGCCGATTCTGGGGATTTGCCGGGGTGCCCAAGTGGCAAACGTGGCTTTAGGCGGTTCCTTGGTCCAGGATATCCCAAGCCAAATACCTGAATCCGAGATTGTTCACATGCAAAAGGTATTTTCCTATGACACAGACCATGATGTTCGATTTGACCCAGGTTCCCGGCTGTGCCGCATGTTTGGTGAGTCCATCCGCATCAACTCCCGACACCACCAGTCTATTGATGCCCCGGGCAAAGGCATTCGAATCACGGCATGGGCCCCGGACGGCGTGGTGGAAGGTGCAGAACATGAATCTTTGCCCATTGATCTTGTGCAGTGGCACCCTGAACTGCTTATGCAGAAAAGTGATGACATGCGGCCTTTATTCTCCCGGTTTGTCCGCAACTGCCAAGATAGATTGAACGCCTAGAAAATAGAACAAATATATCAGTATTCCAGGCATGTTACTCTTTTTATTCAAGGACCGGAGGTGGCTTTTCCGGATACCTGGAATAGATTTTTAGTCTCATGACCAAATTTCAGGTTGATTTTATAAACATTAATTAATATACAAAAGACAACTTTATGTACTAGCGTATTGAATCAGCAATAGTGTCTATGTGATATTAAGGGCCGGATAATTGAAACACCCCGGTTACTTCAGGTATAATCTGACATAACAGCTTTATTGGAGAGGGAGTATGAAACGATTATTTCTCATTGCAGTACCTTGGTTTGCTTTTGCTTTTCTTTTAACGGGCGGTGCCCTTGCTGAGGACACTGAAGCCACATTTGAGCTTCCCACCGGCACCATGACCTTGCAGGCCCCCCAGGATGCCGAACACAAGGCCACACTGTCCCCGGTTAATTTTCCCCATTCCCTTCATTTTTCTTATTCGTGTCAAGAGTGCCATCACAATTGGGACGGAAAAGGTTCCATAAAAAGTTGTGGGACAAGCGGTTGTCATGAAAATTTTTGGGCGCCGAAACCTGGTCAGGCGGATGTATCGGAAAATGGGGTGAAATCCATGGTGGGGGCCTATCACCAAGCATGCCGGGACTGCCATAGAAATGAGGCCGATCAGCAAAAGGCGGCCGGTTCCAAAAGCATTGTTACAGGGCCTGTTGCCTGTGCCGAATGCCATCCTGATCCCCATTCCAAGGTTGCGAACAGTGACGAAGCACTGTCAATACCTCTTGGTATCATTACCATAGAAGCTCCCGAAGAGGTCGAAGCCACAAAGGGTTCTGTTGGTTTTCCCCACGGACTTCATTTTCAGTTTGCATGTAAAGAGTGTCACCATGACTGGGACGGGGAAAGCGAAGTTGAGACATGTTCCTCATGTCACAGTGAAACCGAGCCCTCTGGCACCAGGAGCATCAAGGATGAAGAAAACGTGATGTACTATCTGGCGGCCTACCACAATGCCTGCATCACCTGTCACCGGGATACGGACAAAAAACGCAGGGCAGCTATGGCGCAAGGTACGATAAACAAAGCAGATCTTCCCAAAGCGGCGCCTGTGAATTGTAACGGTTGCCACAGCTCATCTTAACCCTGATCCATTTGGGGGTTTAAATACTCAGCCCGGCAGGGCCCGATTACCGGGATCTGCCGGGTTTATTTTGTTGTATGAAGGAAGTAAGTTTGGAAAAAACGAACAAAGGCGGATTTGTGGTGTTTGAAGGTATTGACGGGGCCGGTAAAACCACCCAGGTGGAACTGCTTTGTCAGCGCATGGCGTCAATCGGTACCCCGGTTTTTTCTACATGCGAACCCACCGACGGGCCTGTGGGCAGGCTGATCCGCCGGATGCTGTCCGGCAGTCTTCCTGCGGACCAACGAACCATTGCAAGCCTTTTTGCCGCGGACCGCACCGAGCATTTGATAAACCCTGAAACCGGTATCCGGCAGATGGTGGATAACGGTATAACTGTGGTGTGTGACAGGTATTATTTTTCTTCCTATGCCTATCACAGCCAGTATATGGATATGGAGTGGGTGATTCAGGCCAATCGACTCAATGCCGATATTTTAAAACCGGATATCACCCTATTTATTGATGTGGACCCCCAAATCTGCCTGAAGCGGCTTCAAACCACCAGAAAACACCTTGAAATCTATGAAAAAATAGATATCATGAAGCAGGTACGGGCAAATTATTTGGCAGCTTTTCACCGCTTGGAGCACCAGGAGCGCGTGGCTGTGATCGACGGAAATGATTCTGTGGAAAATATAGCCAAAGCGGTCTGGGCGCAAGTCTGCCTTGTAATTTAAAACTCAGTCATCAAGCTTTTAGGGAATTTTTTCCAATGCCGAAGTTGGGCAAATTAACAAAAAACTTGATCATTGAGTAACAGGAAACAACATGAAAAAAGTATGTGTTATCGATGGTCAGGGTGGCGGTATCGGATCAACCGTAATTAAACGGATCAAGGAGCGGTTTCAGGAATCCGTTGAGGTTATTGCCCTTGGCACCAACGCCATTGCCACTGCCCAGATGCTTAAAGCCCGAGCCAATAAGGGCGCTTCCGGCACCAACGCCATTGTGCAGACGGTTAAGAGCGCTGATATGATAATCGGCACGGTGGGGATTATCATGCCCCATTCCATGATGGGAGAGGTGACCCCCCAGATGGCTGAAGCCATATCATGCTCCCGGGCAAAAAAGGTGCTTTTGCCCCTGACCCAGGAGAATATTGCCATTGTCGGGATGGTGGGTTCGCCTTTGCCCCAGCTGGTGGATGAATTGCTGGATGTTTATTTCCCGCTGTCATAACAACAACAGGTTTCGGGTGTCATTAAAATCTGATAATCTGTATATTATATTTTGGGTGTTTTCCAAAAGTAAAATGGGAGATGACCCGTGGCTGTAAAAGATCTAAAGATCAGGAGTGCATATTATGTGTGAAGCCAATGCATATCTCGTGGACAAAAGTGGACAGGCGTCTCTGTTTCTGGAGGCAGTGGATAAGGTGGAACCTGAGGAAGAGGGCATTCGCCTGGTGTCCATTTTTGGTGAGCAGAAATTTATAAAAGGAAAGATTGATTCCCTGTCCCTGGTGGACCATAAGGTGTTTATCAAACCCGAATAATCGATAATAGTCGATAGGGCTTATTTCTCATGTTCAGCTCCAGCAGCAAAATCAGGCTGTTTCCCGTTGGGGTTTTATGAATACCAGGGTAATAACAATTTAGAGGCACCTTGGAAAATACTGGATCCGTTTTGTTTTGGTCTAGGATATCCTGGTGCCAAAAGACAAAGATTCGCAGAGTGCCCATCACTGTAAAACACCAAAGGCGGGCTGGATAAGCATATCCAGGCTCGCCTTTGGTATTCGTGGCCTTATGTTCTATTAAGAATTACCAGCCAACGGTCAGATAGTCATGCATGGAGTTGGCTGCAGCACGCCCTGCACCCATGGCAAGGATCACCGTGGCAGCACCGGTAACGATGTCGCCGCCGGCCCAGACCGCTTTTCTGGACGTTTTTCCGGTGACGGGATCTGCAATAATATTTCCCCATTTGTTCAGATTCAGGTTCGGGGTGGAATTGGTGAGCAGCGGGTTGGCGTTGGATCCCACAGACACGACAACCAAATCACAGTCTATTTTGAACTCGCTGCCTTCAATGGGCATGGGCCGCCGCCGGCCGGAAGCATCAGCTTCGCCTAGTTCCATTTTTAGACATTCCATGCCGGTTAACCTTCCGTTTTCATCACCGAAGAACTGGGTGGGATTTGTCAGCAGGACAAATTCGATCCCTTCCTGTTCTGCATGGTGCAGTTCTTCGTTTCTTGCGGGCATTTCCTCCCTGGAGCGTCTGTAAACAACCTTGACGGAGTCTGCGCCTAAACGCATGGCCGTTCTGGCAGAGTCCATGGCCACGTTACCTGCACCAAGGACCACGACATTTTTGCCCCGGGCAATAGGGGTATCGTATTCAGGGAACAGATACCCTTTCATCAGGTTGGTCCGGGTCAGATACTCATTGGCAGAATAAATACCAATGAGGTTTTCGCCGGGCAAGTTCATGAATCTGGGAAGCCCCGCGCCCACGCCGATGTATGCTGCGTCATAGCCTTCGGTAAATAGTTCGTCAATGGTGACAGTGGCACCAATGACAGTGTTACATTCAATGTTAGCTCCCATCTTTTCAAGGGTGGCCACTTCCGATGCGACAATCTCTTTGGGCAGCCGGAATTCGGGAATACCGTATACCAGAACCCCGCCGGGTCTGTGAAACGCTTCAAAAATGGTGACATCATGGCCCTTGATCAAAAGGTCGCCTGCAACGGTCAGCCCGGAGGGGCCGGAACCGATAACTGCCACTTTTTTGCCTGTTTTTTCAGCCACTGCAGGAACTTCACCAGTGCCGTTTTTACGTTCCCAGTCTGCAGCAAAACGTTCCAGATATCCAATGGCAACGGGTTTGCCTTTTTTGCCGAGAACGCATCTGCCTTCGCATTGTTCTTCCTGGGGGCAGACCCTGCCGCAGACCGCCGGAAGGGCGTTGCGTTCCCATAGCTTTTTGGCCGCCGCGGAAAAATTACCATCGGCTATGTATTTGATAAATTCAGGAATGGATACGGAAACCGGGCATCCTTCCACGCAGGCGGGTTTTTTGCACTGCAGACAGCGTTTGGCCTCGGTGATTGCCATTTTTTCGGAAAGACCTATCGGCACTTCCATAAAGTTTCTGCGCCTAACATCCGGGTCCTGTTCAGGCATCACTACCCGGTCAACTTTCACTTTTTTATCAGCCATTTATTCCTCCATATATTCCAGAAATGGGCGCGTTAATTTGCATTGCATTGACATTTGTTGTAAGCCTCCATGGACTGTTTTTCAACTTCCACATAGGATGCAAGTCGTTTGGCGAGTCCATCAAAATCAACCTGGTGGCCGTCAAATTCAGGGCCGTCTACACAGGCAAATTTTGTCGTTCCGCCTACAGATACTCGGCAGCAGCCGCACATACCCGTGCCGTCCACCATGATGGGGTTTAGGCTAACCATGGTCTTGACGCCTTTTTCTTTGGTGATCAGGCTGCAGAATTTCATCATGGGAATGGGACCAATGGCCACCACCAGGGCAATGTCCTCTTTTTCAATGGTCTCTTTGAGTATATCCGTAACAAATCCGTGATGGCCCATGGAACCGTCATCTGTGCAGATATGCAGGGTATTGGAGGCTTCCCGCATCTTTTCTTCCAAAATGAGCAGGTCGTAAGTCCTGGAGCCCAGGATAGCTGTGACCTCATTGCCGGCATCCTTCAATGCCCGTGCAATGGGATGCAGTACGGCAATACCGGTTCCACCGCCCACGCAGACGATTTTTCCTATTTTTTCAATATGAGTGGGCGCACCCAAAGGCCCGATGAGTGCATAGTATTCTTCGCCGACCCTAAGATCTTTGAATCGAGCGGTGGATTTTCCGATAACCATGTAAATGATGGTGATGGTGCCTTTTTCAGGATCCGTATCCGCCATGGTTAAAGGGATGCGTTCGCCGGTTTCGTCTGCCTGAAGAATGACAAACTGGCCGGGTTTGGCCTTTCTGGATATGCGGGGTGCGTCTATTTCATTAAGGATAATGGTCCCTTGGGCCAATTCCTCACGATGCACTATTTTTGCCATTATTATTCTCCTTCTTTGAATGTGAAAAATAATTTATAAGGTTGTTCAAAAAAATTTATGAAAATAACCCTCGTTAATAAATTTAATAAATATATATATTGATCGTTTGGCCTAAAATCAAGTAGAAAATCGGTATGAAGTTATGTGTAATTATTTAAAATAAATAAAAAGTGTAAACAATTATTTAAAATAAACAGAAAGGGTAAAAGGCATCTTGCACTTTTCACTTTTTTTTACACAAAACCGGTTAGAACTAAAATTTAAGGGCAATATTGAAGATACACCCGGGATCAGTCCTTTTTCAAGGCTCATGATCAAAATTTTGGAAATAATTAATTCGGATAATCTTAAATGAAATTGAATTGAAACTCTGTGCTTCTGTGTGGTGAAATAAAAAAAGTGGGCGAAGCCCACTTTTTTACTAACCGGGAGGTTAAAAAATTTTCAGTCCCTTCGGAGATTATTGCTTTAAAATTATAGAGAACACAGAGGGGCTGGCTTAGGTCAAACTACACTCAGATGGTAAAATTTATTCAGGTAAAGTTTATAATCCGTTAGGTCAAACCCGGAAAATTGGTCTCAAATCAGGTTTTCAAAATAATTGGGCATGATGACATCCCCAATTTTTTCGTTCAGGTTCAAAAGAGCTTTTTTATGTACTGCCAGGATTTCAAATAGTTTATCCGGAAGATTTTCCTCTTTTGCATATGCCTTTTCCTGAAGTTCAATGCGCTGGATGATCTTCCCGGTGTATAGGGCAAACTGCATGTCATAAAGAGATCTGGGGTAGTTTTTGTCAATGATTTGCTTGAACAATTCAGCCAGATCCTTGTAACAGGGCAGGTTGCCGATGGGGGTGGACAGGTACCCAACTTCGTTATGGGCGTATCTTTCCAGCCAGGCCAGCCATACTTTGACGTCCCGTTTTTCCCCAAGAAGCTTGCCTGAATCGCCGCCCCTGGCCTGGTGGGTCAGAAAATAGTTCAGGCCTGCCATCACCGGCTTGAAATCTTTTTTGATGTCCGGATTGTTGAAAAATTTGAACTGGGCATCCATGTAGTCACCTAACGCGCCTGGGATAAAGGGGGCGTTGGCCCAGGGTGCGCGTTTAATGCCTGTGACGCCGACCTCTGTGGCCGTGGTCGCAGAGACGATACAGGCACCGATAACCACACCGGCATCCGGGTTCTTTGCCACCCACACCGGCGGCATGGTGTCCGCGTCCCTGCCTGAATACGTAAATATGCGTGTCACCACCCCTTCCGGATTAGTTGCTTCAGAGGAGTAGTTGTCCAGGTTTTCCGAGGCCAGGGTGCACCTGGAATTGGGATGGGAGATGGGTATGGGTTCTGCCTTGTCATTGGTTTTTCCCCGGTACCATTCACCCTGGAAGTTGATTCCTTTTTCCGGAGCAGGTTCCATATTGCCGCCCCAGTGGGGTTTAAAATTTTCGTCCATAAGAACATTTGACCAGATCACTTCGTAACCGGGTTGGCGCAACACTTTCATCAACAAAGGATCACCTTCATCATTTACACCCTCCACAATCCCGAATATTCCGTTTTCCGGGTTGATGGTGCGAATGCTGCCGTCTTGGGCGATCCACATCTGGGCCAGGTCATCGCCTATAAAAACATTTCCGGCCATGGCCGTGGTGGTTTTTCCGCATCCGGAAGGGGCCGCACCTGCACACCAGGTGGTCCGCCCTCCCGGTCCGCCGATGCCCGTAATAAACATATGTTCGGATAACTCCCGACCCCGGTCCTGGTAGACTGCCTTGTCCACGGCAAATCTGTGATTGCCTTTTTTAAGCAGCAGGGTATTGCCGGCATAGGTGCATTTCCAGGCATAGGTGGTCTGGTATTTCCGGTCCATGAACACCCGGGCATGGGGAAGATCCTCGGTGCGGTTCAAGCCCTCGGAATGTACATTGGTGAAAAAATATCCCTTTTGTTCAACTTCCCGGTCAAAATCCTCAAAAGCGCTTCGGTAAAGCAGTTCCGCGCTGTGGGATATATAGGCTGAGGATGTCAGTTCCAAGGCCGGGTTGGCCACAGGGGACCCCACAGGGCCTCTCATGTAAAACCCCACAATCATGGTTAGATTTTCCATGATGCCGGACATGTGGTGTTCAATCTCTTTTGTGGCTTTCTCAGGGGGCATGCGGTTGGCGAGGCTGGATACCAGGTCCTGGGGCTCGGCAATATAATAAGTGCGGTCCACAATCCGTCCCTGTTCTCCGGTCAAGTCAAAATGAATGGTGTGCCCCGCCATGGCAAGGGCACGCTCCTCACCTTTTTCAAGGGCAATTTTACGGATGGCATCCTTGTCTTCTTCTGATCCGGTATTGATAAATACTTTTGACGGCCTGCAAAGGGCGATGGCGTTGGCGATACGGATCAGTACCTCCGGATGCTTGATCTTGGCAATTTTTGCTGATTGTGTGCTGTCAAGTTTTAAATTAAATAGGTTTTTGGCCTGGTCGGGAGAACTAATTTTCCCAAGGGTGTTTAAAGGGTCCATAGGTACAAATTTAAGTCCGGATGATGTTTATGAGTTATCAAAGTTTAAAGGCTCGCCTCTATTCTTTTTCTCTGACAGGCTTTAGACAGGTTAGAGTGCCTCAACAGTAGTGACAATATTGTTTAATATTTAAGCCGGCCCAGCATTTTTAAATCCGGATGAAAATTTTTGATTTCCAAGGATTTTCGTTGCTTGAAACCGACTGTAACTCCAAGTTTCAATAGCTGTCCCTTCTATCATTTAATGTGGGAAAATTAAATGAAATATTACAAATTGGTTAAAAAAAGAAAATATGCCCGGGTAGGGATAAATTATGATAAAATTATAGGATTGTATAAATTAGGTAACATTACAAGCGCAGGAGGCAGTTCATGACGGATATATTTGCAGATTTGCACAATCACACCACCGCATCTGACGGGGATTTTTCCCCGGAAGATCTGGTGGCCCAGGCCGCGGGCATGGGCATCAAGGTTATAGGCGTCACCGATCATGATACCCTGGACGGACTTGAGCCTGCATTGGATGCGGGGAAAAAAGAGGGTATAGAGGTTTTTCCGGGTGTGGAGATCTCCGTGCGCTTCAAACGGGAATTTTTCACGGGAACCCTGCATGTGCTGACCTATTTTTCAAAGGCGCTGTTAAAAAATTCGGGGTTTGTTACACGCTTTAAAACCCTTCTGGCCCAAGGAAGGGGACAGGGACTGGTCCGGGCAAGGATTGAAAAGATCAACGAGGTGTTCGGGCCTGGCGGGGCATCGCCTTTGTTATCAAGGGATCTTGCCTTTGAAGATATTGCCGCATATTCAGACAATGCGTCCCGCCGCCATTTTGCCTTGGCCCTGGACGAGAAGCTGGGTATTTCGGACAAAGATACCATTACCCGGATCATTGGCAATGACAGTCCTGCCTATTTGCCTTCGGGGGTTGGGCTTGACCAGGTGAAAGGGTTTCTAAAAACTGAACCTGTGGTTGCCGTGCTGGCCCACCCGGCTGCTGGTTCTTTTCCCGGGGAGGGGCATTATAAGGAGGTACTGCCACCCCTGGAGACCGTGTCGCGTCTGCTGCCCGAGATGCTGGATGCCGGTGTCAAAGGCCTTGAAGTCCATTATCCGGGCCATGCACCGGAACATAGGACGTTGCTTTTGGACTGGGCGCAACAATATGACCTGCTTGTCACCGGTGGGTCTGACTGCCATGACAATGCCACCCGTCCTTTGGGGGCCGCAGGGGTGGGTGAACAGGAATTTATGCAATTAACGCAGGAGGTGCTGTGCGCAGAAAAGAAAAGCAGATAACCGATCTGGATCAGATAGACGGTATCATAAAACAGGCCAAAGTCTGCCGCCTTGGCCTGTCAGACAACGGCCAACCCTATGTGGTGCCTTTGCATTTCGGGTATGACAATCCTTTTTTATATTTTCACGGGGCGGATACTGGACGAAAACTTGATATCCTGGCTGCCAATACCCGGGTCTGCTTTGAGTTTGACGAACTTGAAAAGATCAATAAACATGCATCTGCCTGCAATTGGGGCGCATCTTATACCAGCATCATTGGTGAAGGAACGGCACGCATTCTTGTTGCCCCGGAAGAAAAGATCAACGGCCTGAACTGTATTATGGCCCAGTACAGCGCCCGTGCCTTTGAATTTGAGGCGCAGGATCTTGCCGAAACCGCCGTGATTGAGGTCAAGATCCTGGGGATGACTGCCAAGAGATCCGGGTAAAAATAGGCGCTAAAACGTTGAATTTATTTAACTCCTGCAAAATAAACAGTGCCGTTTTTGGTATGGGAATGGAGAAAATAATACAGCGTAAATATCGCCGGTTGCCCTGACTACAGCCAGGGCAACCGGGCTGACCATCAGGATGAACGGATTCTGGACCGCCACGTTACGGCATCTAATTTACAGAAATCTGAGCAATCACCGCATTGCACACAATTGCTTTCGGATGGTCGTGTTTCCATGGTGCACTTCCTGATACATTGATCGCAGGCTGTGCATTTTTTGTTCTTTGTAAACGCAAACAGCGAAAATCGTGACAGCAGCTCCAACGCCCCGCCTGTAGGGCAACAAAATCGACACCAGAACATGGGAACCAAAATACTGATTCCCACCGCGATTAGAACGGCCATTGTTTTATAAATCCAAATGGGGTCGGCGTGTTCAAAGGTCAGGCCCACGGATTTAAAGAATTCACCGGTCCGGATAGGGATGGCCCAGCGGGGATTGTTGGCCACGAAAAAAAAATACAGGGAGAGGGCCATGACGATGTACTTCCCGGCTCTAAAAAGGCTTGAGACAATCCCGTTGATTTTATTTTTAAAAAATGCGCCCATGGACAGAATTTCTGAAACCAGGCCGCCAGGACATATCCATCCGCAAAAGACACGGCCGAACAAAACAGCGGAAATTCCCATCACTATCCATCCCCACATCCACAGATTTCGACCCGGGCATTGGATGACCGGGCAGTTTCCGCACCCAATGTAAGGCACGGCAAAGGGACATCGAAAAATGCCGTAAAAAGACCATTCACCAATGATTCCTAAAGATATCAATTGTACCAGACGCCGTTGCCGGTTTCCAAACCACTGCTTAAACATCCATCACCCCGTATTTTTTTGTCAGCCGTTCACCTTCTTCTGTCTGGGCAGGGATAAATCCCGCCCGGTGGAACCAGGTTTGTCCCTGGTCCGATAAGATAAACGCCACAAAGGCTTCTGCAAGCGCCCTGTTTTTTGCCCATTTCATTATGCCAATGGTAAAAGGAACCGGTACCGGAGGGATAAAGGCCTCGGGTATGGGCAGGGTATCCAACTTGCCCCTAAACTGGGGCAGACGGGTGATGCGCTTTTCAATTACGGCAGCATCTGCTTTCCCTTGGACCAGATCGGTGATTGCTGTCTGGACGCAGTCTCCCACAAGCACGGCATTGGCTCTTGCTTTATCTTCAACTCCGGCCTTTTTTAAAATGATCATGGCGGCCTTGCCGCCTGGCGGAGAGGCCTCAGGTGTCAGGATGGTTTTGACACCGGTTTTTCCCATATCCTTAATGGATTCTATTCCGGCAGGATTGCCCTTGGGGGTGGCCACCACATATTGTGTAAAGCACAGGGGCTTGAACCAGAGCATCTTACCCTGGGCCTTTAGTTTTTTGGCCAGTTCCAGTACCCGCGGGCCAAAAATCTCGGTCCTGGCACTCCCGGTCAATAAGGATTTTCCCAAAGCCCCGGCAAAGGCGCCGGTATAAGCGATGGAGGCTTTGGTGAGTTTTTCAAATTCATGGTTTGCCGGTTCAAAGGCCTCGGCAAGGCCGCCGCAGGACCAGACTTGAAGAGATTCTTGGGCATAGGTCTGGGGAAATGCCGGTGACGCGGAAGCAAGCCCTGCTCCCAATGCAAGTCCCCCTGTTTTTAAAAATTGACGGCGGCTTACCCCGTTTTTTTTCATTTATACAACTCCTTTCCGGGTATTCCCCGAGTATCGGCCCTGCATTGCTTTCAGGATTCAGGAACAGGTCTTCAATAATTTACCCATGTCGCTATATCCGGGTGTTCGGGCGTCCCGCCTGCGCTTCCTGGTTAAGTTATTTGTGGCTCGTTTCCTAAATACGCTTAAATAAACAGGATTTGTTGGGTAATATAAGAACGGCATTTTTTCCAATATTAAATGTCGATCGATAACAGCAATATCATCGTGATTTTCTATATCCGAAACATGTAGGGATACGCCATTATTTAACGTTTTCAGTATCGTATCCTCGCTCATATTGATGCCTTATGAATGGGTCCTAAATTTAATAGTATAGGACATTCCATTTGATGGCCGAATGAATAAAATACGTCAAGGGCAGGTATGATCCCTTTATCGAATAAACAGGATATCTGGTATAAAAGTCTGTTTTTCGTAGCAAATAGATGACCACTATAAATTTTTGTCCACATGGGGGAAAATGGCGTCAACGTAGATATTGTCCCCGCCATTGAGAATATGGACTTCATCTATGGAAATTTTTTAGGGCATCCCCATTTGGGGCCTGCACCAAAACTGCGAGAACGATTGTTCCGGCGTAAGGGGAATAATCCGCTTGACAGGTGTATGGCATATTGGTAGAGACTTTGCCCCTAATCGTAAGGTAATTCGATTGGACAGCATTGACTTGTTCGCCCATGCTCGACAGGGTGTTACGGAATAGATAATTTACCCACGGGTGATGGCGCCTAACCAGACGTCCAGGATACTATAAGTATGTCTTCGCAAAGGGTAAATTAAAAATACTTAAGGATTTATTTAATGGCACATGCAACTTTATTTATTCAGTGTATTGTGGACGGTATGTATCCGGAAGTGGGGGAGGCCATGGTTCGGCTTTTTCAGCGCCTGGGCATCACCATGGATTATCCGGAAAACCAGACCTGCTGCGGCCAGCCCTCGTTCAACTCCGGGTACCGCAAAGAAGCGGCTAAGGCAGCCAAACACTATATTGAGACCTTTGAGAATGCAGGTACGATTGTCTGCCCCTCGGGCTCTTGTGTTTCCATGATCCGCAACCACTATCCGGAATTATTCGAAGACGAGCCTGGATGGCGAGAGCGGGCTGAACGTGTCGGTAAAAGGACCTTTGAACTCACCGAGTACCTTGTGGATGTTCTGGGTTTTAAAAATACCGGCGCCTATTTTAACGGTAAGGTGACCTACCACGACTCCTGCCACCTCAATCGCTACCTTGGGGTTTCATCACAGCCCCGGGAACTGATCTGCCGGGTGGCGGGTTTAACCTTTGTGGAGATGGAGGCGTCGGATAAATGCTGCGGATTCGGTGGCGCATTTTCAACCAAGTATCCTGATATTTCCACCGCCCTGGTCAAGGAAAAAGTTCAAAATATTCTGGATTCAGGCGCGGATGCCGTGGTTGGCTGCGACATGGGGTGCCTGATGAATATCCAAGGGTATCTCAACCGTCATAATTATCCGGTCAGGGTGATGCACATTGCCCAGCTTCTGGCCGGGGTGAAAGGAGATGCCGCATGAGCGATGAGATTTTAACGGATAAATATGTTGAAAATTCAACCAGGGCCATTGAAGACGACATCCTGCAAGGGGCGCTGGGGAAAATTCAGTCCGGCCTGGCCAAAGCCACCCAGGCATCCTACCGGCAACTGGACGAAGGGCCTGAACTGCGCATGACGGCCCATGACATCCGGGAAAAAACCATCAATAACCTGGATGTGGTCCTCACACAACTGGCTGCCAAGGTTCGTGAAAACGGCGGAAAGGTATATTTTGCCAAAACCGCCGAACAGGCGGTGGCGTATACCCTGGATGTGGCCAGGCAGTTCAAGGTTAAACAGGTGGTTAAAGGCAAATCCATGGTCTCCGAGGAGATCGGCCTGAACCCGGCTCTGGAGGCCCAGGGCATCGAGGTCAATGAAACCGATCTTGGCGAGTATATCATCCAGGTGGCCGGGGAGAAACCGTCCCACATCATCGCCCCTGCCATTCACAAGACAAGGGAACAGGTGGGCAGGCTTTTTGCTGAACATTTAGGCGTTCCCTATACGGATGATCCCCCGGAACTGACCCGGATCGCCAGAAAGGCCCTGCGTGACAAGTTCCTCCAAGCGGATATGGGCATCTCCGGGTGCAATCTTGCCTGTGCGGAAACCGGCCATATGACGGTGGTTTCCAACGAGGGTAACATCCGTATGTCCACCACATTGCCTAGGGTTCATGTGGCCATCATGGGCATGGAGCGGGTGGTGGCTAACCTGGAAGACCACGATATTCTTTTCCGGCTGCTCTCCCGGGGAGCCGCAGCCCAGAAGCTGGGCGGCTGCGTTTCCTACATCGGCGGCCCGGGCGGCCCTGATTTTCCTGACGGTCCGGAGGCGTTTCATCTGGTGATTCTGGATAACGGCAGAAGCCGGATTCTGGCGGATCCCAAATTCAGGGAAATTTTGTACTGTATCCGCTGCTCTGCCTGTTTGAACGCCTGTCCTGTGTACGGAAAAATCGGCGGCCATGCCTATGGCGCCACCTATTGCGGCCCCATTGGTGCCGTGCTCACCCCCCTGATGGTGGGCATGAACAAGGCAAAGGACCTGTGTCTGGGAGAGACGCTGTGCGGCGCATGCCGGCAGGCGTGCTCGGTGAACATTGATCTGCCCCGAATGCTCTTGGAGCTTCGATACCGTCTGGCCTATGGGGACGACGACTGGCAGACAAAACAGGTAAGCCCCCTGGAAAAAACCATTCACCAGGCCTGGGCGTTTCTGGCAGGACACCCCGCACTGTACCGCGCTTTTTTGAAGGCAGGTGCCATGGGGCAGAAAGTTTTTCCAAAATATAGGGGCATGATCCGCAAAATGCCGGGACCAGTTGCCGGATGGACCCGGGACAGGGATATTCAGCCCCTTGCCCATACCCCGTTCCGCGAGCGGTTTAAGACCCTTTCCTCAAAAAAAGTCAGATAGGGAACAATATATGCCGATCCATACCAATGAAACCCAGTTTATTCATGATATCCGTGCCGCTTTAGGCATCCGTGCCAACAACTCTGATGCACGGCAAAAAGAGATTTTTACAGATCCTGCACAACCGCCCGAAGCGCAGCAGATGCTTCTTGATACCATTTGCGCAAGGCAACACAGCGATCGGATGGACCTGCTTGACAGGCTGAGCAGGGAAGCGGTTCCCTTGAACCTTAAGGTCATCCCCATGAAAAATGAGGCTGAGGCCGCCAAAGCCATTGCCGGGCTTGTGGCCGACACCACACCCGAGTGGGGCGACAAAAAAAGTGTGGTACAGTGGGATCACCCCATGATCAAGGCTTTGGCCCTTGACTCGGCACTCAAAGACCAGAATGTGCCGGTGTATACGGCGGCCTTTGACGGCAGTGAGACAAGCCACAATCAAAAAAACTTAAAACGGGACCAAATCCGGGAACAGGTCACAGCCTCATATATCGGTGTGACATCTGCCGATTTCTGCCTGGCCGATACCGCCACCCTGGTGATGCGTTCCCGTCCGGCCGAGGCCCGGTCTGTTTCGCTTCTGCCCTCCATCCACGTGGCTGTAATCAGAAAAGAGCAGATTCTGTCTGACATGAAAGAACTTTATGCTTTGCTTAAATTTGATCCGGACACCCGGGGAAAAGGACTTCCCCATCACATGGTCATGATTTCAGGTCCCAGCAAGACCGCAGATATTGAGCTTGTGATGGTGCACGGTGCCCATGGCCCACGCGCCCTTTATCTCTACGTGATCACCGGAGAATAAGGGATTTTGAAAAAATAAATGCCACAAGCAAGATGCGGGCTTTTTTGTAAATTAGATTTTTTTCTTTTCCCAATAAAGAAAGATTCCGTTGACATCTTTGGCTGGCTTAGTTTATTCGGCACTTGTTTTTTGGGGTGTAATGTTTTTTTATCACTGTAGCGTATAAAGGGGATGTCTGTGGCGTTAAAACCGACCATTTATAAATTGAAAATCACATTGGCTGATATCGATCAGAGTCATTATGACAGTCTTAATCTGACCATTGCTCAACATCCTTCTGAAACCCTTGAACGAATGATGGCGCGTGTTCTGGCGTTTTGCATGAATGCCAGGGAACCGTTATCGTTTACCAAAGGACTCTCTTCGGTTGAAGAACCCGATATCTGGGCGCACACATTGGATGATAGGATATCGTTATGGATTGATATCGGGGAGCCGACCTTTGATAGAATCAAAAAAGCAGTCCGGCTTTCACCATGTGTCAAGGTCTATTCGTTTAACTTAAAATCAGATAGTTGGTGGGGCAAAGAACAGGAAAAATTTAATGATTTGAAGGTATCTGTTTTTCAGTTTCACTGGAAAAGCATTCAGGCATTGGCTGGGCTGGTGAAGCGAACCATGAATTTTTCGGTTACGATTTCAGACGGCATGGTTTATATTTCTGCTGAAAATGGTGATTGCGAGGTGCCATGGGTGCCATTGCAGTCATAGACGGCATCACCTGAAAACCCTATCTCCTGGCTTTAATTCGAGGCGCGTTACTGGGAGCATATTCGAAATATGTGCCCAGTGACGCAACGCTGAATACGGCTTAAAAGGCAAGGCATATGGATGGTTTTATTTGGGTTGCAAACCTTATTTTCCATTATTCATGTCTGTGGACAATAAAGTGCCGCCCTTTGATTTTGTTTTTGGAGAGCGTTTTTTCGGCTTTATCGGCCACGATGCGCTCAATGGCAACGTAGGAATAAAATTCAAAGCAGTTGATTTTGCCCACGCAGCCTCCGTCGATTCCTCCATCCTTGGTCAGAGCACCCAGGATATCTCCAGGCCGAAGCTTGGCCTTTCGCCCGCCGTTGATTGAAAAGGTCACCATGGAAGGTCCGGCATTCTCCTGGGATTCGTGCTGAAGCGCTTCGATATCAGACACCTCAAACGCTGTGCCCATAAGGGTATTTATCTCTTCTAACCTGAAGCGCTCTTTTGGCGTCATAAGGGAAAAGGCCATGCCTTCTTTCCCGGCCCGGCCTGTCCGGCCGATGCGGTGGATATACACCTCCGGCTCAAAGGGGAGGTCAAAGTTGATTACCGCACTGAGCCCTGAAATATCCAAGCCCCTGGCTGCCACGTCCGTGGCCACAAGAATGGGGGTGCTGCCGTTGGAAAAGCGCACCAATATTTCGGTTCGATCCTTTTGCTCAAGGTCGCCGTGAATCGCCAAAGATGAAAACCCTTTTGCCTTAAGAAATTTTGAAAGAGACTTGCACTGCAGTTTGGTGTTGCAGAAAATCAGTGCCGATGCAGGTTTATATGCATCTAAAATCTGAGCCGTAGCAGCGGGTTTCCAATCCCAGCCGGACTCGTAAAAATATTGGCGAATCACGTTTTCTTCGTGCTCAACATCCACCACCACCCGGTGCGCGTTTGTCTGAAACCGCGTGCTCAGTTCAAGGATCGGCTTTGGAAATGTAGCAGAAAAAAGAAGGGTCTGGCGATGCTTTGGGACATAACCCATGATCACTTCAATGCTGTCTGTAAAGCCAATATCCAGCATTCGGTCCGCCTCATCCAGAACAAGGGTGGTGACATGATCAAGGTTCATTGTACCGCGTTTTAAATGCTGCTCAATGCGCCCGGGAGTTCCCACCACAATATGTGCCTGATGCTCCAGGGAGATCTGCTGGGGCAGGAAGGGCACCCCGCCGCAGATGGTAACAATCTTGATATTGTGTTTGAACCGGGCTATGCGCCGCAACTCGCCGGCCACCTGTTCTGCCAGCTCGCGGGTGGGACACATCACCAGAGCCTGGACCCTGAAGCGCTTCACATTCAGCATGTGGAGCAAGCCGATGCCAAAGGCTGCGGTTTTCCCGCTCCCCGTCTTGGCCTGGGCCAGCAGATCCTCTCCTTTGAGCACATGGGGCAAACTGCCCGCCTGAACCGGAGTCATATCCCGGTATCCAAGGGATTCCAAATTTTTAATCATGGGTTTGGTTAATGGCAACTCGGTAAAAGTACTCATGGC
>Ga0193964_1000171_pt1 | contig 31560 bp, 24 predicted proteins | sample FB_7_MG_FD_140323 | JGI IMG/M metagenome (GOLD analysis project Ga0193964, IMG submission 140323) | Microbial mat bacterial communities from the Broadkill River, Lewes, Delaware, United States - FB_7_MG | ecosystem: Environmental > Aquatic > Freshwater > River > Microbial mats | place: USA... | reverse complement strand
ACAACAGATACCATTGAGCAAGCGGTAGAGCGTGCGGGAACTAAAGCTGGAAATAAAGGCTTTGAAGCTGCAACGACTGCCATTGAAATGGTTAACCTCTTTAAGTGTCTTGACTAATGGGGTTAGGTTCACGACGTAACGGGCGTGAGTATGCTGTGAAAGTATTGTATAGCCTCTATGATCAAGAGGAACCACTAGAGAAAGTTCTTAGTGATTTTTGGCAGAACTTTCGTTTTAGTGTTGATGTTCTCGGTGAGCCAGAAGATGCTGAAACGCCATTATCTGCTGACATTGTTGAGTTTACCGAGCAGTTGGTAACAGGTGTATATGAAAACCTTGAAGAGATCGATAAGGTTCTTGTATCGACATCGAAAAATTGGGCACTTGACCGCATGCCTCGCTTAGATTTATCCCTGATGCGCATGGCAAGTTATGAGTTGATGTCAATGCCTCAAACGCCAGCTGGTGTGGTGATCAACGAAGCAATTGAGATCGCAAAACGCTATGGAACGAAAGATACTCCAGCGTTTTTGAATGGAGTTCTCGATAAGGTTGCCAAGCAGGTTAAAGCAAATTCTTAAATTGAGGGACAGATGAAAGATATAAAAGTAGGGTTACTTGGTTTTGGTACCATTGGTACTGGTGTTGTGCGAATGTTTCAACAAAACGCTGAATTAATTGCTCAGCGGCTTGGGGCGAAGTTGGTTTTAGCGTCTATTGCTGATCTCGATGTTACGACAGATCGTGGTGTGGTATTAGACGATGGCGTTTTAATCAATGACGCAAATAGTGTTTTAACAAATCCCGAAATTGACATTGTTATTGAGTTGATTGGTGGTTATGAACCTGCCCGAACATTTGTCATTAAAGCGCTAGAAAATGGCAAGCATGTTGTCACTGCCAATAAAGCTCTCATGGCGATTTATGGTGAAGAATTATTGCAAATTGCTGATAAAAATGGCGTGAGTATTCTTCTTGAAGCCGCAGTTGGTGGTGGAATTCCGGTGCTGTCTGCCATTCGTGAAAATTTAGGGGCGAATAACTTTAGTGATGTGTCTGGTATTCTTAATGGCACATGTAACTATATTTTGACACGCATGACCGAAGAGGGTGAAGACTTTGGTGCCGTATTGGCTGATGCGCAAAAGCTTGGTTATGCTGAGGCAGACCCGACGTTTGATATTGAAGGTATTGATACTGCTCATAAGTTGTCAATTTTAATCTCTATGTGCTTTGGTACGTGGGTTGATTTCGATAAGATTTATACCGAAGGCATCACTCGCATTACATCACTTGATATCCATTATGCACGCCAATTTGGTTACCAGATTAAGCTTCTTGCTATTGGTAAAAAAGTTGACGGTGTGATTGAAGCTCGTGTCCATCCAACGATGATTCCTGATAGTTATCCTCTTTCGGATGTAAAAGGTGTTTTAAATGCCGTTCGTTTACAAGGTGATTTTGTTGGCCCTGTGATGTTGAACGGTAGTGGTGCTGGAATGGATGCCACAGCAAGTGCTGTCATGGGTGATGTGATTAGCCTTTCTCGTGCTATGACCAGTAATGCTCAGTCCATGACACCACCTCTTGGTTATCAGACAGAAGAAATTGTCACGTTACCAATTCGTGAAATGTCGGATATCTCATGCCATTACTATATTCGCTTCATGGTTGAAGATCGTCCTGGAGTTCTCTCGCAAATTTCAAGCCTACTTGGTGAGTCAGATATCAGTATCCGCTCAATGGTACAACCAGAGAGAGAGCTTGGCGGTTGCGTACCGATTGTTATGATGACTCATGGAGCAAAAGAGAGTGATATTCGCCATGCTCTCGATAAGATTGATGCTCTGGAAACCATAAAAGAGCAGAGCCTCTTTATCCGTATGGAAAATGAACTCGCTTAGTCTTGCTGGATATTAAGTTAAACGAAAAAAGCGTCGTTTTACGGCGCTTTTTTCGTTTTTAATCACCCGCACCCCAGTCAAACTGTTGTTTCAACTCTGTTAATGACCCCTATTGAAAATTAGCTCTTGTCCTTTGTGGTAGAACAGCTTATGGTCAGCGTCCTTTTTTATTCCTTACTCTACAAAGGATTACAATGTTCGAACTTTTAGCTCGTAAAACAGCTTGTTTTAAAAATGATTTGCTCTCAGGCTTAACCGTTTCTTTGGCTCTAGTTCCAGAGGCCGTTGCATTTGCCTTTGTTGCCGGTGTCCCTCCACTTGTTGGAATGTATGCGGCTTTCTTGGTTGGCTTAATTACAGCGATCGCTGGTGGTCGTCCGGGGATGATTTCGGGTGCAACTGGTGCTCTCGCTGTTGTTATGGTTGATTTGGTCGCTAGACATGGTATTGAATATCTGTTTGCTACCGTGGTGTTGATGGGTGTTATTCAGATCTGCGCTGGAATTTTTAAAATTGGTAAATTTGTCCGTTTGATTCCCCATCCGGTAATGCTCGGCTTTGTTAATGGTTTAGCGATTGTAATTTTCCTCGCCCAGTTAGGCCAGTTCAAAGTTACAGATGCCGCCGGGCATGCTCAATGGTTACAGGGGGATCGGTTGTACTTATTAGTTGGTTTGGTGCTTGTCACTATGGCCATTAGTTATTTCTTGCCAAAATTGACGCGTGCGGTTCCTTCCTCTCTTGTTGCCATTATCGTCGTAACAGCCATTGTTATGGGCCTTGATCTGCAAACAAAATTGGTTGGTGACATGGCCTCATTAGCAGGTGGTTTACCAAGTTTTCACATACCAAATGTCGGTTTTGAATTAGAAACCATGAAAATAATATTACCCTACGCTGTTATTTTAGCGGCAATTGGCCTTATCGAATCACTTATGACGATGACTCTGATTGATGAAATAACTGAAACCCGTGGTCGTGGTAATCGTGAATGTATCGGCCAAGGACTTGCCAACGTTGTGACAGGGTTTTTCGGCGGCATGGGTGGTTGTGCCATGATTGGTCAAAGTATGATCAATGTTAATTCTGGTGGCCGTGGTCGACTGTCTGGAATCAGCGCTGCACTGTTCTTGTTGTGCTTTATTGTCTTTGCGTCAGGCTTGATTGAGATGATCCCCATTGCAGCACTTATCGGCGTTATGTTCATGGTTGTTATTGGAACATTTGCATGGTCAAGTTTACGAATTTTGAATCGCATTCCTCGCAGTGATGCTTTGGTTCTTATCCTCGTATCGGGTGTGACTGTTGCAACAGATTTGGCCATTGCTGTTGCCGTTGGTGTGATTGTCTCAGCGCTAGTTTACGCATGGAATAGTGCGAAGGAGATTCACGCGTCTTCTGAAATTGATGAACAACAACGTAAAGTTTATCACCTTTCAGGGCCATTATTCTTTGGTTCGGTTCATAGTTTTCATAATATTTTTAATCCACAGACTGATCCAGAAACCGTTGTCATTGATTTTCAAGACTCTCGGGTTTGCGATCATTCAGGCTTAGAAGCGATCAATAGTTTAGGTGAGCGTTATCAAGCTCATGGTAAAACATTGAATATGATGTATCTGAGTGCAGAGTGTCGTGATCTATTAAGTACGGCAGGTAAAATGGTTGTCGTAGAGCAGGTGGGTGACCCACAATATCATGTTGCGACAGATGAACTCGCATAATAAGTTATTTAAAAAAGCGCCTATACGGCGCTTTTTTATTATGAATCGCAGATATTAGCGATTAGTCTATTCAGATAATAACTTTGATCTCACAATGAAATGAGAGGGCTTCCTTGTCAGACTTAGCATTACAAACATTGCAAAATGTCTTTGGCTATCGTGAATTTCGACCTGATCAGCAGAAGATTATAGAAACTGTCATGGCTGGAAACGATGCATTTGTTTTGATGCCTACTGGTGGCGGAAAGTCATTATGTTATCAAATCCCAGCATTGCTGCGGGATGGTTTGGCAATTATTGTTTCCCCATTGATTTCATTAATGAAGGATCAAGTTGATGCATTAAATTCCAATGGAGTCCGTGCAGCGTATTATAATTCATCGTTAAAAGCTGAAGAGGCGCGCCAGGTGTTGGCGCGGTTACATAGCAATGACCTTGATTTAATTTATGTCGCGCCAGAACGTTTAATGAGTCGTGCGTTTATGGAGCGCTTGAGTGAGATCCCTTTAGCGCTTATTGCCGTTGATGAAGCTCACTGCGTCTCACAATGGGGGCACGATTTTCGTCCAGAATATGTGCAACTCGGCCAGTTCCGTCAACATTTTCCTCATGTTCCTTTAATTGCTCTCACCGCGACGGCCGATCCACAAACACGGCAAGATATTATTTCTCGTTTAAACTTGAACAGTGCTGAAGTGTTCATTGGTAGCTTTGATCGACCTAATATTCGTTATACCGTTATAGATAAACAGAAGCCTCAACTACAGCTTAACCATTTTTTAGAGCAGCATCCCGATGAGTGTGGAATTGTTTACGCTTTAAGCCGCAAGCGGGTTGAGGAGATTGCTGAGAAACTTATTGTCCAAGGCTACCGTGCCGCAGCATACCACGCAGGTTTAGCCGATACGGTTAGGCAACAGGTGCAGGATGATTTTTTACGTGATGAGTTGCACATTGTGGTCGCAACTGTCGCTTTTGGTATGGGGATTGATAAATCAAACGTCAGGTTTGTTGTTCACTATGATCTGCCGAAGAATATTGAAAGTTATTATCAGGAAACGGGTCGTGCAGGTCGTGATGGGGTAAACGCTGAAGCGTTGTTGCTGTTTGGCTATGGTGATATTGCCATTGCCCGTGGGTTGATTGAAAAGGGGAATAACCCAGATCAGAATCGTATTGAAATCCATAAGTTGAATGCCATGGTTAGTTATGCAGAACCCTTAACGTGTCGTCGACGTGCCTTGTTGGGTTATTTTGGAGAAAAAACTGTAGAAGATTGTGGTAATTGTGACATGTGTTTGAACCCTCCTGATTGTTACGATGCGACTCAAGATGCACAAAAAGTGCTGTCGTGCGTCTATCGCGTTGGTCAGCGCTTTGGCGCTAAGCATGTGATTGATGTACTACGTGGTGCACATACAAAACGAATGAAAGAGCTGCAACATGATCAATTGAGCACTTTTTCAATTGGTGAAGATAAAGCGCAAGACGCTTGGAGTAGTCTCATTCGTCAGTTGGTTCATCTTGGTTATCTGTACCAAGATGTTGCCAATTATTCTGTTTTGAAGTTAACCGAATTGTCGCGATCCGTTCTTGTTGGTCAGCAGTCGTTACAACTCGCGCGACCTCGTATTAAAGCGGTAACCAAAAAAACGGTGAAAAAGAGGGCGATTGATCTTGATTATGATGAGGTGTTGTTTCAACGTTTACGTGATGTACGCAAGAAAATTGCCGATGAACACCACGTGCCACCTTTTGTTGTGTTTAGTGATGCAACTCTGATTGAAATGGCTTTTTATTTACCTTCGCACCAAGAGACAATGTTAGAGATCAATGGTGTTGGTAAGCATAAGGTGGATAAATATGGTCAAAAATTCATTCAAGCGATACTTGATTATTGCGCTGAAGATGATTGATCTGTAAGTGTTTTTTTGTGGTGAAAAATAAAAAAGGCCAGAGGAAAAGCTCTGGCCTTTTTACGTTCAGATAAAGAGAGGATTAAAATCCGAGCTCTTTAAAGAAGTCGTTGCCCTTATCATCAACAAGGATGAAAGCAGGGAAGTCAACCACTTCAATTTTCCATACTGCTTCCATGCCGAGCTCTTCAAAATCAAGGCATTCAACTTTCTTGATGTTGTACTCAGCAAGTGCCGCAGCAGGTCCACCGATTGAACCGAGGTAGAAACCGCCATGCTTACCACATGAGTCAGTAACTTGTTGTGAACGGTTACCTTTAGCGATCATAATCATTGATGCGCCGCGTGATTGCAGCATGTCAACATATGGATCCATGCGGGCAGCTGTTGTTGGACCAAATGAACCTGATGCTTTACCTGCAGGTGTCTTTGCTGGACCAGCATAGTAGATTGGGTAATCCATGAGGTACTGAGGAAGTTCTTCGCCACGCTCAATGATCTCGCGGAACTTCGCGTGAGCAATGTCACGACCAACAACAATTGTTCCCGTTAGAGAGAGTTGTGTCTTAGTTGGGTGCTTAGAAAGTTCAGCTAAAATCTCTTTCATAGGCTTGTTTAGGTCAATCTCTACCACGTTTGGACGTGAGCCACGTGCACCTTCAGGCATCAAGCGCGCAGGGTTGGTGTCCATCTTCTCAAGCCAGATACCATCTTTGTTGATCTTCGCTTTGATATTACGGTCAGCTGAACAAGAAACTGAAATACCGATTGGGCAAGAAGCACCGTGGCGACTTGAACGAACAACCTTAATATCGTGAGCAAAGTACTTACCGCCGAACTGAGCACCAATGCCAAGTTCTTGAGCGCGTTTTTCTAACTCTTTTTCTAGTTCGACATCACGGAAAGATTGACCGCCTTCGTTACCTTCAGTTGGTAGGTTGTCAAGGTAACCTGTTGAAGCAAGTTTAGCAGTCTTGAGGCAGGTCTCAGCGCTGGTGCCGCCGATACAAAATGCGATGTGGTATGGAGGACACGCCGCAGTACCCAGTGATTTCATTTTTGCCACTAACCAGTCGACCAACGTGTTCTTGTTGATGGTGGCTTTTGTCTCTTGGTAAAGATAGCTCTTGTTAGCACTACCGCCACCTTTAACAACAAAGAGGAACTTGTACTCGTTACCTTCTGTTGACATAAGATCGATTTGTGCAGGGAGGTTACACTTGGTGTTGACCTCATCGTACATATTGATCGGAGCATTTTGTGAGTAGCGTAGGTTCTCTTCAGTATAGGTCTTGTAGACACCAGCAGAAAGTTGTTCCGCATCGTTACATCCAGTCCAAACGCCTTGTCCTTTTTTACCTAAGATTGTCGCAGTACCTGTATCTTGGCAGAATGGCAGTTCAAACTTAGCCGCAACAACAGCATTTTGTAGCATTGCCATGGCAACGCCACGATCGTTGTCTGACGATTCAGGATCTGTAAGGATTTGTGCCACCTTCTCATTGTGAGCAGGACGTAGTAAGAAGTTTACATCACGAAAGGCTTCATTTGATAAATATGCCAGCGCTTCGGGAGCCACTTTTAGTACTTCTTGGCCATCAAAATCTGCAGTGCTAACATAGTCAGCAGTCAACAGACGGTATTCGGTATCGTCTTTGCCAAGTGGGAATGGATCTTGATACTTAAATTCTGACATTCTTTCTCTCCTTTAATACATTGCACACTATGGGATAAATAGGCAAATCGCTCTGCCACGTCTCAATAATCAACGCAGTATAAAGTAAACTGTATACAGTTGTCGATAGTTCACTCTGATTTTATTCGTCGTATCGTTGAGAAGTTGTACGAAAACAGGTAGATTGAAAAATAAAACTCTTTTATTGGTGGCTAAATGAAGATTCATTCTAAAATAGCAACATTGGCTTTAATCCTTGTTTTTATGACGACGATCTCTATCACGTCAGTGATTTTTTTTCAGCTTAATAAGGTAGAAAATGAGGTCGGAAGAGAGCTTGTTCTTCTCAGTGTTGATGAAGCTAAAAAGGGGATATATAACACCTATTTGATGATCGAAGCGTTGCAACTTCAAGTTGAACAGCGACTTATTTATAATCTTGATGCTGCATATGCCTTAATGGAACGCACGGGTTCATTGGTTGATGAGAAAACGTATCGTCAATGGAATGCCGTAAATCAGTATGATTTATCTGTTCAACAAATTAGCCTGCCATCTTTCGTTTTGCAGGATCCTCAAAGATCGCAGCAGATAAGTACCGATCATTTTATCCGTAATGTGTCAAAAACCCTTGGTGTGACCTGTACATTGTTTCAACGGATGAATCCTTCAGGGGATATGTTGCGTGTGTCATCTACGGTACCTACTACCACAGGAAGCTCCGCAGCAGGGACGTTCATTCCCGCTATCCATCCAGATGGAAAAGTTGATCCCGTTATTAGTCAAGTTCTCTCTGGTGATGTATTTGTTGGTCGAGCCTATGTTGTAAATGATTGGTATAATACGGCTTATATGCCGTTGTATGACGAAAATAAAAGCGCCATTGTTGGCATGCTATACGTCGGTGAACGACAAGCAGATTTAGTTTCCCTATTCAATGCCATTGAAAATGTTTCTCTTGGTGTCAACAGTCATATTTTTATGTTGGAATCACCAGGGCTAGGGGGTGGCCGTGAATTTGTTGGAAATCACATCCACGATGTTAAAACGGAACAACTTATGATCGAACAAGATCATTTAGTCAAAGAATATTTTCACCAGATGAGTGCAGAGGACTTTTTAAATAAGTCAAAGTTTGTTCAAGTTGTTCAAGATATTGTCGATAAAAAGCACGAACACGAACACGAGCATGAACATCAGCATGAGCATGAGCATGAGCTTAGTGCTCTCATCGCATATTGCTACTTTGAACCATGGGATTGGGTGATTGGAGTTATCTATCAGCCTGACACTCTTCATTCAACTCAAGCGCGACTTGATATGGTCATTGATCGTACGCTGGGCTTGGTGTGTGCGGTTGCCTTTGTTTGGTTTAGTTTTGCATTGCTTATCGCTTATCGGTTGGCGGGTGATATCTCACGCCCGCTTGAACGGGCAGTACTGGCGTTTAAAAATGTTGGCCGTGGTGATTTAGATTTCCAACTAGGGCCAACTAAAGGCTATGAAATAGAGCAGTTGTATCACTCGTTCAATTTTATGTTGAAAAATTTAAGGCAAGTAACTACCTCGCGAGATCAGTTAGATCACGAAATTGATGCTCGTAAAAAGATTGAAATAGAGTTACAGCAAGCTCTTACAGCGCTAGAAACAATCATTAGTGAAGCGCCACTATCTATTGTTGTTTTAGATTGCGAAGGAACTGTTGAGTTATGGAACCCTGGTGCTGAGCGAATATTTGGTTGGGCAAGAGATGAAGTGATCGGCAAACCATATCCTTTGATTAGTAACGGAAAGCTTGAAGAGGTCGAAGCGAATCGCGATATTGTTTGTCATGGGATCCTTTTTCATGCAAAAGAGGCACAGCGATACGATAAAGAAGGGAATTGCTTAGAACTACTTATCTCAGCGGCGCCAATGGCAAGTAGTGATGGTGAATGTGATGGTTTTATTGTGATCCATGAAGACATCTCTCCGCTGAAACAAGTACAACGACAACTTGAAGAACGAGAAGAAGAATACAAATTACTATCTGCTGAATTTAAATCCATTTTAGATGGTATTCAGGATGTTATCTCGGTTATCGATCCCGACATGCGCATACGCTGGAGTAATCACGGTCAGCGGCGCTGGAACTTTCGAGACTCTAGCGCGCCGCAGGTTGCCTGTTACACGCTGTGGAATAAAGATGAAAGAATGTGTAAAGAGTGTCCAGTACGTGATTGTTTTAAAACAGGGGAGATTCAATCGGCAAAAATCACCTCACCGGATGGAACACGGTGGGGTGTTAAGGCTTTCCCTCAATTCGATCAACAAGGTCAAGTTATCAACGTCATAGAGGTTGCCAGTGATATTACTGAATCCGTGACACTGCGCGAGGAGGCGATCCGGTCTGCTCGCTTAGCATCGTTAGGGGAGCTTGCCGCGGGTATCGCTCATGAAGTTAATAATCCAAATGGCGTGATTATGCACAGTGCGCCAATTTTGAAAGAAATTATCGCTGCTGCTTTACCTTTACTCGATGATTACTCCCATGAACATGGTGATTTCCTCTTGGGTCGTCTCCCCTATAGTCGCTTACGCGAGACTTTAGAACGACTCCCGGATCGGATTATAGATGGCAGTGAACGGATAAAATTTATTGTTGATGATTTGAAAAATTTTGTCCGTGATGAAGGAGACACCCTTCAGCAGCAAAGCGTTGATTTAAACCATGTTGTATCTGTCGCCATTCGTTTAGCCAATAATACGATTAAGCAGGCGACGCGACATTTTGAAGTGCATTATGACGATACTATTCCGCATTTTCTCGGCTCAGAGCAGCGAATTGAGCAGGTTATCGTCAATCTTATTATGAACGCATGCCAAGCACTGACTGATGTCGATGAGGCGATTATTGTTACTACTCGGTTTAATCCAACAAGTGAGATGGTTGAAATTGAGGTTTTTGATCAGGGCTGTGGTATCGCAGACGAAAATTTAATTAAGGTAACCAACCCATTCTTTACCACGAAGCGTGAAACGGGTGGAACTGGACTAGGATTATCCATTTCAACTCGCATTATTGAAGAACATTCAGGCCTTTTGCAAATTGAAAGTGTTGTCGGAAGTGGAACAAGCATTGTTGTTTCTTTACCATCTGTTAAGGAGAGTAAATGATAGAGTCGACACCATACCCCTCTGTACCCATTTTGCTGGTTGATGATGAAGCGCAATGGTTGGAGAGTTTTAGTTTTACCTTAGAATATAACGCTGGAATCAATAATATTATTTGCTGCCAGCACAGTGATCAAGTGCTGGATTTATTACAGCAACAGGCGTTTAGTTTGATTATTTTAGATATGACGATGCCGCCGCCAACGGGGGAAGATTTACTGCCAGAAATTACTCAAAATTATCCAGATATTCCTGTCGTTGTAGTCAGTGGTTTAAATCAACTGGATACCGCCGTAAAGTGCATGAAACTTGGTGCCAGCGATTATTTCACTAAAACAACAGAGATCAACCATTTGATTGCTGGATTGAAAAGATTGTTACACCAGAGCGAGTTACAACATGAGTTGAAGATTCTTAAAGATGGTATCTTGTCGGTGGGACTCAAACACCCTGAAGTGTTCGAAGGGATTATTACCTGTAGCCCGACCATGAATTCAGTCTTCAAATATTTGGAGGCCGTTTCAGCAAGTGCTGAACCGGTTTTGATTACTGGTGAGTCTGGTGCAGGAAAAGAACTTATTGCTAAAGCTGTACATCAATTAAGTACACCTGAGGGGCCGTGGGTCGCAGTCAATGTTGCCGGGCTTGATGATAATGCTTTTAGTGATACGTTGTTTGGTCATGTTCGTGGCGCCTTTACTGGGGCAGAGCGCAATCGTGAAGGGATGCTAGCCAGAGCCAATGGTGGGGTGATTTTCTTAGATGAGATTGGTGATTTGCCCCTAACGGCACAAATAAAATTGCTCCGTTTATTGCAAGAACAGGAATATTACCCTCTTGGTAGTGATACGCCGCGACGGGTGACGGCCCGTGTGGTCTGTGCGACAAATTGCGATTTGGTGACAAAGCAGCAAGAGGGATCCTTCCGTAAAGATCTCTATTATCGACTTTGCACCCACATGGTTAACTTACCGCCCCTTCGTGAACGGCGCGAAGATATCCCCTTATTGTTGGACTATTTTTTAAAGTTAGCGGCAGATGGTTTGGAGAAAAAGGCGCCAACGTGGCCGCCGCAATTACCTGTTTTGCTCAATACCTATCATTTTCCTGGTAATGTTAGAGAATTTAGAGCGATGATCTTTGATGCCTTGAGTCAATACACGCAAGGGATTCTTTCGATGGATGTGTTCCGTCGTGCCATCGGTCATTGCGATCAAGGTTGTGTGACCAGTGCTCCAGAGTTGGATATAGATGATATGTCATTGTCTTTTCCAGAAAAACTACCAACTCTTGAAAATGTCGCAAATCAGCTTATCAATGTAGCGATGGAACGTTCACAAGGGAATCAATCCATTGCAGCGCGTATGTTGGGAATTTCGCAGCCGGCTTTAAGTCGTCGTCTTAAGAAACATTAAATCACACTTAAAAATATCCCTATAACAATTGTTATAGTTTGCATTTTGTTATAGGGAGTTCAATCCCCCCCCTGTTTACGCACTTTCCTTAGTTTTTACTCCTTAGCTCCTACCTCCTTATGTGTTTTTGCATGCCCCTTTTCTTGTCGTTTTCTTGCCTGTTTGTTGTAAATTATTTCGTGATTACAGCTAGTTGTCTCGTTGCTGTTTTGTTGGCACAGCTCATGCTATGTAAAAGATTAAAGAGGTATCCTGCATTATGTTGATGCGACACAGCTCAATGAACAACATAAAAATATGAGGATAAATTTTACAAGCGAGAAAACACTCAGGAGGTTGTATGAAGAATTTAAAGGTTTCCCACAAGATTTTTGTATTGAGTTTTACGTTAGTTATCGCTTTCAGCCTAACCATAGGCTGGGTTTATTCTCGCTTAAAGGAAAATTTAACTCACGCTAAACATGTTGAAATTGAACATACTGTTGAAGGGGTATGGGGTGTTATTGACCATTACTCGACCTTAGCTAAGAATGGCACCATGACAACAGAAGCTGCTCAAGCCGCGGCCAAAGATGCCGTGCGGCATACCCGTTTTGCAAATGGCAACTATTTTTGGATTCAAGATTCATCACCAGCAATGGTTATGCATCCCCTCAAGCCTGAGCTTGATGGAACAAATATTAGTTCCATCTCTGATCCTAACGGCAAATCATTATTCTCCGAAATGGCGCAAGTAGCTGTAAGTAGCGGTCAAGGTTTTGTCGATTACCAGTGGAGTAAGCCTGGTTTCGCAAATCCTGTTGATAAAGTTTCGTTTGTGAAACATCAGTCTGATTGGGGTTGGATTGTTGGCGCTGGGCTTTATTTAGATGATATTCAAGCCGAGCTAAATGCGATTTTTTACGCTGTTCTTTCTGTTGTGGCTGTTGTGATAGCCTTTGCTGTCGTTTTGGTTACTGTCGTATCTCGCGGCATCTCTAAGCCTCTTAATCAAGCGGTTGATATGCTTTCCAATTTGGAAAATGGTCAACTTGGTTCACGTATGAATCTTCAACAAAAAGATGAGATCGGTACCATGGCAGTAACGATGGATCGATTTGCTGACAGTTTACAAAACGATATCGTTGTCTCAATGAAAAAATTGTCAGAAGGTGATCTTGATTTCGATGTGATTCCTCATAGTGAGCAGGATGAGATTCGTGGTGCCTTAAAGAGTTTAGGTGCAGATATGAATGACATTATGTCGCAAGTTCAGATGGCTGGTGACCAGATCGCATCAGGCTCCTCCGAAGTTTCTGATTCTAGTCAATCGTTATCTCAAGGGGCAACTGAATCGGCTAGTTCACTCGAAGAAATTTCCGCTTCAATGCAAGAACTTTCGACTCAAACTCGTCAAAGTGCTGAAGGCGCAACTCAAGCAAGTCAGTTGGCTGAACAGGCAAAAGTGGCTGCGGATCATGGCAATACCAGTATGCAAGAGATGATTGGTGCCATGGGCGACATTAGCTCATCCGGTCAAGATATCGCTAAGATCATTAAGGTCATTGATGAAATTGCTTTCCAGACCAATTTGTTGGCACTAAATGCCGCCGTTGAAGCTGCACGCGCAGGGCAACATGGTAAAGGTTTCGCAGTTGTTGCTGAAGAGGTAAGGAACTTGGCCGCCCGTAGCGCAAAAGCGGCAAGTGAAACAGCAGAATTGATAGAAGGGTCTGTCAAGAAGGCTGAAAATGGTGTGACGATCGCGGATCGCACGGCTGCTGGTTTTACTGAAATCGTAGATAGCATTGTTAAGGTGACTGATCTTGTCAGTGAAATTGCTGCATCAAGTAATGAACAAGCTCAAGGGATTCAACAGGTGACGGTAGGTTTAAGTCAGATTGATCAAGTAACACAGCAAAATACAGCTAGCGCTGAAGAGGGTGCTGCGGCTGCTGAAGAGTTGTCAAGTCAGGCAGATCAATTACGTCAGATGTTGAGTCGGTTTGTCCTTAAGCAAGCAGTAACTAGTAATGCTTTATATCACAACCAAGCTAGTGAAAGAGATGAGCTTCGTCAGGGGGTCCATATTGAACATCAATCGACTCGTCGAGCTCCTGCCACAGGTTGGGCTAGTGCTTAGTATTTTTACCCAACTATTTAGAGTGGTCTGAACTGGAGGATATGATGACATTGAATACAGAAAGAATACAAAACGACGATCTTCTGAGTGCTGAAAATATGCAAAAAGATCTGTACTTAACATTTCAAATTGGACAAGAAGATTTTGGTATCGACATTGGTGATGTGATTGAGATTGTTGGTATTCAAAAAATAACTGAAATACCCGATATGCCAGATTATATTCGTGGAGTGATTAATCTGCGAGGCAAAGTCATTGCTGTTATGGATGTTCGTCTACGCTTCAATATGGAAGAGCGACCTTATGATGACCGGACATGTGTGATTGTCGTCACTGTCGGTGACCTTACAGTTGGATTGCTTGTTGACCGGGTAAATGAGGTGGTCGAAATTGCCGAAAATTTAATTGAAAATGCACCACCGACCCAGTCAGAGGATCAATATATCAGAGGGCTTGGTAAAATTGGTGAAAAGGTGAAGATTCTTTTAGATGTTCCAAATTTGGTGAAAGATTATCACCTCGAATCTGAACCCGTAGGTTAGGTAGTCTTGGTATAAAAAGGTTGAAAAAGAATTCTTGAATTGTGTGTTGAATGGTTAGCATACGCATTGATCAGTAGGTTCATTTTGACAAAACAAATGGTTAAGGTGACGAGATGAAAAAAGTGATAATAACGGCTGCGAAACCTGAGAGATTAAAAGTTGTCGGCTTTTTATTACAACTTGCAGGTTGGAATGTAAAAGTTTACGAGGAACTTCCTGATGCCGTCAACTATCTTAAAAATTCCGCTAATAATGAGGATTTTTATGATCTCTTTATCGTTGTTGACTATCTTGCATTAGGTGTCGATAAACCTGAACGCTTAGCCGGTGCTCGATATTTGGATGTTCTTAATACATTAAAGAATCCTGTACCGCTTGTTGTTGCAAGTTTTGGTGTCGAAAAAATCGAGAAAAAACAACTGGTTTGTCAGTATGGTAACGAAATTGATTTTTGTTCCACTGAATCATTAGTTGCTTATGTTGAAACAACCTATTGCTAAATACCTAATAAGTTGTATATGTTAGAGTATATAATTTATTAAAAGGGGGAAGAAAATGAAAAACCTTAGAGTCTCGCAGAAGATATTTGCCTTAAGTTTTATTTTAATTATTGCTTTCAGTTTAACCATTGGTTGGGTTTACCTTAAATTAAAAGATAATCTTAATCATGCCAAGCAGATCGAAATTCAACATACCGTTGAAGGGGTTTGGGGGGTTATTGACCACTATGCAACTCTGGAAAAAAGTGGCGATATGAGTCGCGAAGAGGCTCAATCTGCAGCAAAAGAAGCGGTTAGACATACCCGTTTTGATGAGAGCAATTATTTTTGGATCCAGGATACGACTCCTACCATGGTGATGCACCCCCTTAAGCCAAGTTTAGAGGGGCAAAGTCTTAGCTCGACGCTTGATCCTAATGGTAAAGCGCTCTTCGTTGAAATGGCTCGGGTGGCAAAGCTTAATGGTCAAGGTTATGTTGATTACCAGTGGAATAAGCCTAGTTCACCAGCACCTGTAGATAAAACGTCCTTTGTGAAAATTCAGCCTGATTGGGGTTGGGTTATTGGAGGAGGTCTTTATCTTGATGATATTCAGGCTGAATTGAATGCCATTTTTTATGCTGTGACCATTGTTCTTGCTCTGGTGATTGCATTTGCCATTGCGTTGGTAATTTTTGTTTCACGTGGGATCTCAGTACCACTGAATCAAGCCGTTAATATGCTTTTAAACTTAAAAAATGGCGAGTTGTCCCAGCGCATGAATTTGCAACAAAAAGATGAAGTGGGGCAAATGGCAGATACCATGGATGCTTTTGCCGACAGCTTGCAAAATGATATCGTTGCTTCCTTACAAAAATTGGCACAAGGAAATCTAGATTTCGATGTCGTTCCCCATAGTGACAAAGATGAGATTCGTGGAGCCTTAAAAAGTTTAGGCAACGATATGAACGATATTATGTCACAGGTTCAGATGGCTGGAGAGCAGATCGCTTCAGGTTCAACAGAGGTCTCTGATTCGAGTCAGTCCTTATCTCAAGGTGCCACAGAGTCGGCGAGTTCCCTTGAAGAGATTTCGGCATCAATGCATGAACTATCAAGTCAAACTAGTCAAAGTGCTGATGGGGCAAAACAGGCGAGTCAGCTTGCTGGACAAGCGAGTAATGCTGCGGATAGTGGCAGTAAGAACATGCAAGAGATGATCAATGCGATGAGTGATATCAGTGCTTCTGGTCAAGATATTGCTAAAATCATCAAAGTGATTGATGAAATTGCTTTTCAAACTAACTTACTCGCATTGAATGCCGCAGTCGAAGCAGCTCGCGCAGGTCAGCATGGTAAAGGTTTTGCTGTTGTCGCTGAAGAGGTACGTAATTTAGCAGCGCGTAGCGCAAAGGCAGCTAGTGAAACCGCTGAACTGATTGAAGGTTCTGTGAAAAAAGCAGAAATTGGCGCTACGATTGCTGATCGTACTGCTGAAGGGTTTACTGAAATTCTTGAAAGCATTGTCAAGGTGTCAGATTTGGTTTCTGAAATTGCAGCGTCAGGCTCCGAGCAAGCGCAAGGGATTCAACAGGTTAGTATTGGACTTAGCCAAATTGATCAAGTTACACAGCAAAACACTGCTAGCGCTGAAGAGGGTGCGGCAGCAGCAGAAGAACTTTCTAGTCAGGCTGATCAGTTACGCCAAATGCTCGCCCGTTTTGTTCTGAAGCAAGGGACTGCAATGGCTGCACAAAGACAGTCCCAACCAGCTTATGAGGTTCCACCGGTTGTGGCGAAGCAAATCTCCTCTGCGCCGCCGACAGGTTGGGGAGGGGAAACACCCTCTATAAAGTTAGACGATGATGACTTTGGTAAATACTAAATAAATTTGTACAACAATTATGATCGTTATAAAAAGAGCGGCCTTTGGGTCGCTCTTTTTGTATGTTTGACCGTATTCATGCGACATGGTAGAACTCGATTTATTGTTAATGATGAAAGGGTTTAATTGTGCAAAATATATTGAAAATGATTTTAACATCTCGTGTCTATGATGCCGCAGTTGAAACGCCATTGGACGCTGCGACAGGTTTATCAAAAGACTTAAATAATCATGTATGGTTGAAACGAGAGGATTTGCAGCCTGTTTTTTCGTTTAAAATTCGTGGTGCATACAACCGAATTGCTCAACTTAGTACTGATGAAAAAAGTCGAGGTATCATAGCGGCTTCAGCAGGAAATCATGCTCAAGGTGTCGCATTTTCAGCACGTAAAGTTGGTACTAGTGCAATCATTGTTATGCCAGCAACCACCCCAGCGATAAAGATTTCGGCCGTTCGCGGCTATGGTGCTGAAGTTGTTTTGCATGGTGATAATTATTCTGAAGCTGCTGAGTATTGTAAAACCTTGATTCAGCAAACTGGACGCATATTTATCCACCCCTTTGATGATGATTACGTCATTGCTGGTCAAGGAACCGTAGCCGATGAAATTTTACGTCAAAGTGCTGGCCGACTTGATGCTATTTTTGTTCCCGTTGGTGGTGGTGGTCTCATCGCAGGTGTTGCCAGTTTTATAAAAGCCGTTTGTCCTGATGTTAAAATCATTGGTGTTGAGCCAAAAGATAGTGATGCCATGTCGCGCTCATTGACCTTTGGTTCACGTCTTAAGCTTGATTCTGTTGGTATTTTTGCTGATGGAGTTGCCGTTCGTGAGGTTGGTTCGCGCACTTTTGAGCTGTGTCGTAAATATGTTGATGAGATGGTACAAGTTTCAACCGATGAGATTTGTAGCGGAATTAAAACGATTTATCAGGAAACGCGTTCCATTGTTGAACCCGCAGGGGCTTTAGCCGTTGCAGGAATGAAAAAGTATGTTCAGCAATATAATTTACAGGATCAACATCTTGTGGCTGTGAATTCAGGTGCAAACATGAACTTTGATCGCTTGCGCTTTGTTGCAGAGCGGACGCAAATCGGTGAAAAGAAAGAAGCTCTTTATGCGGTATCGATTCCTGAACAAGCTGGAGCCTTACGTCACTTTTGTACCACCTATTTAGATGGTCGAAATATCACTGAATTTAATTATCGTTTGTCCGATCGCAATCAAGCCTATATTTTTGTCGGCTTATCTGTAAAGGACAGTCAAGAGCGTGAAGATTTTGCCAGCCTTCTCAGCGATAAAGAATACAACTGTTTAGATATGACCGATAACGATCTGGCAAAAACACATATTCGTTATATGGTTGGTGGTCATTCTCGTCAAGTTGAAGGGGAGTTCTTATATCGTTTTTGGTTCCCTGAGCGGCCTGGTGCCTTAACTCGCTTTTTAGCTGCCATGGGTACAACATGGAATATCTCTCTGTTTCATTACCGTGCGCAAGGAGGCGATTTTGGCCGTGTTCTGATTGGTCTTGAACTTCCCGAAGATCAACACGGTGAGTTGAACGATTTCCTTGATAATTTGGGTTATTACCATGTTGAGGAAACCAATAATCCCGCTTATAAACGCTTTTTACAGGGCGGATAAGGTTAGGACTGAGTTAATTCGTTACTATTTCTATCTCTTGATATGTATACCCTCTCTAAATAGTTGACAGAAATAGTCTGGAATGCTACCTGTAACGAAAGTTAATTCTGACCGTTCGTGTAGGAGAGCTATTGTGTTTAAATCATTTCGTGAAGATATTCAGGCTGTTTTTCAACGTGACCCTGCTGTACGCTCTACCCTAGAAGTCATTGTGTGTTACCCGGGTTTTCATGCCTTACAGTTTCACCGTCTTGCACATAAATTATGGCAGTGGAACTTTTTCTTTATTGCCCGTTGTATTTCACAATTGAGCCGTTTTTTGACTGGGATTGAGATTCATCCTGGAGCGAAAATCGGTCGAGGTTTTTTTATTGATCACGGTATGGGCGTAGTGATCGGTGAAACTGCTGAAATCGGCGATAATTGCACTCTTTATCATGGCGTTACGCTTGGTGGTACATCGTGGGCGAAGGAGAAGCGTCATCCAACTTTGGGCGATGATGTTGTGATAGGTTCAGGCGCTAAAATACTTGGCCCTTTTACGGTCGGTTCAGGTAGTAAGATTGGTTCTAACTCTGTTGTTGTTAAAGAGGTTCCAGATCAGGCTACCGTTGTTGGTGTTCCCGGCCGAATGGTCCTCAGTGAAGAGGAGCGACAAAAACAGTTCAAACAACAACGCTTTGATTTAGAGCATGGTCATCTTCCTGACCCGCAGGCACAAGCCATTAGCTGTTTATTTGAACATATCCGTAAGGTTGAGTCACAGCTCAATCAGCTTCAACAGGAGCATGAGTTGTTGCAATGCCAGTTGAAGGAATCTAAAACGTGTTCAAAAGAGGTTTAACGTGCGTCTTTCTACAAAATCTCAATATGCAGTAAGAGCGTTGGTTCGATTAAATTTGGAACATCAAGGTTCGCCGATATCACTTCGTGAAATTGCTGAATGTGAAAAAATTTCATTGACCTACTTAGAACAATTATTTGCTAAGTTGCGCCGAGGTAAGCTTGTTCGCAGTGTTCGTGGCCCTGGTGGTGGTTATATCCTCGATTTACCTGCTACGAAAATCACCCTTGATCAAGTGATTGACAGTGTTGAGGAAACATTAGTTCCTGTTTCATGTATGGATGATCTAGGTCAATGTAATTGCGACGAGCTTTGTTTAACACATTCAGTTTGGGCCGGTCTTAATACTCATATTCGTCAATATTTTACTTCAATTACGATAGATGACTTAACCCGTGATGCTGAAAAGCAACGCGCAAAACAAGGTATAGATAAACCGCTGACCGCAACAAATAATATGAACTTGGAGGGATAGACGGTGGATAAAATTTATTTCGATAACAATGCAACAACACCGGTTGCAGCAGAAGTTCTTGATGCATTTCTCCCTTATTACCAAACATTGTTTGGCAACCCTTCAAGTGTTCATTGGGCGGGTAGTGCTGTTAAGGGTGCACTAGAGCAGGCACGCGAACAAGTAGCTAATCTTATTAATGCTCATCCTGATGAGATCGTTTTTACTGCCAGTGGCAGCGAAGGGGATAATCTCGCTATTCTGGGCAGTTGCGATGCCTTGCGACATCAGGGCAACCACCTAATTACCACCGTAGTTGAGCATCCTGCCGTACTTGATACTTGTCGTCATTTTGAAGAACGAGGTGGCACAGTGACCTATCTTCCCGTCGATTCTTCTGGAATGATTGATCTGCACCAACTTGAACAGGCGATTACCGACAAAACAATTTTAATATCTATTATGTGGGCAAACAACGAAACGGGGACAATATTCCCTATTCTTGAGATTGCAAAGATCGCGAAAAGGCATAACATTCAATTTCATACCGATGCTGTTCAGGCACTTGGTAAGGTTGAAATTGATATGCAGAGTACATCTGTTGATTTATTAGTGATGTCCGGACATAAAATTGGTGCACCTAAGGGCGTTGGCGCAATTTATGTGCGTCGTGGTACGACACTCAATTCACATATTCATGGCGGGCAACAAGAGGGCGGAATGCGTGCAGGAACGCATAATGTCGCAGGAATTGTTGCTATGGGTAAAGCTTGCGAACTTGCTCAAAAGGATTTTATTCCGCGCGTTGAAAAGCTTACCCAGTTGCGTGATCGTTTACAAGAGGGAATTATGCATCAGGTTGGTGATGTCACAGTTAATGGTAACCTCAAACACCGACTACCTAATACGTTAAATCTTGGCTTCTCCTTTATTGAAGGGGAGGGGTTACTGCTTCATCTTGATATGTATGGAATTGCTGCTTCATCAGGGTCTGCTTGTGCATCTGGTACAGACGGTCACTCCCACGTTTTGATGGCTATGGATGTTGACAAATGGTTGCTGAATTCATGTTTGCGATTTAGCTTTGGTGATCAAAACACGATTGCTGAAGTTGATAAGGTACTCGAAGTGTTGCCATCTATCGTATCGAAATTACGAGAGATGAGCCCAATGCTTACGCCTGATATCGATACCGACAATTGCCCCTATGTCGAATGTTGTATTGATCATCATTAAGAACTGAGTTTGTTCGGTCGTTTATATTTTACAAGGCATTCATCGCTATGGTGAATGCCTTTAGCAGTTTAAGGAACAGCTATGAAAAAAGTGATGGTTGCTTTAAGTGGTGGTGTTGATTCAGCAGTAACTGCCGCGTTATTAATGGAGCAAGGGTATGAGGTGGTAGGCGTGTATATGCGTCTATTGTCAGGGCCTGAACATGCAGATTGCGACCATGATGCACGTCAGGTTGCTCAAGAGTTAGGAATTGAGTTCCATAGTCTTGACTGCCGTAATGAGTTCAACCGTGTCATTGTGCAAAATTTTTGCACTGAATACCTACACGGACGGACACCAAATCCATGTGTTTTATGCAATCGTCATATGAAGTTTGGCTACTTACTTCAAGTCGCTGATGAGTTGGGGGCTGATTTTTTAGCTACTGGACACTATGCGTGTATTGATCGTTCTGGTGATTACCCAGTGTTACGACGGGGCTGTGATCGTAAAAAAGATCAAAGTTACTTCCTTTTCACTTTAACCACTGAGCAGTTAGAACGGGTACTCTTTCCTTTGGCTGACACATCAAAGGAGCAGGTGCAGAAAATTGCTCAAAAAATTAACCTTTCAGCACGACATAAAGCAGAAAGTCAGGATATCTGTTTTATCCCTGATAATGACTATGTCCGTTTTTTAGAAGGGCAATCTCTCTCGTTACCGCAAGGGGGGGATATTGTACATGTTAATGGTCAAGTATTGGGGCGACACCGTGGGACGTATCGCTACACCATCGGACAACGTAAAGGTTTGGGGATTGGTTGGCGTGAACCATTGTATGTGGTCGCCATTGATGTTGAAAAAAAACAGGTTGTGGTTGGTGAAAAGCAACACCTTGAAACCACAGAATTATTTGTTGGCGATGTTGTGTGGTCTCAACCGATCAAGGTTGAACAACTCCGTGTTGATTGTCGTATCCGTTATCGTCATAGTGAGTCGATGTCCACACTTTATATTGAAGGTGATAATGGTGTGCGTGTTGTTTTTGACCATCCTCAAATCGGGGTAACACCGGGTCAATCGGCAGTTTTTTACCAAGATGATGCAGTCGTTGGAGGAGGGTGGATACGTTGATTAAGTCTGCGTGTGTTGTCACTCTTGGTTGTAAGGCCAATCAATTTGAATCCGCAGCGATTGAAGAGTTGCTTCTTACGGATGGTTACCAATTGTTGCCCTTTGAACAAGGAGCGCAATTGGTTGTGATTAATACCTGCACTGTTACTTCTGCGACAGATACTCAGTCGCGTAAGTTAGTTCGTCGTGCACGTCGCTTTAATTCCAGTTGTCGCATAATTGTTACGGGTTGCTATGCTCAAGTCCAGCCAGAAAAGCTTGCTGAACTTGAAGGTGTTGATCTTGTTATTGGCAATATGGAAAAAGAGAATTTTTTGTCATTAATCAGTGCGCAAGGTGAAAAAATTCAAGTTAGTGACATTGCTAAAGCAAGTCATTGCCCTAATTTGAAAATTGCCTCTTTTTTTGAACATAGTCGTGCCTTTGTGCAAATCCAAAGTGGCTGTAATGCTTTTTGTTCGTATTGTATTATCCCTTTTGCGCGAGGACGAAGTCGTTCGGTCGTTCAATCCGAAGTTATTGATCAGATTAAAGCGCTTGTGAACAATGGTTATAACGAAGTTGTCTTAACTGGAATACATATTGGTAACTATGGCCGAGATTTGCAAGCACAAGACGGTGAAACCATCACTTTAGCTACTCTAGTGAAGGATATTCTTGCACAAACATCTCTGAATCGATTACGTCTGGGCTCTATAGAGCCGCAAGAGTTAAGTGATGAATTGTTGGGGCTAGTCAATCGTTCAAATCGAATCTGTTCACACCTCCATATCCCTTTACAATCGGGGTCGGATAGTGTTTTAAAACGGATGAACCGTCACTATAGTGCACAAAACTTTTATAATTGTTTACACAATGTTTACGCCACTGATCCAACTGTATCTATTGGTATTGATCTGATTGTTGGTTTTCCCGGTGAAACGGAGGAAGAGCATCAGCAGACTATGGCGTTGGTCCAGCGTTTGCCGATCCATTATCTTCATGTTTTCCCATACAGTATACGTCCCGGGACGGCTGCTGAAAAAATGAAGGATCATATCCATCCCTCTATTGCCAAAGAGAGGGCGACTCAGTTGCGTCAACTCGGCGAGCTTAAGAAGCTAGAATATATGAGCCACTTTATTGGCAAAGAAGTGGCTGTTGTGGTTGAAAACCATACGGATAATGGTCGTTGCCGTGGGGTAAGTGGTGAATATCTTCAGGTTGCCTTTGAGTCAGAACAACCCTTAGCAGGGCAGTGTGTCACAGTAATGATTCAAGGCATAGAGGGGGAGACTTTAGTTGGGGATCTCCTGTTATCGTCTTAGTCTTGTTGCATGAAAAAAACTGCCCTGATCAAGTGTATCACTCGACAGGGCAGGAATTTTATTCGTCAATAACGGTGATAAATTCTGTTAAGTCTGAATCTAAAATATAGGTAAGTTCGGCAAAATTATCAGTTCTTGTTTCTGTGATTAAAAACCCAAAGACTGGATACTCTTGATAGTTGATCTTTCTAAGCTCCATCGGTTTTTCAAATTTATTCAATAACTCATCGTAGTTAAATGTCTTAATCTTTTCTGCTGCAACTCCTGTTGAATTATCCAAAACAATAATACTGAATAGTTTATCCTCTTTACCTGTGAGAATTTGGTCCCAATCTGGTTTCTTTTGTGAAAAATAATAATAGTATGGGTTGAAACCGTACGAAAGAAACGTTGTGTCAGCTGTCGTACACCAACCACCAAAACGCATGGGATTAATTTCAATTGGGATGATTGTACCGTTAGATTTTCGGCGTAACTCAAGGTGGATTGGGAAGTTTTTTACCTGCGATAATTGGCCGATATCGCGAATGAATGTGGTGAATTCGATTAGATTTTTTTCAATAATCTCTTTCGATGTCGTATAGACACGATCACTAACATCATGCTCAGAAGCAAAGGTGTGCTTGTATATCCCGACGATGGTTGGTTCACCCGTTTCGTTAAAATAAGCATCTACAGCATATTCCTCACCTTCAATGCATTCCTCAATAATAAATGATCGGGTGTCTAGGACTTCACAAGGGTAGAGATCTTTTACTTGCTCAATTTCGGTAAAAATTGCTTCAACGCTCTGATGCCACTCTTGCTTAGTGTTAACTTTGTAGACTCCCATGCTAAAAAAGCCAACATTGGGTTTAATGATAAAGGGTGGTTTAAGGGTGTCAAAATCAAGCTGTTTTAGTTCATGGATAGATACCTGTTGAAAATAAAAGTCAGGATACAGTGGTGCAATGAGTTGGCGAAACCTGAATTTATCTTTAAATAGATTTATTTTATCGGGCAATGAGGTTGATTGAAGGTGCTGGGCAATCCAGTTGATGGCATTTTCAGAGGTCAAATAGAGCTGAGGGTATTCTTGTTGTTGGGCATTTTTTACAGCTTGCTGTTCGCTGACACGTTTTGTCCCAGTGTAGAGTTCGAGTTGTTGCGTGATCTCAGTCTCAATAACAGGCACGCTACAGTTTTTAATCGTCGTTTTTAATATGTCGGAAACATATGGCATATCAACTAAAAACATTCTTTATCCTTTATGATTTATCGTAGCAATAGCTGTCGATTAGATGGTCGTATTCCATCCAATCGACGGCATTAAGGAGTAACAGATCGTGGGGCCAGTAAAGATAAAACCACGTTATTTAGATCTTTACTTAATTGTGTCGATAGTTCGATTTGGGCTGGTAGTTTGGTGATGTTTTACCAACAGTTTTGGCTGCCAATTCCATCAATATAGGACTATAAAAAGATGTTAAAGCTACCAAACTTTCAAAGTTGAGGCGACTAGGGACAGCGCACACGTTAGTCGTCAATTGTTTGATTTTATGTTGTTAGCGGCACAGTACGTCGTTACGAACGGTTTCAGCAATTTCCGCCGCTTCGTTGATCAGTTTATCCTCAACACCCATCTCTTTTAATGTCGCAGCGAGGTGCTCAACAATCACATCAAAATGTTGATCGTTCATGCCACGATCAACGAGTTTTTTGTGTGCTGCATTCATCCCTTGGCCTGTGTAATCGGTTGGCCCACCAAAAGCGAGGGTCAAAAACTTTTTTTGCATCAGGCGTTGACGATTCATATCAACCCCCTCAAAAAAACCATTAACACGTGGATCAACTAATACCTTTTGGTAGAAAAGAGTTACGGCACCGTCCATGGCAGTTTCACCGCCAACTTGTTCGTAAAGTGTCATCTTGATTCCCCTGTTAAATTAAATGTCATAATAAGCATGTGATTTAAGTTGAATTAATCACCTATAGATTTTGTAACAATAAAAAACTGTATTGTCCAAGGGATTAAATAATTAACGTCGTAGATCATATTTTAACTATGACCCGATTATCTTTGTTACGTGGGGAAATATTTCTGTGAAATTGCCACCTATGAGGAGTAAACCCCCAGTTTTAAAAAAAGATTGAGGTAATAGTGGTAAATCACACTGTTTAATTGAGCACTATTGTGCGTGTGATTTGGAGATGGTTAGCCATCGTTTATGTTTATTGTTGTTATATTTTAGGGTGTTACGGCAGTAGTGCACGCTGTAGAAAGCTGTTGGTATCTTTATTGCTTTTAAATCTATTGTTAATATGGAAACCGTTCTTTCGTTGTGTGCCGATACCTTCAAGAAAGCCAATCACTCTATGAGATCAAAATTAAACTTAAAAATACGTTTATTGATCGCTTACGCTGTATTTGTGCTGATCACAGTGGTGGTTGCTTTGGTCTCATATTCGTATTTTGTACTACCTGGCTATGTTTATCTTGAACATCAAGAGGCCAGTCATCATGCTCATCGTCTTGTTTCCAGTATTGACCGTGAAATAGATTCTCTTAATAAATTTACCATGGATTATGCTCATTGGGATGATAGCGCTGATTATATTCAGACCGCTGATACTACCTATATCGAAAGTAATTATCTTGATCAAATGCTGATTGATAATCACTTAAGTTATGTTGGAATTTATGATTTGACAGGCTTGTTATTATACGGAAAACGTTTTGATCTTATTAAGCAAGTGGAGCGGCCGCTCATTGTTCCTATGTATGATGATGTTTTGACGATCTATGCAGAGAACCTCAATCGTTCTCTGGGTGGATTGTATCAAAGCGATGATGGCTTGCAGATGGTAGCGGTTCGCTCCATAAAAAAAAGTGATGGAAGTGGGGATGTCTATGGAATAATGTTATTTTGTCGTCCATTAGATACTCACTACGTCAATAACCTTGCGCGGATTAACCGACTTGATATTGGCTTAGTTTCAACCCTTAATGGTGGACAACATGGAATTTTAGAGAAAATTACAACAGATACTCCAGTATATATAGATGAGGTCTCCAACGAGAGGCTTGATGCATACATCAATTTGTCAGATGTGGAGCACCAATCGGTTGCATTACTTCAGGTGCATCTTTCTAGAAACCTTTTTATGCATACGAGAACTACGATGGTGTATGCAGCAAGTTTAGTTCTAATCGCTATTATTTTGTTAGCTGTCTTTATGGGAACAACGGTTCAGCATATGGTGATGCAACCGTTTCGGCAACTTTCACGCGCAATCTATCATTTTCGCCAAAGTGGCGACACTGTGCTGCCTGTGTCGTTACCGAGCAGTGGTGAAATGGGTGGCTTGGTGCAAGAATTTAGGTTGCTATTGACCGATCTTGAGCAGAGCCGAGTCCATCAGAATATTACCAGAGAAAATACTGATTTAATAAAACGAGTTGTACCCAGTGCAATTTTTACCGTCGATTGTAATAAAGTGATCACCAGTTGGAATAAGCGCGCTGAGATGATTACTGGTTATTCTGCCGCCGAAATGATTGGAAGTTCATGCTTCTTATTTGCTAAAGCTCCTTGTCAGGAGCATTGTGGCCTATTCGAAGGTGGTCAAGAAAAGCCAATTATGGGTCGTGAGTGTACGATTCGACACAAGAACGGTAATGTTCTGAATATTAGTAAGAATGCTGATTATCTGCGCGATGAGCATGGTGAAATCTCTGGTGGAATAGAATGTTTTGAAGATGTTACCGAACGCAAACGTTTTGAAGAGGCACTTAAGTGGGAGGTTGCTTTAAATAGTCGTTTGGCGTTGCTGTCACAGTCTATATTGCAATCTGGTAAGAATGAGATTCAAGTTGCTGAAGAGTTGTTAGATTACGCACGAAATTTAACAGACAGCAGTGAAGGGTTTGTTGCTGAACGCTTAAGCAATGAACAGCAGGTGTTATGGAGTTCAACCCAGTTGTTCGATAATCTTGAATTTAAAGAGGGCTTCAGAACGATATTTGCTTTAGCGACAGGGCGTGGTTCATTGCTGCATGCTGTTTATGAGAGTCAGAGTGGAGTATTTTATAATTCCCTAGAGAATTTACAGGTAGAGCATCTTGCTGCTGGGGTAACCAAAGGGATTAAGCACTTCATGGCTGTTCCTGTCAGTTATGGTGGTAAAGTGATTGGTCAGGTTGCTTTAGCAAATAAAGAGGGTGGATATTCCAAAAAAGAGGTACAAGCCGTAGAGCAGTTAGCCGAATTGTTTGCCTTTGTTTTGTCTCAATCGAGTAATCGACGACGTGTTAATGTTGGCCGTTCTGATGTCGCTGTCTGACTCATTGATAGTTAGTTCGTTAGCGCCCCTTTTGCTATCAGCATCTCATGAATTGATTGCGCTAATATATGGTAGCCTTTTTCGTTGAGGTGGATGGCGTCAGACTTATAATTGGCATCACGCAATAGGTCAGGTAAAAGATTCGCACTGTAAATCAGCGAATACTCCTTAGCGAGTTCGTTATAAAAAGGTGCAACGCTAAACAAGATATTTTTTGCGGGTACACCTATCAAAACAACTTCAATTTGCTTCTCTTGTGCATATTCGATCATTTCGGCAAGGTTTTGTTTAATTTTCTGATGATTTTTATTGCGCAGAATGTCGTTGCCGCCCTCAAGTAGAATAATAAGTTGTGGTGCCGTTTGTTCAATGATTTCAGGCCAGCGGCGTAACCCTTCTGATGTAGTTTCTCCTGAAACTCCTGCATTAATCACTGCATGACCACTTAGCTCACTCAGGATAGATGGGTAGGCTGTCGCTGGTGATGTACCAACACCGACAGTTAAGCTGTCACCAAATGCTAAAATAATCCCATCGTCTTCCATCTGAGTTAAGCGGTTGCGGTCGCAGCTTGTTAACAGTAAAAGTATAACAACTAACCAGATTGTTGGGTTGAGCTGACGACTTGTGATGTAATGCTGGATGTTTCCCACAGTTTTTACTCTTTCAATATTGTAAGATTAATAGTGTGAAAAGCGTGATGAATAAAATGCTGATCATGTTATGGTATGCGCCATTGTAACACAATGCTTGTAACCCATATTTCATTTTACCGTTGAAGACAATATAATATAAGGATCTAGGCCATGATTGATGAAAACGTGGATTTTGAAGAGGAAATGGATAGTGAAGATTTTGCCGCAATGCTTGAAGCCAGCTTAGGTGAAAGTGCGCCCTTGAAAATTGGCAAAAAAACGAATGCGACTGTATTGCAGATTGGCAAGGATTGGGTGTTCCTCGATGTTGGGCAAAAAGGTGAAGGCGTTTTGGATGTTAGAGAGCTTCAAAACGATTCAGGCGAGATAACTGTTGAGGTTGGCGATTCAATTTCAGCTTATTTCATGTCACGTTCTGGCGGTGAGATGCGCTTTACGCTCAGTGTTGGTGGTGGCAGTGCTGGTTCGGCGCAATTAGAAGAGGCGTGGCGCAGCGGTATCCCTGTTGATGGTCGGGTTGAAAAGGAGATCAAGGGTGGCTATGAAGTGATGCTACCAGGCAATGTTCGTTCTTTTTGCCCCTATTCGCAAATTGCTCTTCGTCGTCAAGACAATCCAGAAGAGGTGATCGGTCAATCGTTCCCCGTGAAAATTAGTCAATACAGTGAGCAGGGTCGTAATGTGGTTGTGTCGCGACGCGAGCTACTTGAGCAGGAGCGACAAGTCAAACAAGAAGAATTGAAAAAAACATTAAAAGAGGGTGATCGTGTTAGTGGTGAAGTAACATCAATTCGTGATTTCGGTGCTTTTATTGATATCGGTAGTATTGAAGGGTTGTTGCCGATCTCTGAAGTATCGTATAGCCGAGTGGAAGATTTGTCTGAGTTTTTGGCCGTTGGTCAACAGTTAGAATTAATCGTGAAGCGCATTGATTGGGCTGAAAATAAATTTTCTTTCAGTCTACGTGATACTTTGACTGATCCGTGGAGTACTGCAGCAACAAACTTTCCTGTCGGCCGCCAGTTAGTAGGTAAGGTCTCTCGTTTGGCGCAGTTTGGCGCTTTTGTTACCCTCGAAGAGGGGATAGATGGTTTACTGCATATTTCACGTTTGGGTGAGGGGAAAAGAATCTCGCATCCGCGTGAAGTTCTTACTGTGGGACAAGAAATTGCTGTCACGGTAGAAAAAGTAGACGCTGATCAGCGCCGTATCTCTTTGGCACCAGAAGGGGCTGAAGAGGTTGTTACTGAAAAATCGTGGTCCGATCAGCCCTCAACATCAGGTCTTGGTTCATTAGGTGACCTGTTAAAAGCGAGTCAAAATAAAGGCAAGAAAAAATAAATTTACTTCTGATGTGATTACTTTTAAGGACTCGTGTTATGGATTTTTCATCATTTGGGCTCATTGAGCCAATATTGCGTGTGCTTAAAGAGTCTAATTATGCCAGCCCTACGCCTATCCAATGCAAAGGGATACCACCCGTTCTTTTAGGTCGAGATCTTCTTGCTGCGGCTCAAACTGGAACGGGAAAAACAGCAAGTTATGCCCTGCCATTGTTGCAAAGAGCAGCAGGGCGTCACTCAGTACAGGGAAACCGAGTTCGCGTGTTGGTGCTAGCGCCAACACGCGAACTCGCCGTTCAGATTGCTGAACAGGTTACGCATTACGGAAAGTATATTCCGATTAAAGCTGCTGTTGTCTATGGTGGTGTGAAAATTAATCCACAGATGATGAAGTTACGCGGTGGTGTAGATTTTTTGGTTGCCACTCCTGGCCGATTACTTGATCTGTTTCGACACAATGCGGTTAAGTTTGATCAGCTTGAAACGTTGGTTCTCGATGAAGCTGATCGAATTCTTGACTTGGGCTTTAGCGATGAGATCAATAAGCTCTTAGCACTTTTTCCGGCCTCTCGACAAACGTTACTTTATTCAGCAACCTACACCGATGCCGTTCGGGGCCTCGCTGCAAATATTCTCCAAAACCCTCTTCAGCTTGAGGTTAATCTCAGTAACAGTGTGGCCGTAAAGGTTGAGCAGCTGGTATATGAAGTAGATAGCAGCAAAAAGGGATCGTTGCTGAGCCATTTAATCCGTTCCAAAGGTTGGCAACAAGCACTTGTCTTCACACGGACAAAAAAAGGTGCAGACCGCTTGGCAAGTTTGTTGGAGCGTGATGGTATTTCTTCAGCAGTGATTCATGGTGACAAGAGCCAAAGTATGCGTAGCCGAGCATTGGTGCAATTCAAGCAAAAGCGTGCACGTGTATTAGTCGCAACAGACGTTGCTGCGCGTGGCATTGATATAACAAATTTACCCTACGTTGTTAATTTTGATCTGCCGAAAGTGGCTCAAGATTATATCCACCGTATTGGTCGTACTGGCCGAGCTGATTGTGAAGGTCAAGCAGTCTCGTTTGTGAGTGCTGATGACGTTGATTTACTCTCTACTGTTGAGAGTTTGATAGGTTATAGGTTACAGCGACAGACTGAAGCTAAATTTGAACCTGCCACAAAAGTTCCTATAAGTATTTTACGAACACTTAAACCCAAAAAAATCAAAAAAAACAAACAAAATAAAGTCGCAAACACTGATCGTGTCGAAGTTAAAGCGGGTGCAGAAAAGAGCCGTCGTGGTCAAAAAAGCGCAGGTTCTAAAAAGAACCAAGGTCGGCAAGGGCAGGGCAGGAACGGGCAACAGAACGGAGCAACAAAGGGTGTTTCTTCACCAAAGAAGAATCGTCGCCGTTAATTCGTTTACATCAGTTTTTGCCATCACGATTTGTTGTCTTGAAATTTCTTGTAAGCACATTCAGCGGGTAACCAATTGACCTGTGAAACCAACTCAGGAGTGAGCTTTTGACACTCTTCTCCCACCTCAAATCGCTTGTGATAGACCTTGCATTCACGGCTAAATAGATCAAGGTAGCGGCATGGGACTCGTGTTGTGATAACGCGATTATTTGTATCGATTGTTTTTTCGAAGCAACACAAACCACAGCGATTACAAAGATCTTCCCATTCTTGTTGCGTCATAGCGTTGTACTTTCTCTGCTAATAGATTGGAATTTGCTACGTTAAAATTCTTTACGCTGTTGTTGAGATGAATAATTTTTCGACTTTCGTGCGTGCCCAAGGTGTTTTACGCAGAAATTTAAGACTAGATTT
>Ga0193964_1000168_pt1 | contig 31812 bp, 39 predicted proteins | sample FB_7_MG_FD_140323 | JGI IMG/M metagenome (GOLD analysis project Ga0193964, IMG submission 140323) | Microbial mat bacterial communities from the Broadkill River, Lewes, Delaware, United States - FB_7_MG | ecosystem: Environmental > Aquatic > Freshwater > River > Microbial mats | place: USA... | reverse complement strand
CATATATTAGCCAGATTGTTGCATCAGAAGGGCAATACCTGTCGTGAACCTCACCTGAACTCACATCCTGAAAATATACTTTAAGTTCATACCAACCTGGCTGATCGAAAGTGTACTCAAAATCATTACCAGCTTGCACACTCGATTTTAATGGATCTAAGTCATACAAATCCCTAAGTTCCCAACGATAATCTATATTCTCATCTTCAATACTCCACTCATATGTATGACCACGTTCAAGGAACTTCTTATCTTGAGCGTGTGTACCTAGACATATAAATGTTGTAAATACAACAATCATTAAAAATCTATATGTAAGAGTAATCCTTTTCATTAGTTATTATTTTTAATTTCTTTAAAACTAATCTTTCTCTTACCTATTACAACCAATGGCTTAACAGTAAACTTAGCTATTTGAGTCTCAAATAAATCCCCAAGAGAATCTTTCAAATCAGGATCTGCAACTCCGTTTGTTTCAGGATTAGGCATATATTCAAACTCTTCAAGACGAACATGATATGTCTTATCCCATTTATCTGTATTTCTGAATCTATCATCATCTAAGATGATACTAAACTCTCCAAAATTATTATCTGTTACAGTAAACCAAGCATCAGAAATTTCCTTTTTACCTTCTCTAGTTTCCTCATAGATTACGTAATGTACTTTCCAGTCTCCCCAGTAACCTGTTAGATTAACTTTGAAGTCTATTTGATCTTTCGTTGTACTCTCACTTGGCGAGCAATACATTCCATACTCGGCTTCTTCAAACTCTAATATTGGCTTGTCAATAATTTCTATATCAAGAACTGAAACATTAGAGATACACATATTCTCACGTTTCGTTGAAACCTGAAGTTCAAACTTATTAGAGCCTAATGTTAAAATATTTTTATCTGCAAAATCAACAACAACTTCATTCTTATCAATACCGTCATCACTCCATCTCTCCTCAACTACACCTGCATTATTCCAGTTCAACGACCAATAGAAATAATAATTACCTGAAGCCACTTTATTAACAACATCAACCTTAAAAGGATAACGCGCACCTTTAGCCACCTTCAACGGTTCCTGAGCATGTAAGCTCAAGATTGCCATCAAAAGAAGCACTGTGGTTGATATTGTTTTAATTAACTTCATTTACTATTTCTAAATCGTATAAATATTGCTAAAAAGCTTTATTATTTATGATTAATCTTTGTAATTACTGGCTTAGTATAGAATCCATATGTTCTATTAATTTTCTTAAGAGCATCTTTTGGTTTTGAAGATGATACATCAATTACACCAGCTACAACAGGTGTATATGTATTCTCATCTACACTATCTCCATGTAAGAATCCTACAACCTCAACAGTATAGTATAAATCTTTTACTGAAGCATCTATATCATTAATCTCATCCTTAATAGTTTCAAGACCAAAATCATATGTATAATATCCTTCATCAGCTAAATACTTAAGATTAGGATCATTAGCTGCAATTTCAATAAATACATCTTGAGGCTGCCCATTATTAGCATCAGTATCACCTTCTTGAAACTTCGTTAAGGCAAGCTTAAATTTAAAACCATCTACTTTTTCTCCATGTGCTTTAGCACCTGGACGTCCATTAAATTTAAGAGTTGTAAGCCCAGCATTACCATCTATTTTACTTAAGAAAGCATCTTTATCATCCTTGTCTCCATCTTGATAACAATAGAAATAATCATTTTGTGCATCCGTCTTAGGAATATATATTTGAATCTCTTCTCCTATCTTTACAACTATCTCACTAATTACTTTTGTATCCTTATCTGCAGTTAAAGATGTTCCAGTAGCAATACCATGATTTGCATATTCAGATACACGAATCAAATAATAACCATCCTCAATAAGTCCAGAAATCTCCATATCATTCCATTGATATAACTTCTCATTACCACCGATTTCCTTAGTTGCCTCTTCAAATCTTTTATCTTCATTAGCAAAAACAAAAACATCCTTTCTATTCTTATATGTATAATTACCATCTACATCTTTAATAGGCTTACCATCAACATCAACATCAACATCCAAATCTACCGAATAAAGCTCCCAAGCATATCTATTATACAACTTTTCTCCATCAGGTACTGAATATGTATTATCAGCAATCACTTTCTTTAATTGCTCAAATGTCAGTGTTTGATGTTTATCAACAACATAGTTAAACTTACTTCCAATAGCCACTACGTGAGGAATATCATACTTAGTATCAGTTATGGTACAATCAGTAGCTGACTCTTTAACTTGACCCAAAACATTAGCTGTAAAAGCTAAGCATAAAAAAGCTGTAAATAATAATGTTAATTTCTTCATCTTGTTGTTATAGCGTTATAGTTTATTTCTTATGATTAATTTTTGTCACTCCAGGCTTTTTATAAGCACCGAAAATATATCTTGTATCAGCAGGAAACTTAACATCTGCATCGTAAGCATCCTTAACCTCTGTTATTTCAAATTCAAAATAATGATCTGATAAATTATCCTCTCTAAAAAAACTTTTATCGATATCATAAACAAACTCAAAAGAGTTGCCTCCTAATTCCTTTTCAATAGGAATTACTTCACTTCCACTCTCTGAGTGATAAGTAACTTTAAACTTCACTTTAAACTTACGTTCGAAACTCTTCGTAAGCATACTTTGTTTCCATAACTCATTTCCATTTATAGTAAACTCAAATGGAACAGTAAATTTCTCTCTATTTAAATCAACTACTTTATAATCGCCCTTTGGATCTCCAAAATCAACTGAAATTGGTGTATCCACTATATTAATAGTTGTACTAACTTCTCTATTACATCCTGAGATATCGTTAATCTCTGTAAGTACAACTGTATATACATCACCTATCTTAACAAAAGGACTTCTCCATCTAATCTTTGGTTCTTGTGATACAATAGCATCTTTACCAACCAAACCAACTTCATATTCTCCACTAACCTCGTTAAGTTTAACTCTGGTAGCTTCGTTAATTTCTGTTCCTCTATAAACTTCCCACTGATAACTATGGTTAGTTATTGCATTCTTCGGAACTTTAAAAGCACGAACAGAATTAACAACAACATTTTGTTGTGCACTAGCGCACAATCCTGCCAAAAACAGAATAAGTACAGCTAATACTTTTTTATATGTTGTTGTTAATTCCATTAAATACTTTTACTTATCTTTTTTACACTTTTAACAATAAGAATTAGTCAAGCTCGATTGTTTGAGCCGCTGGTATCTTATTAACATCTATTGATGCTTTACACGCAGCAGGTAATAAACCTAGGTCTGATGTAATATTCTTTGCTTGCATTCCTTTATGATCAATTGCATCAACTATTCGCACCTCAATAGTTATATGACCATTGTCTCCAACTAAATCAGTATCAATATTAGGGTACATTGTTTTATCAATTGTTATTACACCTAATAACTCCGATTTCTCTTTACCTGCATCTTTACCTTTTGCTATATCATCATCAATATCATCAGCATCAGCATCTGATGCATCTAAATCATTTATTCTTGTCCAAGTTAATAACTCTGTTGTTCCGTCATTATCAAGAACTCTATATTCGTATGATAATTTCCAATCATCATATTTAATAGCACCACCATTTTTAGATACTAAGAAACCAACCGAGTTATTCTCTTTTATAGCACACTCAACGTTTGGTAATCCATCATTAGAAGTATTTCCTCTATCTCTGTCCCATTTTGTTAGTGAAATCTCAAAATCATTTTCCTTAACAGTAACGTTTACAACATTAGCATTTAGACTTGGATCAAAACATTCAGAATCACTACTCTTCTCATCAACTCTCACTCGATATAGTGTACCTAAATTTGCTTGATCAGTCCACAAAACATAAACTGTTGCATGATCTGTTTGTGCCATATTCTCTAGAAGAAGCTTTTTATTACCAGCATCAAGCACATAATTACCATCAACGTCTTTCTCATAAGCCTCATATCCTTTTACAAAATGATATGCATTCGCATTAGCTGTATTCCAAGTAGCTCCATTATCTGCTGATTCTTGAATATACCATATATATTTACTTGTTAATTTAGGTACTCCTCCATTTGCAATATATCTACTTACAGACCCCTGCATAACATCTTGAGTCAATGGAGCATCTAATTTTCCTGTCTGCGCTTCTGCATTAAAAGAGATTAATGAAAAAATCGCAATTGTTAAAAGTGTAAAAATCTTTTTCATTATATTATTATATTATAGAGTTATAAAAATTAATCAACATGAATCTCTTGAGATTCTGGAATCTTATTAATAATTATTTCAGCCTTACATTCCGCAGGAGGATTACTAGCATCTAGTATATTCCTAGCAGGAGCCATGTCAAAATCTGTTGCTTTAACAATTCTTATTTCAACTTTATAATTACCATCTCCTCGCAAATCAATATCTTTAAAATCAGCAAATACTGCTGAACTTATAAGAATCTTTCCTACAGCTTCATCCTTGTCACTATCAATATCAATATCATTAACATCCTTTATAGGATTACTTGATTCAAGCCAAGAAATTGTACTCACATCGCCCTTGCTCCAATCAGTAACTATAGTACCATTATTCGTCAATTTGTACTCATATTCAAATGTCCATGCTCGTGAATCTCCTCCATTTCTTGCAACAAGAAATGCAACGGCATTTTCAGTTGCAATAGCACAATCATTATTTGTTTTTGTAGTAGAACCAGCCTTATCCCATTTTGTTGCAGAAATTTCAAAATCATTTTCAATAATAGAAACTTCAACTTCCTTGGTATTAATCGCATCATCAGAACAATCTGTTCCATTAGCTTTTTCAGTGTTTTTTACGATGTACGTTTCTCCTTCATCAGCATTTGCTAACCAGCGAACATATATCATTTTCTTATTAAAAACAGAAGCAATATCAAGAGATAATGTTCCCGCTCTATCAGCATATATCTCAAAACATGGTTGACCATCAGTCCCTAATGCAGGATTACCATCTGACTTTGTTACAACCCACACAAATTTATTTCCGGTAGCAACATCTACATCTACACCATCTCCAATTTTGTACTCATGAGTTGTAGATTTATTTACTGTATGAGACACCTTACTTACTATCTGTGCATTTACATTCAATCCTGTAAATACTAATGCTAATAATGTTATTATTGTATAAATCTTTTTCATTCTAATGGAATTTTAAATTAATCGAATGTAATAGGTTTTGGTGTAGGTAGTTGATTCAACACAGCACATCTAACAAGGGTTGTTAAATTATTAGCTTCAAGATTGTTATCATCTACCATATATGTTATTTTCACCCATACAAATGCACGTCCATCACCTTGTTCTATATCTGTATCGATATTAATCATTTTCAACGCATTGTTATCAAATGCTTCTTTTTCTGCTGCGACTGCTGCCCACTCTAAATCAGTCGGTGATTTTAATACCTTATCTGAGCCACTATCAGTAACCGTTTGAGTAGTTTTATCAGAGTTTATATATTTCACCAGAAATTTATATTTAAAATGATAGTGCCCAACATATTTAACAGCATTTACATCAAAAGGTATTCTTGTTTTATCGTCAGTCTTATCATTAACTGTTCCTTCAACATCTGTTAATGTAGCACAAGGAAATAAACTAGTATCATCAGAATCATATTCAGCTGTAGTATATGTATTGCTAGATCTTCCGTTCCAAGCAACACTACCGTCAAATGCATTGGCAACAGCAGTAACAACAAGTTCTTCCTTATTGACATCTACGTCATAACACTTTGAATCTTCATCAAATTCATTTCCAACAACCTTGTAATCACCAGGCTTCAACCACTTTATAAATACTTGATTATAACCTGCTTTTGCTTGGTCATATACTACAATATCAGCTATATTCGCAACAACAGGAATATCTCCTAATATTACTGTTGCATCCTTTTCTTTCCCTGTCACGAAAACATAATCTTCTCCACGATCTGCTATGGCACCATCTTTTAACACCATCCATAGATATTTACTACTAGCTAAAGAAGCATCAGTAAGCTCTCCCTTTACATACCTGTGTGTTGCTCCAACCATTGGATTATCTCCAGTTGACTGTGCATTTGCTCCCAAACAGAAAACTGTTAAAGAAAGCAACATTAATATTTTTACTATATTTTTCATAACTATATATTTCTTTATCAATACATTTATTCAAAAGTAATTTCTTTCTTAACTGGATTTCTGTTCACTTTAAGAGTTATTGTATTTGCACTAGTTGGGACTATTACTACTCCTCTGTTATCTTCAATCTTTGTTACCGTTAAAACAGCATCAAAAACATCAGAACCTTCAGCAACATAAAAGCCAGCACTTGTAGCCTTAACATATGCTTCTTTCAATAATTCAACATCTACACCTTTTGCGAAATCAAGAGTTGTTCCATGATCCACGCTAGGATGACCAGCATCACCTTCATCTGGTAAAGTATATGTTACTTTTATTGGATACTCTATTCTATCATTATCGTCTGTAATGTTAATAATAAAAGAACCAGCCTCATTAGCACAAACCCCTTCTGCTGGAACCGTTCCAAAATCATAATTAAAATCATTAGCCATAACTTCAACTTCATATGACATTATCTCAACATTATCACATCGTTTCTCTGTCCCTGCATTATCATATACAATTGTTTCAACTAATGTAACAGTATACTTTCCTGCCTTATCCCATGTGATAGCAGTTTTGGAAGCATTTTTATCTGCAACTAAAGGAGTTCCTGGAGCAGCACCAATTGGAGTAACCGTCCATTCATATTCTACTGCAATTGGAGCAATAACTGTCGAAGTTGTTGTCGTTTTATAAGTATATGTAGATCCCTCTACAACCACCTGTTGTGCATTTGCTCCAAATCCTATAACAGCAAATGCAAGCACCATTAATATCTTTATTGTTGTTTTCATATCTTGTAGTTTTCTATATTTAGTCGTGAGTTATTGTACTTGTTATTGGGTTTCTGTTGATCACAACATCTATACTATGGTTAGGTAAGCTTACTCCATACTTATCTTTTACATTTGTAATACTTAATGTATAAGTTGCTACAGTTGATCCTCTATTTACTTTAAAGTCCTTTAGTGTCGCATCTGTAGTATTAAAATCAAAAGTATATTTAGCATCAACTCCTGTTCCTTCTGTTGTTGCACTTCCACTATATTTCGTTGATGCATCATCTGTGATTTCCCAATCAAAAGTATATTGTTCAACTCCCCCTGATGGTTTAATATCAAACGTAATTGTTGACACGTCACTTGCACAAACAATATTAGGATTCGTATTAGTAATTGATAAATTAGGAACTTTTACATCTACTCGAAAATTATTTTCTCCAACATTATCACAAGTCAAAGGAGTATATTCTCTATATTCTCTAAGAATAACCTTATAACTACCTTCTTTTTTCCACGTAATTGATGCGGTACCTGTATCTCCTCCAACTACTACAACATCTCCTGCAGGTACTACACCATCTGAAGCTGTCTTTACAATCCATTCAAACTTAATGTTTACGTCAGCAGTATTAGCCTTATACTTATAAGTCGATCCCTTTAGAACTTCATTACCTGACCCACTTTGCGCAGTGGTCTTATCTACTTGTGCATTCGCTCCGTATCCAACAATTGCAAGAGCAAGCACCATTAATATTTTTATTGTTGTTTTCATAGTATATAATTTTATAGTTTTCTATTATTAGTTATGCTGTATTGTTATGTTAGCAGGGTTTTGATAAATTGTAACATCATATGATTTTGTAACATTTGGTTCAAAACCATGATTATCAATCAATTTTGTAATAACGAACTGCTTAACAACCTCTCCACTTCCTTCACTTACATCAAAACCAGTTATTGCAAGATCAGTTTCATTTGCATTATCTATTGAAAGTGTTCCTACATGTTTGTCACTATTATCATCCTCCATTTCCCATTCAATTGTATAAGGATATGTAACTCCTTCCAATTTAACTTTAACAACAAAAGAGTTCATCACATTTGCACAAGCTGCCGCAGGAACTGTTACATTAAAATTCACAGCAGTAGGTTCAATTACTATAACATCAAAAGCATTTTGAGTCTTCTTACAATCATGACTTGTTGCCTCTTCAAGATTCACTTTATAAGTTCCTGCTTTTAGCCATTTAATCTCGATTGTTGAATAACTAGCACCATTTGTAACAGCAACCGAAACAATTGCATTATCTGAAGTCACATTTGTTACTCCTTCTGTAATTGTCCATGTATAAGTATTACCAGATGTTAATGGTACTCTATACTTATATGTTGAACCTTTAAGTACTCCTGTTTGAGCATCAGTATTATACGATTGTGCCATTACTCCAAATGACATCGTCATCATCAATAGCATTAAACTTATTTTGGAAATCATGTTTTTCATCGTGCTTAAATTTATATCTCTCGTTTCTTATATTTCTTAGTTGTGTTCTATTGTTCTTGTAGATGGTAATGGGAATACTGTTCCTGTGTTATCATCTACTGTTGCTGTTTTTACAACTTCACAATTCCCTTGCTTCAATATTAGCTTAAAGTTACTTAAACTGTAGGTGTATGTGTTTGCTGGCAATGTTGTTGTATTCAGCTTATATGTATAGCTAGGATGTGTTGTAAATACTGAGAAATCAACATTGAAATTGTTTGTTAACTGATCTCTTACATCTACACTCCAGCTATTTATATATTGTGTATCTACTCCTGTTAGTTCAAAAACCATATCCATATATCCGCCTTTACATACATCTCCTGTTGTTTTCAATTGGACACTGGCATTTTCTAAATTAATTATACTTATATAGTAAATACTCCACGCTCCGTCTGTACATCCATATTCACTTGTTTGTTTTACTGCTATCCACGCTCCATTAAATCCTTTATTCTCCCAGGTAATCTCAATTGTAGAATTCAAATTAGCAGCAGTATTAGCCACTTTTATGTATGAAGCAACATGTGTACTACTTGTTTCATTTGATCCTCCGGTAATTCTTCCGCCTAAAACGTGCCATTCATAAAATCCTACTCCTGCGTTTGGTGCTGTTGGTACTGTAAAACTAACAACAGAACTTGATGCTACATATTCATGTTCACCTTCTGAGCCAACTCCGGACATTATCGGATTTAATGTTGAACCATTTGTTTTAACATTCACAAATTGTCCTTTTACTGCTCCAACCATCATTAACATAATACATGTGACAATAAGCCTTTTCATGACTCCTTTAAATACAAAAAATACATTCCCATTCAGGCATGTTTTTGCCTGTGAAAATGTATCACTTTTATATGTATCTGTCAATCTTATCATTGCGTGTTTTATTTGCTAATTCAGGCTTCTATCTCTTACACCTGACAAATAAACGACCAAATTCTATACAATACAACACCCACTTGATAAATGAACTGTTTTCGATGACAAGTGGCGTATTCTGTTGATTAAATTATCAAATAGTTTTTAACATATACAATTATCCTCTAAAAATGAGGGATTATTCACACATTAAAAATTAAGAATATTGGTTATTAAATATTATTATTATCTTAAAAGGTTGTTTAAACACACTAATGATTTTTGATGATATAAAATCAAACACATTTTCTCTTCTCTTTTATTCATTAATAATATAAGCATTTTTTTTGAATTGTGTAAACATTATTCTACATATTTTCCCTACCACTTAAACAATATTTAGATATATATATTACGTAAATACCTGCTACTTATCAAAATAAGAATATAGATATTATTATTTAGTGAGGACAATTATTGTTTAAAAAGCATTTTGAATATAATGGATTTTCTCGACCCCAAATCCATTGTTATTTCTTCTTTTAGTTATATCTTTGTAATCAGAAATCAGGAAAAGATTATCTTTCTATTTTAAGGTTATTTGCTCTCTTTTATGACTTTAGTTATTAAAAGTATTTTTGCCCCTCATTGTTTATCATAACAGCAAACTTCATCGACTCTTTTTAGGGTCTTTTTTTTAGCTTTTTGTGAAGGGACCCTCTACCTACCCTCTTCCTCCCCTCTTTTACTCCTCTTCTACCTTCAATATCATAAGCGATATTTAACAATAATCTCAACTAACTTTCTAAAACACAGGGCAAACTACTTAACTTAATACCATGGCAATGATTTGGGTATATTATCTGTTAGACTAAGTTGTTAGTAATTAATAAATAAAGGTTTATCTTTGCGTCAATGAGAATGATAAAAGATATATTTTTCGACCTGGATAATACTTTGTGGGATTTTAAGAAAAGTAGTGAGATGGCTCTTAAGGAGGTGTTTTCTAATTTTGGACTTATTGCTGAGTTTAAGAATTACTTGATTTTCCATACTATCTATGAGCATCATAATAAGCAGATGTGGGTGAGGTATTATAATAATGGTATTAGCAGGGATGATTTGATTGTTCGTCGTTTTTATCTTACTCTTAAGGAGAGAGGGATTGATGATATTGAGCTTGCAGAGGATATTAATAGGAATTATATGGATCTTTGCGATATTTATACTTATCTGTATCCTAATACTATGGAAACTCTTGAGTTTCTTTGTAAGCAGGGCTATACTCTTCATGCTATTAGTAATGGCTTTGAGGAGGTTCAGCTTCGTAAAATATCTAAACTAGGGCTTACTAATTTACTTTCAACGGTTACGTGTTCTGAGACGGCTGGTGTTTGTAAGCCGCATAAAGGTATTTTCGATTATGCTCTTTCTCTAGCTAAGGCTAGTAAGGATACTACTTTATTGGTTGGCGATGATATTAATACCGATATTAAAGGGGCTGTAAATTATGGCATTAAGGCCATTCATCTTTCGTCTAAAAAAGAATTCGCTAATAGAATTGAGTCTATTACGGAGCTTAGAGATATACTTTTGTCTTCTTAATTTTTCCTTGTAATTCTACCTGTTGATATAGGCTGTCCTATATTGATAATTAATACATCACTTTCTACATCGCAGTTACCTGACGTTACTTTTAATCTGTAGTAATTTGCTCCTGAGTTAGGTACTGAATTCATTGTTTCGAATGTCTTTCCTGTTATTGATGTGAATGATTTATTATCCGTACTTTTCTCCCATTGGTATGTATATATTTTACCTGCTATTCCTCCTATTACTTTCGAGCTGAAGAGTACGTTTCCTATTGGATTACAAAATTCTCCTTTTTGTGTTGCATCTATTGTTGCAACCAGGTCTTTCTTGTCTTCTAAGTCAAATATATATGTATAACTCTTCTCTCCACAACTTCCTGCTAGGTATTTAACTTCTAGTTTGTATTTTCCTGAAGGTAGATCTTCTAGTTTACTGTTTGTTCCTAGGTCCTTTATTATAGTGTTCTCATCTATTTTATCTACTTCGTACCAGTGATATGTAAGTCGGTCTGACCATTCTACTCCGTGCATAACTCCAGTTTCTCCTTTTACTCCTTCTAATACTCCATCTTTTCGCTTATGCATGGTGTATGCTGCTAATAAATGGGGTTCATTTCCTGTTGGTGGATTTTCTCGTAAGTTACTTAATTCTTCGTTTGTTAGTGCCTTATTCCAAAAGGTTACTCGTGAGATATCGCCTATCATACTTCGTGCTCCTGTTCCCCATACATTTGCTCCAATTGTTACATTTTTGTCATATGACTCTGATATTAGTTTTTGATTGTCTACGTCTATTGATTCAAATTCGTTTCCGTCAACAAGAATCTGCATTTTCTTACCATCGTATCGTAATACTATGTTGTGCCACTCATGATCGTCTGGAAAGTATTTTGATCCGCTGTAATTTAAATTGTGCCCACTTCCTGTAAACATCCATCCTGCTGGTCTTCCTCCCTGAAATCCAAACTCTGCTGTATTATCTATTCCAAAAACACCTACTCCTCCTGATCTTTTTAAATCGTCTAAAGATTCTGTCAATCTTATGTCTCCTTCCATTGTGAATTGCGTTTCTTCTATTAGGTATTGAGCTGGTATTTCTACGTAATCACTGCCTTGTTCGAATTTTAAATAGCGCCATCCTCCTGAAACTGTTGCATCAACTTTTCCTTTTGCTTCTCCGCAGTTTGGTCGTTCTGAGTCTGTTTTTACATCTACTGTTAATTCTTTGAATATTATCTCTTTTGACATAGAGACTACTGTATTTGTCACTAAGTCTTTTACATAGAAAGTATAGCTTGACTGTCCTATTGTTTTTTGTATATCAAATGAGCTTGAGGATTGCCAATGAATATTATCTTTTGAATATCTAAGATTTTGTAACCCACTTCCGTACGACCTTAGTAATATGTTTGCTCTTGTTCCACAGAAATAATAAACAAGTTCTATTTTATTAATTTCTAATTGTGAAGAGATTCCTCTATTTATTGTTGTTAAATACTCCTGTAGAGGATATCTATTGTTAATATCTTTTACTTGAAAGATTTCATTTTTGGGAAGATTAATTGTGTTGTTTGCAAAAAGGAATTCTCTGGATGTTTGCCAGTTGCCTATTCCTTTTATTTTGTATCTTAAATCTGATTTTGCTATTCCTTTTACGTCTGCATTTACAATAGCTTTAACTTGAGATAATGTTGAACTTTGGAATACATTCATTATTTCAATGAATGGAACTTCGATTCCTCTACTAACGAACTCTGTTTTTTCTGTAATTACGCCATACTTGTACTTATCTCTTACTGTAAATTTAAGTCTACTTGGAAGATTAGTATTTGAGATGTTGAATATATTTGAATCTTGCCAGTCTATTCCGTTAATACTGTATTCTACATCTGATTTTGTAATATTAGTAACCGATATATTTACAGTTACTTTGTTGCTTCCTGATTGTGGTTCTTTTGTGAATGAATTGATAACAATTGTTGGAACTATCCCTTTTGATATATAGGTTGTCTTTTCTACTTTTACTCCGAGATTTCTAGCATCTCTTACTTTAAAAAGTATATTATCTGGTAATTCTGGATTTAGTATTTCTATTATATTTGAACTCTGCCATATATAGCCTTCGTGACAGTATTCTACTTCGCCTGTGTAATTTTCTTTAGTTATATACAATGCTGCAACTGACTTTCCAACTTCTCGATGTTGAGTGATATTTGTAATTGTCAACTTTGGGACTCTGACATTAATATTTAGGGTTATAGTTCTATTACTTCCATTTTCCTTAAATTTAAGTTGAACCGTATGCATGCCAGTACTTGCAAGACTTTCTTTGACTTTAAGTGTAAAGGTAAAACGTTTACTACTCATTCTTACACTAGATCCCTCTATATTTGGATTTGTTATACATGATTCTACTATATTATCGGAATCTACGTATCTAAAGGCCCCTGTATTCCTACTTCCAAGAGCAACTGTATATATAATCTCTTCATCGAGATTTATAGTCACGTTTTCTGTTGTACTCCCTCTGGAAACATCTATTGTATTTTGAGATAATAAAACAAGTGGACATATAAAGAGTAGTAATAGTGAACATATAAAGAATCTCATAGTATATCTATTTTGTAGTAAAAAGCCTTGTTATCAAACCATAACAGATAACAACAGTAGCAAATATATAATAAATTTATATTACTAGGGCTTATGTCATATACTATTTATAATAATATCTTATGTTTTATAACACACCTATACTATTATATATGTTTAAAATACCTGATTATCATATTATTAATCCACAATACAATCTGATTATATAGAATGATTATTTTCTCCTAATAAGTTATACAACTTAGGATATTGTGTTTTAGGAAGGTAGACGTTATTTGTTTTATCTTACTATTGGTTGGGTCTTTATCTTCTGTTCTATGTTTACTTGCTTCTCAACTGAGTTAACGTTGCAAAGTCCTGATTTTACAACAACGCGGTATCTGTGAGTATCTAGTATGTTTGTTTGTCCTGTATATTTATTGCTTACTGCACCCAATATATTTTGCCAACTGTTTGTTTTGTATTCTTGCCACTGGTATGTGTATTTAGTTGTAGATAGTATGCTTCCACCAGAGGGTATTGTAGTTATTGAATATTGATCACCTTCACAAATTCTATCTTCTCCTATTATTGAGGTTGATAAATTCTTCTTATTAGTTATTACGTATTCTTTGTTTAATGGATCTAGAGCGCAATCTCTGGGGTCGTAAACTACACTTACAAAATAGTGTCCTGGATCTACATTTATTAGATCGTCAGATGTTGAGATTACTGCTCCGCTAGAATTTCTCCATGTACATGTGTAAAGGTTTGACCATTGGATGTTTGTACTGCTAAATGTTCCATCTTCTCCTTTTAGTGCTGGTAATTTCCCGGCTTCTTTTTCATGTAGGGAGTATGCTGCTAAACAATCATTGTCTGTTTCTGGTGCTAGTATCCCTTGTCTTAACTGACTTAATTCTGTGTTTGATAGACATCGTTTCCAATATGTTGCTCTTCCTACGTCTCCGTTGATTCCCTTTCCAGCTGTTGACCCCCAGACTTTCTGACCAATGCTAATTGGCTGAAATACTCCTGATCCATCTGCTTTAAGTGCTGTATATGGTGTTGTGAAGTTCTTTAGAAACCATACGTTTCCATCTACTAGCATTTCTACTTTGCTCCCGTTTCCTCTTACTACTAGTTGATGCCATTGATTGTCATCGTCTATTTTCTTGGTTGATGTCTGATGATCTACTGCTCCTCTGTTTGTGTATAGATAGAAGGATGGTGCTCCTTGTCTGAAACCAAATTCTAATGTGTTGTCCTGACCTATTAAGCCAACTGTTCCTCTGTTTGCTAATTCTGTACTTGTATCATCTAGTCTGACTTGTATTTCTACTGTAAAGTCTCTTATTGATGAATTTAGTACTGGTTGGGTAAATACAATGTTGTCGTTTTTTGTTAGTGTGATATATCTGTCGCCTCCTAAAAGAGACAGATCAATTTCTCCTTTATTATGATCACAGTCAATGTGTGTTATATCTCCATCTAGTATGTCTGATACATCTCTATTCTCAACCGTGAAATCATAGGTATTATGGGTTCCTACCCCATCATCTTGTACCCAAATTGTATAATTTTTACCCTTTTCTACCACAAATAAACTAGAAGATTGAGAACTACTCCAACTCCAGGTAGAATTGTCTCTTATATAATATTTAAGGTTCTCTAATCCTGAACCAACATTATCTAATATTACGTTGGCTTTAATATCACATAGACTATAAGCACATTCGACATTTGCTATATGAACTTGAGATCTACTTATATTACTATATAAGACTATAGAGATTGTCAATAATATTATTGTAAATACCTTCTGTTTCATGTAGTTTGAATTTTTAAATGTGCGCAAATATACATTTATATCATTATAACAATTGTCTTATCTATGGATAATATGTGATACTTTTATAAACAAATAAAAGCATTCCGTTAAATACAGAATGCTTTATATTAAAATGTTACTTATGTGCGTTTATTAGTGGCAGTGTCCTGCTTTACATCCAGAATGTTCTTCTGTTTGTTCTTTTTCACATGATTTTGATTTACATGCTCCACAGTTTCCGTCACACTTGTGTTCTTTGTGTTTATGTTCTTCTTTACACTCTCCTTTGTGTTTACCGCAACAAGCTTTACCTAGTACTTTTACTCCACATTTTTCTATCGCTTTTATCAGCTTAGCTTCTGTAGTTTTATCAGCTCTATAAACAATCTTAATTGTTTTTGTCTTCATATCTACTTTAAGGTCTTTTACTCCTTTTTCGAATGGAAGATTCTTTTCAATTTTTGCTTTACATGACTTACAGTGTAGTTCTGCTTTGAATACTACAGTTTTCTTTTCCTTTTTTGCAAATGTATTTCCAAATGAGAATACCATTGCAAGTGTCATAGCTAGTGCTAAAATTTTTGTTTTCATAGGTTTAGTTTTTATTTATTAGTAATTAATTCTATTTAATATACTCGTAATTATCAACTTTGCTTAATCTCTGTCTATAGCAAATCTGAATCCAAAGTATAATTTTCGCCCATGTATTGGTCCCCATACTTTTGATGTATCAAATGAACTATCCCATGGAGTATCTGCTGCTACAATTGGATTATCCTGTGTAAAGTTTCCAATGTTTTCACATCCTAAATATACACTCCAATTTCTAAAGTATTTAGTTATTTGTGCATTCATTATAGTGAATGGTTTGAAATCAGGCATTTCTACCAATTCATTTTCTGCATTGTACTCGTTAGGCATTCTTCCATCTCCGTTAAATTGGAATGTGTAGTCGAATTGCCATATTTTCATATGCGTAGAATATGAGAAATTTAATAATCCTTTATATCTACTTTTTAAAGCTGGTTCTATTAGATTACCATCTAAATCTGATTGTCTTACATGGTTGTATCTGTATGCAAGAGTTGTTTCTAATCGTGGAATTATCTGATATTTTACTTCTGCTTGATAACAATTAGAGTACGATTTACCATCTAGATTATAAAAGTTAATTTCACCAGGATTTGAGTCTAGGTCAACTATAACTTGCTTTTTGAATTCTGTTCTGTAGTAGTCTGCACTTAAACTTAGATCTCTTCCGAACATTTCTATTGTTTTATGAAAATTTAATCCATAATTAAATGCTTTCTCCATGTCTAAGCCTTCAATTGCTACTTCACTGAAAGATTCGTTATTAATTTTAACCTCTCTGGCACTTCCAAGATAAGTATTATTCTCGGCTATTACATTTGCTGATCTATATCCTATTCCAAATGAAGCTCTGATTGATGTATTCTCATCTGGATTGAATTTAACATGCACTCTTGGTGTTATGAATCCACCATATAAATTATGGTAATCATATCGTATTCCTCCCATTAAAGTCCACATATCATTGAAATTCCCAGTATATTGAAAGAATCCTCCTATTACATTTTCTACTCTGGTAAATGGTGTTCCTTCTAGCTTCTCATCAAAATTATCATGTATATAGGTTGCTCCTGCTGAGTATTTTTGATCCTCGTTATCTCCAAATACTGATTGGAATATATAGTTGACATATGCTGATTTCTGTCTTCCATAGTAGTCTCTCACTCCATAATATGAATCTTGTTCGTGATCAGTAAGATTTACTAATAGTGCCATAGATGTATTGTCATACTCCGGCATTAATATTCCTGCTTTCACAAATGCTTCATATCGTCTTGTATCTATATTTATTCCATAAGGATCATCGTTGTTTTTTGCTTCTTCCGATGTTGTTGCTCTTTTCGCATCTTTATCAAAGTCCATTTGACCTCCAAGTCTGTTTTCATCAAGTACTTTTACTCCAAATTGAAGACTTAAATCATCATTCTTATATCTCCACCTGTTCATGAAATTTCCTTGCTTATTGACTGGCATATCCAGGAATCCATCTTTATTGTCATCTATTTTGTTATTTAACTGACTTCCATGCAGTAAAAACATTGTTGACCATTTATCGTTTAGCTTTAAAGAGAAGTTACTATTTAGCTCCATCTTTCCAGCTTGATTTCCATATCCGTTGATAAAGAATTTTTCACTTCTTTCAGGTTTTTTATAATCAACACTTATCTGTCCTGCTATTGATTCATATCCACTAATAACAGATCCAGCTCCTTTTGATATTGATATTGCATCCATCCATGCTCCTGGTACATAACTTAATCCGAACTTAGAGGCTATTCCTCTGAAGTTTGCCATGTTTTCAGTCATCATCTGTACGTATTGTCCAGTTAGACCAAGCATTTGTATTTGCTTCGCTCCTGTTACTGCGTCAGCATAAGCAACATCAACGGATGCATTTGTTTCAAAACTTTCCCCCAAATTACAACATGCTGCTTTACACAATTCTTCTCCGGTCACTACTTGAGTTAGTATCGGTTTAGAACTTGATACATATGCTGTTCTTTTTCTGTGTACAACCTCAACTTCTTCTAGAGACTGTCCAGCTTTCATTACTATTTTAATATACTTTTGTGTTTTTGAGACTTTTTGTGTTGTAGTTGTGTATCCAACAAAACTAAACATCAAATACTCTGTATTACTTCTTTCTATTTCAAAATCTCCGTTTTCATTGGTAGTTGTACCTATATTGGTGTCTTTCCAAAATACACTAGCACCAGGTAATCCATACTCTTTTCCGTCACTACCTAATTCCACTACTTTTCCTTTTATTGTTTGAGCCTGAGCCAACGAAACAATAAAAAAGAAGAATGTAAACAATATTGTTCTCATCTTGTCTTTTATTATAAATGTCTTATGCACACAATCTAATATTCGATATGAATAAACACATCAATATTCAACCATGTAAATTAATTTTATTGTCTGATTATATTGTTCACAGAGATGTGAACATCGAAAGATTTATCAACAAAGAAAACAACAGTTTACTACTGAAATATCAGGAGTGAGTTGATTTATAAGGTACTGTTTATGGGAAACAGTCCTATGTTTTATTACTTCTATAATATTTATGCGTACTTGTGGAATAGCTATAAATGCCATTATTGATTCCACAGTAATTTTTGAAGGTAAGTTATATAGTTCTTCAATGTGGTAATAATCATGCTGATGATCATCCATGCCACATTCATGCTTTACCACATCTCCATATTGATTCTCACTAACAAAATCTACGTAACATGCTTTGTGATCTTCTGACTTACAGTGCTGTTCACAATTACAATCTTCATGTGTACAGCATTCCTTTGGAGAGACTGGTGTAACATCAACGGTATAATAGGATTCGTGGCAAGAATTGCATATATGCTTAAATACATTTACTCCTACTGAGGCAACTAGTATTACCATTGCCATCAAATAAATAGATATATTTAATATTACTCCTTTCATACAGAAACAAATATAATATGCTTAACTTAATTTACAACACTTAAGTATATTTTTAACACTTTTTTATATAAAATGATTATAAATAAAAGAGGGAATAGTATTTAAACTATTCCCTCTTTAAGCTAAACCAAATTATACTGTAATGTACAAATTACTTATTAAATTTTCTTCCAACGAAAATTGCTGTTTCACCTAATTCTTCTTCAATACGAAGTAATTGGTTGTATTTAGCCATTCTATCTGAACGACTTAAAGAACCAGTCTTGATTTGTCCAGAATTTGTTGCTACAGCAATATCAGCAATAGTTGAATCTTCAGTCTCTCCAGAACGGTGAGATGTTACAGAAGTAAATCCAGCTCTATGAGCCATTTCAATTGCATCTAATGTTTCTGTTAATGTACCGATTTGATTAACTTTAATCAAAATAGAATTAGCTGATTTCTCTTCAATTCCTCTTGATAAATAATCTACATTTGTTACAAACAAATCATCACCTACTAGTTGACATCTATCTCCAATCTTTTCTGTTAAGATTTTCCATCCTGCCCAGTCTCCTTCGTCCATTCCATCTTCAATAGAATCAATAGGGTATTTAGTGATTAATTCTTCCATATAAGCAGCTTGCTCACTAGAATTTCTTTTAGCACCTTTTTCTCCTTCAAATAATGTATAGTCATATACACCATCTTTAAAGAATTCAGAAGCAGCACAGTCAAGACCAATCATTACATCTTCACCTGCTTTATAACCAGCTAATTCAATAGCTTTAATAATAGACTCAAGAGCATCTTCAGTTCCTTCTAATTCAGGAGCAAATCCCCCTTCATCACCAACTGCAGTACTTAGACCTCTATCATGTAATACTTTCTTTAATGAATGGAATACTTCTGCACCCATTCTTAAGGCTTCGCTAAATGATTCTGCTCCAACTGGACGAATCATGAATTCTTGAAATGCTATTGGCGCATCTGAATGAGAACCTCCATTAATGATATTCATCATTGGTACTGGAAGAGTTTTTGCATTTGTTCCTCCAATATATCTATATAATGGCATACCTAAAGCCTCTGCTGCTGCTCTTGCAACTGCAAGAGAAACTCCTAACATAGCATTTGCACCTAGCTTGCTTTTATTATTAGTTCCATCAAGATCTAATAATGCTTTATCTATTAATACTTGCTCTGTAGCATCCATACCTATAATTGCTTCAGCAATTACAGTATTAACGTTTTCTACTGCTTTTAAGACTCCCTTACCTAAATACTTAGTTTTATCACCATCTCTAAGCTCTATTGCTTCATTTTCACCTGTTGAAGCTCCTGATGGAACTGCAGCTCTACCAATTACTCCACACTCTAAAGCTATCTCTACCTCTACAGTAGGATTACCTCTTGAATCCAAAATCTGTCTTCCGTGAACACCTACAATGTAAGTCATAATATATCTATTTAGTTATTAATAAATTCTTTTATCGTACCGAAAAGTACACATTTTTAGCAAATACTACTGCCTTGAATAATAAATAATCAAGGAAAATCAATGCAAACGTCTGCAAATCAGTAGTAATTTAACAAATATGTTTTAAGATATAATACAAAAAAATGGGGTATTTAAACAAATACCCCATTTTACATATATTAGATAAAACTATTTTTCAGTTTTCTCTTCTTTTGCCTCAGCTTTTGGTTCTTCGATAGCCTCAACTACCTCTTTTGCAACCTCTACTGATTTAGTTTCACTACTCTTTCTTCTTCTACGAGTAGTTTTCTTAGCTGCTGCTTTTGCTTCAGTATAAGTTTCGTTGTAATCAACTAACTCTACCATACACATTTCCGCATTATCACCTAAACGATTACCAACCTTTAGAATACGAACGTATCCACCTGGACGATTCATCACTTTCTGAGAAACTTCTCTGAATAATTCAGTAACTGCTTCTTTTTGCTTTAGGTAACTAAACACAACTCTTCTAGAGTGAGTAGTATCGTTCTTTGATTTTGTAATCAAAGGCTCGATATACATCTTAAGTGCTTTAGCTTTAGCTGTAGTTGTCTCAATTCTCTTATGTAATAAAAGTGAACAAGCCATATTAGCTAACATTGCTTTTCTATGAGCACTCTTTCTTCCTAAATGATTGAATTTTTTTCTATGTCTCATCTTATCTTATTCCTTGTCAAGTTTATACTTCGAAATATCCATACCGAAAGTAAGATTATTGTTATCTAACAAGGCTTCTAGTTCAGTAAGAGATTTTTTACCAAAATTTCTAAATTTAAGTAAGTCATTCTTATTAAATCTTACAAGCTCTCCTAGAGTTTCAACATCCGCTGCCTTCAAACAATTCAATGCACGCACAGACAAGTCCATATCAACAAGCTTAGTTTTAAGCAATTGTCTCATATGAAGAACTTCTTCATCGAACTCCTCATTTCCATACTTATCATCTGAGTCAAGAGTAATCTTCTCATCAGAGAACAACATGAAATGGTGTATTAAAATCTTAGCTGCTTCTTTTAAAGCATCCTTTGGATGAACTGAGCCATCAGTCTCTATTTCGAAAACAAGTTTCTCGTAATCAGTTTTCTGCTCAACACGATAGTTTTCTACAGAATACTTTACATTTTTAATAGGTGTGTAGATTGCATCAATAGGAATTAATCCAATCTCTGCATCTATAGGCATATTCTCATTTGCTGGTATATAACCTCTTCCCTTGTTTATTGAAAGTTCAATCTGTAACTGAACTTCTTTCTCCATATTACAGATAACAAGGTCTGGATTCAATACTTCAAATCCTGTTAAGAATTTATTGATATCACCAGCTTTGAATGATTCCTGACCAGAAACAAGAACTGTTAGCTTTTCGTTCTCAACTTCTTCAACTTTTTGTTTAAACCGAACTTGCTTCAAATTCAGAATCATCTCGGTAACGTCCTCGATAACTCCAGGTATTGTGGCAAATTCATGATCTACCCCTTGTATCTTAATTGCTGTGATTGCAAATCCTTCAAGTGATGATAGAAGTATTCGCCTAAGAGCATTACCAATAGTAATTCCATATCCTGGCTCTAATGGTCGGAACTCAAATTGTCCCTTTTTCTCATCAGAATCAAGCATGATTACTTTATCCGGTTTCTGGAAAGCTAATATTGCCATAAATAAATAATTATTACTTAGAATATAATTCTACGATTAACTGTTCTTTGATATTTTCTGGAATCTCACTTCTTTCTGGTACATTAAGGAATTTCCCACTCATTGAAGCTTTGTCCCATTCAAGCCATGAAGATTGAGTATATCTAGTTGTAGATAACGCACTAGCAATAATCTCCAACGATTTTGATTTCTCACGTACACCAATGATTTCTCCTGGACGTACAGAGTATGAAGGAATATTACATACTTGACCGTTAACAACAATGTGTCTATGACTAACTAATTGTCTAGCTGCAGATCTTGAGCTAGCTAATCCTAATCTATATACAACGTTATCTAAACGACATTCTAATAATTGAAGTAATACCTCACCAGTAATACCTTTACTACTTTCAGATTTTTCAAATAATCTACGGAATTGTTTTTCTAAAACTCCATAAGTATATTTTGCTTTCTGTTTTTCTTGCAACTGAATTCCATATTCAGAAGCTTTCTTTCTACGACGGTTTGCACCATGTTGACCTGGAGGATAATTTTTATTCTCAAAAGCTTTGTCAGGTCCGAAAATTGGCTCACCAAATTTTCTCGCAATTTTAGATTTTGGTCCAGTATATCTAGCCATTTGTTCTTAATTTAAATTTCCTTACACTGCATTGTCTTTCAAATTCTCTTTCAGCCGCATCTGAGAGGATGGTGTTTAAATAGAATTAAAAGGATAATGTCAATTCAATTACACTTATTAAACTCTACGTCTCTTAGGAGGACGACATCCATTATGTGGTAATGGAGTAACATCTACGATCTCCGAAACCTCTATTCCACTTGTATGCAGCGATCTGATAGCAGACTCACGTCCATTTCCAGGTCCTTTTACAAATACTTTAACCTTTCTTAAACCAAGGTCAAATGCTACTTTTGCACAATCTGCAGCTGCTGTTTGAGCAGCATAAGGTGTATTCTTCTTTGATCCTCTAAATCCCATCTTTCCAGCAGAAGACCAAGAAATTACTTGTCCACTGTTATTAGTAAGGGAAATGATGATATTATTAAAAGAAGAACTGATGTGTGCTTGTCCAACAGGCTCAACTTTTACTACCCGTTTTCTATTTGAAGCTGATTTTTTTGCCATAACTTTAATCTCTCAATTATTTACCTGCTTTCTTTTTATTCGCAACAGTTTTCTTCTTACCTTTTCTAGTACGAGCATTATTCTTCGTATGCTGTCCTCTAACAGGAAGACCATTACGGTGACGAATACCTCTGTAACATCCAATATCCATTAAACGCTTAATGTTTAATTGAACGATTGAACGAAGTTCTCCTTCTACTTTAAGTGTTCCACCATTAATAACTTCTCTAACTTTTGTTAGTTGGTCATCATTCCAGTCTTTCACTTTTACATCAAAATCGATGCCAGCTTCCTTAAGGATATCTCTGGCACTACTTCTACCTATACCAAAAATATAGGTTAGTGCGATTTCACCTCTTTTATTTGAGGGTAAATCGACTCCAACGATTCTAGCCATAAATCTAAACTATTTAATTTTCGTTACTTAAATTATCCTTGACGTTGTTTAAACTTAGGATTTTTCTTGTTAATAACGTATAGACGTCCTTTTCTTCTGACAATTTTACAATCGGCAGTACGCTTTTTAACAGATGCTCTTACCTTCATTTTTCCTAATATTAATTTTTGTATCTAAACGTAATTCTACCTTTAGTTAAATCATATGGAGACATCTCCACTTTGACTTTATCTCCAGGAAGAATTTTAATATAGTGCATTCTCATTTTTCCAGAAATATGAGCTGTAATAACATGCCCATTTTCTAATTCTACACGAAACATTGCATTTGACAATGATTCAGTTATAACTCCATCTTGCTCTATTGAAGGCTGTTTTGCCATAAACTTTATTTTATTTTAATGCTTCTTCAACAAATTTAAAACTCGATAAAATATCTGCACTACCCTTTCCTATAGCTACAGTATGCTCATAATGAGCAGATGGTTTACGATCTTTTGTTACAATTGTCCAGCCATCTTCTTCCTGAACAACCTGACGCTTCCCTAAGTTAATCATTGGCTCGATGGCGATAACCATTCCAGTCTTTAATTTCACTCCTTGTCCACGACGACCATAATTAGGCACTTGAGGGTCCTCATGCAAATCCTTTCCTACACCATGTCCAACTAATTCTCTTACGACAGAAAATCCATTAGCTTCAGCATGTTGCTGAACAGCATATCCAACATCCCCAATTCTATTACCTTCTACTGCTGCCTCAATTCCTTTATAAAGAGATTCTTTTGTCGTCTTAAGCAAATTTAATACCTCTGTATCAACATCTCCAACTGGAAATGTATAAGCACTATCTCCATGATAATTATTCATATAGACACCGCAATCAACACTTACAATATCGCCACTTTCTAACACATAAGAAGATGGAATCCCATGAACTACCTGATCATTAATCGATATACAAAGAGTATTTGGAAATCCACCATAATCAAGAAATCCAGGCTCTCCACCATTGTCTCTTATAAATTCCTCTGCAACTTTATCTAGTTCCAAGGTTGTAACCCCAGGTCTAATTATTTTTGCTAATTCACCCAAAGTCTTACCCACCAACATGTTACTTTCCCGAAGTAACTCAATTTCTTCTGATGTTTTTAAATAAATCATTCTGCAAAGAAAGTAAAAATATTTTAATATGCAGCAGGACCGCCAACACTTTTACCTTTAATTCTTCCAGATTTCATTAATCCATCATAATGACGCATCAATAAATGTGATTCAATTTGCTGCAATGTATCTAGTACAACTCCAACTAAAATAAGTAGAGATGTTCCACCAAAAAAGTGCGCAAACTGATTGTTTACTCCAGCTTTCATAGCAAATGCAGGCATTATTGCTACAAGTCCTAAAAAGATAGAACCTGGTAATGTGATTCGTGACATAATTGTATCAAGAAACTCCATTGTTTTCTTACCTGGTTTAACCCCAGGAATGAAACCACCATTCTTTTTCATATCCTCAGCCATCTGCATTGGATTAACTGTAATTGCCGTATAAAAATACGTAAACAATACAATCATCAAAAAGAATACAAAGTTATACCAAAAACCTTGAAAATTCGAAAATGCTGCTGCAAAACCAGTCAGTTCAGATGAAGCTGAATAATTCACAAAAGCCATTGGTAAAAACATTATTGCCTGAGCAAAGATTATAGGCATTACACCTGCAGCATTAATCTTTAATGGAATATACTGACGAACTCCTCCGTATTGTTTATTACCTACAACTCTTTTTGCATACTGAACAGGCACTTTTCTAGTACCTTGAACTAACAATATTGTTCCAGCAAAAACAAGGAATAGTACAATAAGTTCAAGGATTAAAGCTATAAAGCCACCTCCTGAACCTTCACTTACTCTTGAGCCAACTTCAGCGAAGAATGAGAATGGTAAACGAGCAATAATACCAATCATAATTATGATTGAGATACCATTTCCAATACCCTTATCTGTAATTCTTTCACCAAGCCACATTACAAACATTGAACCAGCTGCTAAAATTGCAATTGAAGACAATGTAAAAAATGTTCCTTTTAAAACAAAAGCTTGCTCTGGTAATTGAGCATGTAAGTTTGTTAAATAAGCCGACCCTTGTAAAATCAGAATAACTACCGTTAAATATCTAGTAATTTGATTAATCTTACGTCTACCACTTTCACCTTCTCTCTGTAGTTTCTGAAAGTAAGGTACTGCTATACCTAACAACTGAACTACAATCGAAGCCGAAATATATGGCATGATACCTAAAGCGAATATTGAAGCTCTCGAGAAAGCTCCACCAGAGAACATATCAAGTAGTCCAAGCAATCCTGAAGACGTTTGAGTCTTTAATACTTGTAACTGTGCAGGATCAACTCCTGGCAATACGATTTCTGTACCAAACCTGTAAACTAAAATTAGACCTAAAGTTGTCATAATACGTGACTTTAGATCTTCAATTTTCCAGATGTTTTTTAATGTGTCGACTAATTTCATAAAATATTAGGGTTTTAAACTTAAATTCATTTTTAGTTGAATTCCAAAAATAATAAATATTTATGGAAAACAACTAAAATGAATCATAAATATCGTCAAACTTACAACTTAACTACAGTTCCTTCTGCAGCTTCAATTGAAGCTTCAGCCGACTTAGAAAAAGCATGTGCAGTTACTTCTAACTTAATGCTTAACTTTCCGTCACCTAAGATTTTAATTAAATTATTCTTAGATGCAAGACCTGCATTTACAAGTATCTCAGGTGTAATTACTGTAAGATTATCTCTTTCAGCAAGTGCCTGAAGCATCTCTACGTTGATAGCCTTGTACTCTTTTCTGTTTATATTTTTAAAACCGTACTTAGGTACTCTTCTTTGAAGTGGCATTTGTCCTCCCTCGAATCCTATTTTCTTAGAATATCCAGATCTTGACTTCGCACCCTTATGTCCTCTTGTTGAAGTACCTCCGTGACCAGAACCTTGACCACGACCAATTCTTTTGTCGTGGTGAGTTGATCCTGATGCTGGTTTCAAGCTACTTAAATCCATATTATTATGTTTAAATAATTAAACGATTACTTTACTTCTTCAGTAGATACAAGGTGTTTTACCTTTTCTACCATTCCTAAAATCTGAGGTGTAGCTTCATGTTCAACACAGTGATTAATCTTTCTTAATCCCAATGCTTCTAATGTTTGCTTTTGACGCCCGCTACATCTGATTTTACTCTTTACTTGAGTAACTTTAATCTTTGCCATCTCTATTTGTCTTATCCGTTAAACACTTTGTCAAGACTAACACCTCTATGAGCTGCTACTGTGTACGCATCTCTTAACTCAGATAAAGCTTCAATAGTCGCTTTAACAAGGTTATGAGGGTTAGATGAACCTTTTGATTTAGCAAGAACGTCAGTTACACCAACACTCTCTAATACTGCACGCATCGCACCACCAGCTTTTACTCCGGTACCATGAGATGCAGGCTTCAAGAATACTTCAGCTCCACCAAATCTAGCTACCTGCTCGTGAGGAATTGTTCCTTTCAAAATAGGTACTCTTACTAAATTCTTCTTAGCAGCGTCAACTCCTTTAGATATGGCTGTTGTTACCTCGTTCGCTTTTCCAAGTCCCCAACCAACAATACCATCTTCATTACCTACTACAACTATAGCAGAGAAACTAAATGTTCTACCACCTTTAGTAACTTTGGTAACTCTGTTTATTGCAACTAATCTATCTTTAAGATCTAAATCAGTTGTATTTTTAACTTTCTGTACTTCTGCCATAGCTATTAAAATTTAAGGCCTGCATTACGAGCAGCATCAGCTAATGCTTTTACTCTACCGTGATACAAATAACCGTTTCTGTCAAATACTACAGTTTCTATTCCAGCAGCTTTAGCTATTTCAGCAATCGCTGTACCTACTAGTTCTGCTTGTTCCACTTTAGTCACTTTCTTTCCCTCTAATGCCTTGCATAGAGATGAAGTAGAAACTAAAGTCTTTCCAGTTACGTCGTCAATAATCTGAGCAGAGATTTGTTTGTTTGATCTAAAAACTGATAAACGTGGTCTCTCTGTAGTCCCAGATACAACTTTACGTACCCTTCTTTTTATTCTTATTCGTCTGTCTAATCTAGATAAAGTCATAATTAAAGCTTTTTATCGAATTATGAATTTGCAGATTTACCAGCTTTTCTTCTAAGCTGCTCACCAACAAATTTAATACCTTTACCTTTATATGGTTCAGGTTTTCTAAATGATCTGATTTTAGCTGCAACTTGACCAATTAATTGCTTATCGCAACTAGTTAACGTGATAATTGGATTAGCACGCTTATCAGTAACTGCTTCAACCTTTACTTCTTTAGGAATCTCAAATATAATTGGGTGAGAAAAGCCAACTACTAACTCAAGTAATTGTCCTTTGTTAGATGCTCTATATCCTACACCAACTAATTCTTGTTTAATTTCGTATCCTTCAGAAACTCCGATAACCATATTATTAACTAATGAACGATATAAACCGTGCATAGCTTTATGACTCTTCTGATCAGATGGACGTTCTACGATTACATTATTATCCTCAACTTTAACGCTCATTTCAGCATTAATTTCTTGAGATAACTCACCTTTAGGACCTTTAACTGTAACAACATTCTCAGGAGATACTGTTACATTAACGCCAGCAGGTATCGCTATTGGTAATTTTCCAATTCGTGACATTTTTCTTTCCTCCTAGATTAATATACGTAACACAATACCTCACCACCAACATTCTTCTGACGAGCCTCTTTGTCTGTCATTAAACCTTGCGATGTTGAAACTATAGCTACACCAAGTCCATTCAACACTCTAGGCATTTCACCAACACCTGTATATTGTCTTAAACCTGGCTTACTCACTCTCTTTAATTCTTTAATTGCAGGAACTCCTGATTCTGCATTATACTTAAGAGCTATTTTAATAACTCCCTGGTATCCTGCATCAATGAATTTATAGTTTAAGATATAACCTTTTTCCTTAAGGATTTTAGTCATCTCTCTCTTTACATTAGAGCCTGGAATCTCTACTACCTTATGCCCAGCTTGAATGGCATTTCTCAAACGAGTTAGGTAATCTGCTATTGGATCTGTCATTTTCTTAATTTTTAAATGTTACCAACTTGCTTTTTTAACTCCCGGTATTAAACCGTCAGAAGCCATTTCTCTAAAACATATTCTACTAATACCAAATTGTCTCATGTAACCTCTTGGTCTACCAGTTAGTTTGCATCTGTTACGCATTCTAACTGGAGACGAGTTACGAGGCAATTTGCTAAGGCCAATATAATCGCCCTCTGCTTTAAGCTGAGCACGTTTAGCTGCGTACTTTTCTACCAATTTTGCACGCTTCACCTCACGGGCTTTCATTGATTCTTTTGCCATCTTCTACTCTTTTTTATTTTTTAAATGGTATTCCAAAATGTTTAAGAAGAGCAAATGCTTCCTCGTCAGTCTTAGCCGAAGTAACAAATGTAATGTTCATTCCTAAAATCTTATGTACTTGATCAAGCACGATCTCAGGAAAAATGATTTGCTCTTCAAGACCTAATGTATAATTTCCTCTACCATCAAGTTTTGAATCAACACCTTTAAAGTCACGAATACGTGGAAGTGCTGATGCAATAAGTCTTTCAAGGAAAGCATACATATTGTCTCTACGTAAAGTTACTTTGGTTCCAATAACCATATCTTTACGTAATTTAAAGTTAGAGACGTCCTTAGTAGATTTACACTGAACCGCTTTCTGACCAGTAATAGCTGTAATCTCTTTTGCAGAAAATTCTGCAATTTTCTTATCAGCAATTGCCTGTCCAATTCCTTGGTTAATGATAATCTTTTCTAATTTAGGAACCTGCATAATAGATTTGTATCCAAACTCTGTCATTAGAGCAGATACTATCTCATCTCTATACTTAGTCTTATAAGTAGGTATATAACTCATTATTTAATCTCCTCTCCTGATTTTTTTGAGTATCTAACTAATTTATCCTGATCATTAAGTTTACGACCTACTCTTGTTCCTTTACCTGTCTTTGGGTCTACCACGTTAAGGTTTGAAATATGAATAGCAGCCTCTTGCTTAATGATACCTCCTTGAGGATTAGCAGCATTAGGTTTAGTATGCTTGCTTACAAGGTTAATACCTTCTACAATAGCTCTATCTTTATCACGTAGAACTTCTAGCACTTTACCTTGCTTTCCTTTATCCTCACCGGCATTAACGATAACGGTATCGCCTTTCTTTATATGAAACTTTCTCATCTTTGTAATTTTAACGATTACAATACCTCTGGAGCCAGAGATACAATTTTAGTATAGTTTTCACGAACTTCTCTAGCTACCGGGCCGAAGATACGTGTTCCACGCATTTCTCCTGCAGTGTTTAACAATACACATGCATTCTCATCAAAACGAATATAAGATCCGTCCTGACGTCTGATCTCCTTCTTAGTACGTACAACTACTGCTTTAGTAACCGTACCTTTTTTCATTTCACTGCCTGGCAAAGAGCTTTTTACTGTAACTACGATTTTATCGCCTACTGATGCGTATCTCTTACGAGTACCACCTAGAACACGAATACATAGTACTTCTTTAGCTCCACTGTTATCTGCCACTGCAAGTCTACTTTCTTGTTGTATCATATTACTTAGCTCTTTCTAAGATTTCAACTAATCTCCAGCGTTTATTTTTACTCAATGGGCGTGTTTCCATAATTTTTACAGTATCCCCGATGTTACAAGAATTTGTTTCATCGTGAGCTGCAAATTTTTTGGTCTTGTTCACGAATTTACCGTAAATACGGTGCTTCTCTTTGTAGTGAACAGCAACAGTAATAGTTTTTTCCATTTTGTTGCTAACCACAATCCCAATACGCTCTTTTCTTAAATTTCTATTGTTTTCCATGGATCTTCTACTTTTCAGTTAATTCTCTCTGGCACAACTGAGTCATCATCTTTGCAATGTTTCTTCTTGTTGCTCTGATTTGCATAGGGTTTTCCATTGGAGAAACCGCATGATTCATTTTCATACGAGTCAAAGCCGATCTTTCCGCGTCAACTCTTTCGATTAACTCATTAGTGGTTAACTCTTTAATTTCTGAATTCTTCATAAATTAATTGTTTGAATTTTCAACATAATCACGTCTTACCACAAACTTCGTTGTAACGGGAAGCTTCTGTGCTGCTAATCTCATAGCTTCTTTTGCTACTTCGAATGGCACACCTTCTGCCTCAAAAAGTATACGACCTGGAGTAACTGGAGCAACGAATCCTTCTGGCGAACCTTTACCTTTACCCATACGTACTTCGGCTGGCTTCTTAGTAATAGGTTTGTCTGGAAAAATTCTAATCCAAATTTGTCCTTGTCTTTGCATATATCTAGTAACAGCCACACGAGCTGCTTCTATCTGGCGTCCTGTAATCCATTTAGATTCAAGAGCCTTTATACCAAAAGATCCAAATGCAAGTTGATTACCTCTTTGGGCATTCCCCTTCATTCTTCCCTTTTGCTGTCTTCTAAATTTTGTCCTTTTCGGTTGTAACATTGTACTCTACTTTAAAATAAAAGACTACTTCTTTCTTCTCTTAGGTCCACGCTTTCCACCTCTCTTATCCTCACGGAAGTTAGGGCTTAAATCACGTTTACCATATACTTCTCCCTTACAGATCCATACTTTAACTCCTAACTGTCCGTAGATAGTTAATGATTCAGTATGACAGTAGTCGATGTCTGCTCTTAGTGTATGTAGAGGAGTTCTTCCTTCCTTATACATTTCAGATCTAGCCATTTCTGCTCCGTTTAATCTTCCTGAAACCTGAATTTTAATTCCTTCAGCTCCCATTCTCATTGTTGAAGCGATAGCCATTTTTACAGCTCTACGATAAGCAACACGACCCTCAATTTGTCTAGCAATATTGTTAGCAACAATAACTGCATCTAATTCAGGACGCTTAATTTCAAATATATTAATTTGAACTTCCTTATCAGTAATTTTCTTTAACTCTTCCTTAAGCTTATCAACTTCAGAACCACCTTTTCCAATGATGATACCTGGACGTGATGTACTAATTGTTATAGTAATTAGTTTTAAAGTTCTTTCGATGATAATTCTTGATACACTTGCCTTAGCTAAACGTACGTTAAGAT
>Ga0193964_1000166_pt1 | contig 31875 bp, 27 predicted proteins | sample FB_7_MG_FD_140323 | JGI IMG/M metagenome (GOLD analysis project Ga0193964, IMG submission 140323) | Microbial mat bacterial communities from the Broadkill River, Lewes, Delaware, United States - FB_7_MG | ecosystem: Environmental > Aquatic > Freshwater > River > Microbial mats | place: USA... | reverse complement strand
CTGTGAGCAAAAACAGGTTCAAGAAGCCCCTGAATATCCTCAGGTACTACGTATTCACGTCCTTCGATATATGCCCAAGATTTGGCACAATTCAAAAGTGCAAGTCCACCACGCGGAGAGATACCGTATTCCAGATCTGGGGATTCTCGCGTATAACGGATCAAACGTTGCACATAGTCGATTATGCTCTCAGCCACTTTTACAGATTGGCAGCCCTTGCGAATCTGACTTAACTCATCTAAATCTAAGCAAACGGGTAGATTCGCTATTTGACGACGAACATCACCACCCACAAGAAGTTCTCGCTCTGCGGCTTCTGTTGGATAACCCAGCTGTATGCGCATCAAAAATCTGTCTAATTGCGATTCAGGGAGAGGAAACGTTCCATATTGAGAAACTGGATTTTGGGTCGCAATAACAAAAAAAGAGGGAGGTAATAAGTAAGTTTCACCCTCAACCGTTACTTGCCTTTCCTCCATCGCTTCCAGCAATGCGCTTTGGGTTTTAGGTGTTGTTCTATTAATTTCGTCGGCCAATAACAACTGTGTGAAAACAGGACCTTTATGGAAGACAAAATCACCTGTATTAGAATTAAAAATCGATGCACCTAAAATATCAGCCGGTAACATATCACTGGTAAATTGTACCCGCTGATAATCAAAACCGATGACTTTAGCTAAGGCATGAGCAAGGGTTGTTTTACCCATACCAGGCAGATCTTCAATCAATAAGTGCCCACCCGATAAAAGACAAACTACCGATTGTTTTATCTGCTCCTCTTTGCCATATAAAACACTCCCAACTTGATCCATGAGAAGTTTAAGATTTTCTCTCATCAAAATTTAACTCCCGAAAGCAAAGCGATCTTCAATTGACACACTATGCCATTACGAGTTCCACATTGCATAGATGGCGAACCAAATATAGTTCTGAAATATCAGCTAGTTAGAATACCAACGGAATTAACTCTCGATGATAGTCTGCATAGTCAGACTGACATGCCTCGTCATGAGTCTCTACTTGCACTAGATTAGCTTCATGAATACCTGCCTTCAGACATAATTCATAGCCAGCTTTTAAATGCTGGTAGGTTTCAACCTTGCCTTGATTGTCTTTTATTAATGAGCGCTGTAGACCATCAGCATTCTCGTACTCCACCTCAATGACCATTGGACCGTGGCCTGATTCCACAAAGTTTACCGCCTTCAATTGCTGCTTTAATTTTATATCCGTTAGCTGCTCTAGGTTCATAGATATACTCCACAGTTAAATCGATTCAAAGACGCTATGTGTTCTATACACTCTTCATTCGGTTTCTCTGCTTAAGGATAGTCAACATTCACTCAGCATAGAAACACCTCCTGTTTTCAGGCACAAAAAAACCCGGATAACCGGGCTTTTTAAGATCACTGAATCAAAACTTAGTGATCGTGATTACAGTCTTCACCATGAACATGACCATGGGCCAGTTCATCTTCAGTCGCTTCGCGCACGTCAGTCACTTCAACGCTAAACTGAAGTGTTTGACCCGCTAGAGGGTGATTACCATCCAGAGTCACACCATCATCTTCTACAGATACGACTGTCACTGGCTGCTGGCCCCAAGGCGCTTCAGCCATGAATTGCATACCTACGGCGATATCATCAATACCTTGAAAGTTTTCGCGGTCAACTTTTTGTACCAGCTCTTCACGAACGTCACCGTAACCTTCTTCAGGCTTAACCGTCACATCTAGCTTGTCGCCAACGACTTTACCTAGTAAGGCATTCTCTAAACCCGCAACAATATTATTCGCACCACAAACAAAAGGTAGTGGTTCCTGACCTGTTGATGAATCAAGTACCTCACCTGCTTCATTTTTTAGGGTGTAATGAATTAGTGCCACTAGGTTTTCAGCGATTTGCATAAAAATGTCTCATATTGAGGGCGGTTGCTGTAATAACGATCGCTGTAACACTGTGCTAAAGAGAGCATTAAAACGCAGACATCTTCCCAAATTATCTAAAGTTAGATAATACAGTTTGATCGATTGAGGCACCAGCCTTAGGCCTTAGCAATATCAATATTGTTTAGTCAACGCTAAAAATAGGAATTTTTCCTAGACTCATTCATAAATTTCTATGCTAATTTTATAACTAGAAAGGGGAGCGATAATCACGGAGGATCAACACAATGGAAAATGCATGTACACTCTGTTACAACTTGGTACTGCATCACAAGCCACATTCCGCTCTTAAGAAAATTAGTGAACTAAAAGGAAGTGAGCTTTACAAATGCTGTTGTTGTTATGCTTATCTGCATAAGCATGACGGTGAATGGGAAATAATCAGTGGTGGTGATTTTAGAGGTTCACCTAAAGAGGCGGCCACTAATCAACCGATCGAAAGTAATCAGCCTGCACCTGCCGAGCATATTAGCTATCAGCGGTGAAATGCTGATAGCTAACCCTATTCTTACAATAACCCTACCTCATAGAGCATGGCGACAAGCTGAGTCTTGTTTCTAGCACCAAATACCCGCTTAGCGCGCGTTATATGATAAGTAATACCCTCTTCGGTCAACGCTAGCTTATCTGCGATACGTTTCACGGGCATACCTTGTGCTGTCATCTTCATCACCTGCTGGCAAGTTGAAGATAACAATTCATATTTCATATAGGGATTTTGCTCCCTTTCACATACCACCTGCAATAAAGAATGGTAACGCGACAAAATAGGCACCAACCATTCACTAATTTTATTAAAAAATGCCTCAAACTCTACTGGTGGCAACTTGTGAAATAAACTGAAATAGTGGAACCAGTAGTTATCACTCTTACCTTTCATCGGCACATACACACGTGAAGCAACACCATGCTTTTGCCAAAAACCATCAGCATAAGCACCTTGCCCCCCAACTACTGAGCTGACAAGCAGTGGCGATGTGATATCGGGAAGCACCTCCCACAAAGGATCATGATGCGCGACATCTCGATAGTAACTTTTAATAACACTATCCGGCAAAGAGCCGACGATATCAGCACCATCATCCCACTTCTGTTTTTGTATATCTGAACTCGGGTTAATTTTCCCTCTCGTCAATACAGAATAGGTAAATGACGTAAAACCTAACTGGCTTAGAAGATCATCAATCTCGTGTAACAACTTGTCCCAAGTACACTCTAATGCTAATACAGTGCTGTCCTGAAACGCTGGCTGCTGTTTTAGTTGGAGAATAAGGGTTTCCATATCTTGCACTAAAACACTCCCTCAAAATGTTAGCCCTCAGACTTAGGGGTTATAAACTCCAAATAATATTAATGCTGACGTTAAAAACACGACTAATTCAAAATTCAAACAAGAATAATAAACTACGTAAGCAATCAATAATTGGAAATAACATTAATGCCCCTATCCATCTCTTAATCATAAGCCTATTCACAGCGGGCAGAAGTACCAAAACCTATAGTATCTAGCCTGATTTTTAAGCTTAATGTATATATTCATCCACTAATGTCTAAATAACATTGATTTCAATGCCCTCCAGCTTAAATTTCCAAGAATAATCTCGCACTAAAGCACTCTGATATATTCCCAAAAAACGGTACTTAAGTAGGACAAAGCAACCTTTATCACGCACATAATGAATGGTTATTAAGGTATGATTAATATACATATCTTCCTAAACAACCGCAGTGCTCTATTACATAATTCAAACAACACCAAACAAATATCATTCGTTTTAGTTTTAGGATATATATCACAAGTTTGTAGCAAAGATTGTATAAGTTAATCTTAAAACAAATAAAAACCATATCTTCTACATGGTTATAAGCTTAGTACAAGATATCATAGAATATATTGTACTAACTGCTGGGGGATATTCGATGAGATATAATAGGAAGGGAGTAAATCAAACTAAGGAAAAAGCCTGTTGTAATTCAATCAAGAGAATCACTCTCGTTTGAACTACAACATCACCATCACAACAGTCGTAGCAAAATACGCTATGGACGCTCTCCTATGCGAAACGTTCCGTTATCAAAAAACTGCGCAACCTGCTTACGTTTACGTCCGAGCAGAACTGGACCATTATCAAAGAACAAAAAGTTTTTCCAATGGCGTCGGAACACCCCCCATTTTGTTTCAATGATGTGATTGCTCTGATAACAGAAATACACTGTTATATTATCATCCCATTCACCTAACGCTTCGATCAGGGGCAATGGCATCTCTGGACGAGGAGAGTCCCAAGCGGATTGCCAAAACTCCTTTACATGCCAGCGTTTTTCATCAGCAGCCCAATCATCTTCGGCAAAATGTTCAGGATGTGAACAACCTCTACTTACATGCTCCGCCCAAATCTGCTCAGCTCGGCTTTCAGTCAATGGTTTTATTTGAACCATATCCTCTTCAGGAATAGGAAGATCTCTATGTCTGAAAATCCAAGCCTTGTTATATTCTTCTAAAGGAACGTGATTCATTGCTTACCTATACACTAATATATTTACCAAACCTTTATCACAGGAAGTAAAAAGGGAGCTAGAAGCTCCCTTTTACAATCAAAAGTGGTCGGTTAAACCGAGCTACTCTTCGCCTTCAACACGATTATAGCCACTTTGCTTCGCAATGAATAAATTTTCATTCGCTCTACGAAGCATATTATCAGGATCATCATCAGGGCCGTTTAACCCTGCGACTCCTACACTGACAGTAAATTTAACATCACCTGCAGCATATGGAATCTCCATCTCTTCCATAAGACGCCTTACACGATGCCCAGCAGCCATACCTTGCTCATGGTTGGTCTCTGGCATAAACATAACAAACTGATCATCGCCATAACGCGCTAAAAAGTCAGATGTACGTTTCATACCATGTATAGATGTTACAAGTTGCTGCAGAACCTGGTCACCACAGTCCCAAGAATAGTTTTCGTTTAAATCACTAAACTGGTCAACATCAATCACCATTAAACTGCATACCCAATCATATCGCTGGGCCTGAGCAACCGCTTGCTCTAATACAGGGCGTAAGGCTCTACGATTATAAGCACCCGTCAACGGATCTCTTTGCGCCTGACTTGTCACTTGTCGCTCTAAACGACGCTTCGCTGAGATATCCCTAAAGACAGCAACAACTTCATTATCAGCAGCAAAGCAGCGTAATTCTATCCACTTAGTCTCATTTAACCCTTGTTCACGCAAAACAGGAACATGCTCAGGACGAAACTGCAGATCAACCTTTACAACCTTTTGTTTATCTACAGCTTTTACTGAAGCAGCGATAATGTCACCGCTTAAATCTGCAGGAAAAATATCTTCTAACTTGCGTCCAGTGACAGCATCAGCATCCAGCCATGTTGCGACACCTGTCGAACACGCCATAATTAACCCCGTAGGCTCCAATACCATAACGGCATCTGCCGTCGCAGAGAGAAGTGCTTCATAACGTGCATGAATCTGTTTATCGGACATCCAAAATTCTCCAACTAAACCAGACAATTAAAAATTCGGCATATCAAAAAGATAGCTGTTTGGATCGCAAGGAACAACCCTTTGAGCAGATTTATGTCAAAGTATTGAATTAAAAAGGATAAAAATCACAATTTACAATATATAGTAGTCGAGCGGAGGAAAACCATTAAACTCTATTGAGCTATAGCTAGTTGTATATGCTCCGGTTGCATACCAATATATATAGTCACCGATTTCTAACGACAGCGGCAATTCGTATTTATGATGTTCATACATGATATCCAAACTGTCACAGGTCGGCCCTGCTAAGATAACCTCTTCTACTGGCCCCTCTTTTGATGTCTGCAAAGGGTACTTAATCGCCTCGCCCAACGTTTCAATGAGCCCATTAAACATCCCCACATCCGTGTAAACCCAACGTTCGAGTGCTGTGGTCGATTTGCGTGAGATTAATACAATTTCAGAGACGATCACGCCCGCATCTCCAACCAATGAACGACCCGGCTCTAAAATCACTCTTGGTGCACTTTCGCCAAAATCTTCTTTTAAAAAACGCTTAATTTCTTCAGCGTAGACGTTAAACTCATTCGTTTTCTGGAGGTAATTCGCAGGAAAACCACCTCCCATATTCATCATCTCTAGCTGAATATCAAACTCAGTTGCTAAACGTTCATAGATCGTTTTAACTTTAGCGATTGCGCCATCCCAAACGTCAATATCACGCTGTTGAGATCCTACATGGAATGAGATTCCATAGGGCACCAACCCGAGTTCTTTAGCTAAAACAGCCAGCTCAATAGCCATCTCAGGGTTACATCCAAACTTACGAGACAGCGGCCAATCAGCGCCTTCAGACCCATCCGTCAACACGCGAATATAGATACTTGAACCCGGCGCATTTACAGCAATATTACGAAGGTCCGCTTCAGCATCGGTGGCGAATAAACGCACCCCTTTTTCATAGAAGTATCTAACTGCAGATGCCTTTTTAATCGTATTCCCGTAACTCATTCGATCTGGAGAAACGCCGCAGTTCAGCACTTTATCAAGCTCCTGAGGAGAAGCTATATCAAAACTAGAACCTAGATCAGCGAGTAATTGTATCACTTCATCCGCTGGGTTTGCCTTCACTGCATAGAACACATCAGCATCGGGAAAGCCTTCCCCAAGCTCTCTATAACGTGCCGTTACGACATTCAAATCTAGAGCAAGGAAAGGAGTAGGATATTGCTTAATTAACTCTGTCAGACTCTCAGAAGCGGACTGACTGAAATGCTGCGGTAAGATCATGCGCGATTGCACCACACGATTGAAATAAAAAGGAAATAGCTACTCGAATAGCCACACATTGGAATTTTGCGAAGTATAGTAAGGATTCGTTGCACAAGTCCAGCGAAATTCCAGCCTAGCAGTACAAACTCAAAAATCGCCTCCTTGAGTAACAACATTCTCAATTTCAGCAAAGCTCTTTGCCTCATACATCACATCGAAACTAATTTTTAAGCGGCGAGAGATGTCACTTGACGAGATGATACCTCTAACTCGAGGCACGCCAGCAGCACTTTCATCAATCACAATAACGTGCTGATCACCGGAATCTTTCAGCGTCAGCATAATATCCCCTACTTTCGCATCCTCTAATTGCGGATAGGTTAGCGCTCTTATATTTAACTTCCCAAGCATGACATGTCTAACTTGAACCTGATCGCGGCTAACGCCATCTTTCTGCATGAAAGCCATGACCTTACGCCCTGATGCGTCAGCGGCTGTAATAATTCCAGAGAAGTTATCTTGATTATCTAACACGAAAAGCAACCGAACATGTTGACTTTTCATGTACTCCAGCGCTTCAAGAATGGGCATAGATTCAGAGACTGTCACCGGTCTAGTGACCGTAAAATCAGTAAACACATCTAATGCTGAACTATACATACTGGCCGGAGTCGCTGATTTATCAGGCGACAAAATGTACTCAACATTCGTCGCATCCAATAGGCGTATATTCTTAAAATCCTGAAGCATTCTGTCACCTCTCTGCTATGCATTCAGAATAGTACAGTTCAATTAATTTACACTGAGGATTTATGTTCGAGCTAATACATATAAAATTAGGCGATGACTAAAAGGCCGAAAATAGGTATTTCTCGCGTTTAACGCTAGACACTGGAAATCCTTTCTCACCTAGCATGCTAACCACTTGATCAACCATCTGAGGATTACCGCAAACATAAGCCATATCACTTTGCGGATCTAACTGTAACGAGGGTATCAAGTTCTGTACGTGGCCTGTGGATTTAGGAGCTTCAGGATTCTCAACCCGGCTTTGAATAGTCAAATATTTCACGCGAGCATTGGTATTTGCCCAATCAATGAATTCGTCTGAATAAAGCAGTTCCTCCTTCGTTTTCGCTCCCATCAGTACAACAATTTCGAGATCATCCTTACTATTTAAACGCTGTGTTAATTCTGGAATCATTGCACGATAGGGAGCGACACCCGCGCCAGTGGCCACCATTACATATCTCTTTGGATCGATCCTAGGTAAAACCAGATTTCCATAAGGGCCTGACAACGTTACACGACTACCTAACTCGGTCGTCAAAAAATATTGACTGGCCTTCCCTCCTTCTACCAAGGTAATCACAAATCTGAATTCATAATTTTCAAGTGGAGAAAGTTGTTTATTGACAACACTATAGCTGCGGGAACAGTCCTGTTTATTATGGCTAAAACGAACAGAATAAAACTGACCCGGAAGGTAACGAATGGTTTGCTCTGCACGGTAGCAGAGCTCGATTGCATTTTTACCGATAAACTTTTTTTCTACTAAATATGCCTCTATCCCATTGCTATTTAACATTTTCACCCCCAAACCAGAGCAATAACATGCATAGATAATACATTATTATAGCGTAAATGTCGACGGCAACAATTTAGACACAAAAAAAGCAGCTATATAGCTGCTTTAATAAACACATTATAAAAGGCCTTTAGTAGCCTAATTCACTAGGGTCTATGACTACGCCAAGCGAACGCTTATCAACAAAGTTGCCTTTGCTCGTTTCTTTGTATCGAAACGTAACTTTCTTGCCCAATTCTATCTCTAATTCTTTATCCGGAGACATATAAGAATACTGTTCACCATCTACGGTGATCATATGAATGTAATATGGAGGCATACCTACCCACTCAACGTGAGGACCATCCGTTTCAACACTTTCCAAAACGCCACGACCTGCGAGTTTTGGTGTTTTTTTATAGCCGCCTCTGCGACCCTGAAAGTTTCCAGCCATTAAGGCTCCTTGACGATTAAAGAATAGAATTCACTTACCTAGCTCATTTATTGTAGCGTGCTCGTGTGAAGAGTAAATCGATCTTCCTAAATTCTATGGATAAAACTGTTAGAATGCTCAAATCAATATAACGATTTCGTCGAATATGCCAACTTTACCTATTCTTTCTGCCATTCCACAGCTCACGGAAACACTTTCAAAATACGATGAAGCGATACTTGAAGCACCACCCGGTGCCGGTAAGACAACTCAAGTCCCACTTTCGTTAATTGATGAGCCTTGCTTGTCTGGAAAAAAAATCCTAATGCTAGAGCCTCGAAGGTTAGCGGCAAAAACGGCAGCTCACCGTATGGCTGACATACTTGGCGAGAAAGTTGGTGAAACCGTTGGCTATCGAATTAGACTCGAGCAAAAAATAACCAAGGCAACACGTATCGAAATCATTACTGAAGGTATTCTTACACGATTACTTCAGACTGACCCAAGTTTAGAGGATTATGGCCTCGTAATATTTGATGAGTTTCATGAACGTAATTTAGATGCTGATCTAGGATTAGCCCTGACTTACGAAGCACGCTCTTTGTTTAGAGACATAGAACCTCTGAAACTCCTCGTGATGTCCGCTACTCTAAACGGCCAAGAAATATCAAAACTTTTAGATAATGCTCCTATCATTAGCAGCATGGGAAGAAGCTACCCCATCACAACTATCTACTGCGGCCCTCCCAAAAAAGGAGAGCGGTTAGAAGCTCACGTAACCAAGGTAATTTGCCGCGCTATTGAGGAACAAGACGGTAGCATCCTCTGCTTTCTCCCCGGCGTTAGAGAGATCAAGCAAGTAGAAACGTCGCTAGCCCAAGCCCTAGTTAACGAACCTAGCGCTGCCAAGATACAAATTTCGCCGCTATATGGTGATCTAAAACTAGAGAACCAACAACAAGCCATCGGCCCTGCACCTATTGGCTCAAGGAAAGTTGTTCTCGCCACCAGTATCGCTGAGACAAGTCTCACGATAGAAGGAGTCAATGTTGTAATCGACTGTGGTCAAGCTCGGAGTCCCAAATACGATCCAAATACGTCGATGACTCGGTTATTTACTCACCAAGTATCAACTGCCGCTGCCACTCAAAGGGCTGGACGTGCAGGCCGTTTAGCCCCAGGTGTTTGTTATCGTTTATGGAGCGAAGCCCAACACGCGCTATTAGCCCCCTTTGCTACCCCAGAAATTCAACAAGCGGATCTCACCGGCTTAGCTTTACAACTAGCATCGTGGGATATCGAACAGCCCGACCAACTTAAATGGTTATCACCTCCCCCGGATGGTGCCTTTTCGCAAGCAAAACAACTGCTCATGAGCTTAGGCGCTATTGATGAGACAGGTAAAATAACGAGTCATGGTGAGCAGATGGCAGAATTTGCCGCTCACCCGCGAATAAGCCATATGCTGATCAAAGCAGCTCCGCTTGGACTCTCAGTAAAAGCATCTTATATCGCCTCATTGTTAACGGAAAGAGATCCATTTCGTGAGACGGGTGCTGATATTAATACCCGCCTCGATTGGCTCAATCAGTCACCGTTTATACATAAAGGTGCCTGGCATCGATTACAGCAACAAGCCAAAAAATATCAGCAACAATGCTCTTCTAAGAAGATCACGATAGTAGAACCTGCCATTCAAGATGAAGAACAGGCAGGACTCTTACTTGCATTCGCTTACCCTGACAGAATTGCGAAACAAAGAAGCCCTGGAAGCTTGACCTATAAAATGAGTAATGGACGAGCAGCCTCACTATTTAACGTTGACAGTTTAACTAAGTATTCATGGTTAACCATCGCTCAAATTACCGGGAAGTCTGGACACGCTAATGACTTCATACCTCTAGCTGCGCCTCTTAACCCTCTCTTACTAGAAGAGTACTTAACCGAATCCCTACGCTATGATGAAATGATTCACTGGGATGAAAAAACCAATAGAGTGATAGCAGAAGAACAATTACGTGTAGGCGAACTCACCCTCAGTAGCAGAACGCTTAAAGACGCGTCTCCAGAGATAATAACTCAAGCAATAATCAACTATATTCGCAAACAAGGAATTCATATACTTCCCTGGAATGAGGATCTCAAGCGCTGGAGAAAACGAGTTACTTTCCTACACAACTTATCCAACCTACGGCCGCAAGCCTCTGATAATATGAAGTGGCCTAATTTAAGTGATTCATGGCTGCTCGATCATATGGAAGACTGGCTTGCCCCATATCTGACTCAAGTGACCCATGTTAATCATCTAAAAAAGATAGATCTTAAAAACATACTAACCACTATGCTTCCTTGGCCTATGCCCCAACAACTTAATGAGCTTGCCCCAGAACGTTATAAGGTGCCATCAGGTTCCAATATCACTATTGATTATTCCCACAATCCACCCATACTTGCAGTAAAGCTGCAAGAGATGTTTGGCTGTATAGAAACACCGGTTATTGCGCACGATATTGCGTTACAGCTCCATCTGCTTTCTCCGGCAAAACGCCCTCTTCAAGTCACCCAAGATCTCAATAGCTTTTGGAAAAACGCGTACAGCGATGTTCAAAAAGATATGAAAGGCCGCTATCCAAAACACCCTTGGCCAGATGATCCTTCGAAAGCACTGCCAACCGCAAAGACCAAAAAGAAAATGACATAAAAAAACCACCCGATTGGGTGGTTTGATTATTATTTGATACAAAGAACGCTTAGAGCTGAAACTTCATAACTAACTGATTCAACTCATGCGCCTCTTGGCGAATCTGATCCGTTGCCTCCACAACCCGCTCAGTATCTCGCTTAGTTTGTCCGGCAATGTCAGAGATATTAACCACTCGGTTATCGATATCCGACGCAACGGATGATTGTTGTTCCGCCGCGGTTGAAATCATGGTATTCATCGATGAGATAGTATTAGCAGAATCTATGATTTGAGTTAACACCGTCGCAGCGGAGGTCGCTAGTTCACTACTACGTTCGGCCAAATCTGTTGTCGCCTCCATCGAGGTAACAGCAGTTTCTGCTTTTGTCTGAAGCCTTTCAATAATGTCCTGAATCTCTTTTGTCGATTGCTGAGTCCGTTGCGCAAGCGTTCTTACTTCATCCGCAACGACGGCAAAGCCTCGTCCTTGATCACCGGCACGTGCCGCTTCGATGGCGGCGTTCAATGCCAACAGGTTCGTCTGTTCTGCTATACCGTTAATAACGGATGTAACATTACCTACCGCTAAGCTCTCAGATTCAAGATCTTTCAAAATAGTCGCGGTGTTATTTAGTTTATCGAGCATCTCATTGGCTTGTGAACCAGATTGATCGACAACATCACCACCACTTTTAGCGTAAGTATCCGTTTCTTGAGCTGCTTTCTCTGCTTCAACCGCATTATTAGCGACTTCTTGAACCGTTGCACTCATCTCAGTCATGGCAGCAGCGACTAGCTCAATATCCTCATACTGTCTACTAACACCAACATTGGCATCAGAAGTGGCTTGAACAACATTATTGATATGAGTTTCTGTATTTTTGGCAACGGTCTGAACTGAACGTAATAGATCGCCAACATGATCAAGCATAGTGTTATACGCTTTGAACATCTGACCAATCTCATTATCTGTATGGGTAACATTAAAACGGTGAGAGAAATTGCCCTTACCTACTTCGGTCATTCTCATGTTTAAACGCGTGATGTTGTCCATCAACATACGTAAACCGAATATTCGACCGAAAACAACTAATAGCAAGATACCTGCAACACAGCCCAACGCGATCATCAGCTGATTCATATTGGTATCACTTGCCTTAGCCGTCATCATCATAACAGCCTTGTTCATCTCTTTTAGGATGACAGGAGACTGCTTTTGTATCGCAAGCAATGTCGCATCACTGCTGTTGTCTACATGCTGATTTATTAAGTTTTTGTAATCACCCCATAATTGATCAACATGAGCCATCTGACTTTTAATTTGAGGATCAGTCAACGGGTTTAGACCCATCTCAGCATTGCCATCAATAATCGCTTTATGAGATGACTCAAACAACTCCATCGTCTTCTTCAATGTTGAATGCTGCTCAACTTTTGCTGCGACTAACAACGCTTCTTTTGCAATTTTCTGACTCAGCATACGTTGACGCCCAGCCATATTAATTGTCTGCGGATTAATCGCCATACTGAAGTACAGACTAATACCCGATGAAGCAGCAAGCAGAAAGATGAGTGCGTAGGACAAAGTAAATTGGCTGTTGAGTGTTTTAAAACCAAACACTCTCAGAACATTATCGATTAACGAAGATAAAGAATTAAACATAGATCACCTAATAAAGCAGTGACACTGTTATTGGCAGCGGTCGATGCTTTGCAAAAAATTAATGATAGCCAGGGCTACAGACCAAACGCCCCGCACCATAAAAGTGCACTCAGTGTATACTATGATTGTGCTTTAAACATGTTTAAGATCAAATAATTAATCATCTTTTGCGCAACAACAATACAACTACAACGCAAGTAATAGCTGCGCTATCACTTTAGAGGTATAAAAAAGCCTAACCACAGGGTTAGGCTTTTATCAGATAAAAAAAACCGGCTGATTTTATTCGTGCGTTATAACTGCCACACGAATAGCATCCATTTTCAAAGAAGCTCCCTCAAGCGCCTCCATCAGTTTTTCAGTCAAACGATCGTGTGCTTGAAGCTCTTCGTCGCGGATATTTGGATTCACCTTCGCTAATGCAACCAAACGATCCTTTTCAGCATCTTGCTGTTTACTCAGGGCAGCTCCCGCTTCAGTGATTAACTGCTCACCGGTTTCAGCCACTTGCTTCTCTAGCTTCGTAACAAGTGTATTGATATCTTCACGAGTATGTTTGACTAGATTGTAAGCTACATTTTTGCCTACTCGCTTACCCAATGTTGCAAAATGCTGTTCTGTTATTACCTCAGTCAGATCATTGCCGTTACTATCGATGACACGACGCACACAAGCATCGGACAAATAACGTTGTAACTGTAACGATTTGTCAGAAATACAGTGAACCCGGAAAATCGCTTCTATTAGTAGGCTTCCGGCCTTAAGCGGAAGGAGCTTCATCGTGCATAGTGTAGAGCTGCCATAACTCCCTTCAAGCATCATCTCCATAGATCCTGAGACCATAGGATGCTCCCAGCTAAGGAAATGCATATCTTCACGAGATAACGCTTCATTTCGTTGGAAAGTAGCGGTCATGCCATCGCTAGGTAATCCTGGGAAATGACTACTAAGCATATGATCACCCGGATGAAGTATGACGCCATTAACACCCGTGCTTTCTTGCTCTACACCAAAATGATCAAAAATTCGCCCCATATAAGACGATAAGGTACTTGGCTGGCTATCTTCCTCAACCGCATCTAATAGAGATTCTGCAACGTCTTCATTACATGAATTAAGCTCTAATAAGCGATCCCTGCCTTCTTGCAATTCAGCTAACAGACTTTTCTGCGTTAAGGCCGTTTCTTCAACAAGCTTATCAATACGACCCGTATCTTCGGGTTTAGCCATACATTCATGCAGTTCTGAAGCATATTGCTGCATAAGATTTTGCCCCGTAGGACAAACCTGCTCAAAAGCGCCCAATCCCTCAGCAAACCATCGCAACAGAACTTCCTGCGCACTATCTGCAAAATAAGGAACATGAATATTAACGTCCATTAATTGGCCAATTCGATCTAAACGACCAATACGCTGTTCCAACAAATCGGGGTTTAGCGGCAGATCAAACATCACCATATTATGAGCAAACTGGAAATTACGCCCCTCACTACCGATTTCTGAACAGATCAATAGTTGGGCTCCCTGCTCATTATCCGCAAAGTAAGCGGCGGCACGGTCTCGCTCAACCAAACTCATGCCTTCATGAAAGAGCGCTGTACGGCGGCCTTCAAACAATCTTAGCTGTTTCTCCAACGTAATAGCAGTTTGAGCATGGGCGCAAATAACGAGTACTTTCTCGCCACGGTAATCATCCAGCCACCGAATCAACCAATCGGCACGATTATCTTCAAGTAACCAAGCAGAGCCAACACCGTCACCAATCAACTTTTCAGGATGCAGACTCGGCTCAATGCCAGCATCACCGATAACATCTTTATAAGCTTGAGGCATATCTAAACGATAGGTATGCAGCTGTCTATTCGGAAACCCTTTGACACTTTCACGAGTGTTACGGAATAAGACTCGACCCGTGCCATGCTGATCCAGCAGAGAGCGTACTGTTGTCGCTATTAACTCATCTCGTTCGTCGCTCTCATCTTGACGATGTAACGCAAGTTGATCTGCTATTTGATCCCCTAGATAGCGATGTAACAGTTCAGTGAACGTATGGTCGCCGAGAGCACTTTCCCATTTTTCGGGATCTTGTAGAGTTTCAATCAACTGATTGACACACTTAAAGTCCTGCTCTTCAGTAATAAACTTCTCTAAATCATAGTATCGATCAGGATCTAACAGCCGTAAACGGGCAAAATGGCTTTCGACACCCAATTGCTCTGGCGTTGCCGTCAACAACAGTAAGCCTTTCACTTTCTGAGCTAAGGTCTCAATACAACGATAAGAGTGACTTGCTCCCTCTTCGCTCCAACCCAGATGATGCGCTTCATCAACAACCATTAAGTCCCAACCAGCACTGACTGCCAGGTTTAAATGCTTGTCATCCCGAGTGAACAACGACAACGGGCTAAGCACCAACTGTGCTTCTTCAAAAGGGTTTCCTTCACTCTCGACACATCGTGCCTCATCCATAATCGAGAAATGTAGATTAAAGCGACGCATCATCTCTACAAGCCATTGATGAATCAGGCTATCAGGCACAACAATTAATACACGATTCGCCAGACCCGATACGAGCTGCTGATGGAGTATCAAACCCGCCTCAATGGTCTTACCCAATCCAACTTCATCCGCGAGCAGAACACGAGGGGCAATTCGTTTGCCAACCTCTGAGGCAATATAAAACTGATGGGGTAAATACTGAACACGCGGCCCGATTAAGCCATAAGCTGCAGATTGCTGATGATTATGCTGGTGCTTTAACGTATCTAGACGTAATTCATAATGGCGAAGCTTATCAATTTGACCGGCAAAAAGACGCTCATAAGGCTTACTAAAATGTACAGAGCTCTCTAAAGATGCTTCATGAATGACTTGTTCCTCGCCAAATTCATTATCGCCAAAGTATATGACACACCCTTTGCTCTCTTCGTGTTGAGTAACCGTAATCGTCAGGCCCTCATCATCACTTATTTGGTCGCCGAGTGGATAAACAATACGACTCAAGGGAGCATTACTCTGGGCATATGTACGCTCTTCCCCCGTTGCTGGAAATAAAATATTTACACGCCGATCAACCAGTTCTGTGACCACACCTAAACCTAGTTCTGCTTCTGTGTAACTATACCAACGCTGGCCAATCTGAAATTCTTCGGTCATTATTAATCGCTTTCTGGGGATGTAGAAAATAGCAGGGCATGATAGGCAGTTACGCGCCGAAAGCCAATCTGTTTAGTACATATTAGTAGGGGTTATACTGTAAGCAAATGATCTAACACTAAAATTTGGAGAGAAATCGTGAATCGCAGCACAACAACTGTACTATTATTGATCACTTTCCTATTGCAAAGCTGTACTAGTGGCTCTCTTCAACACACGCCAACCTCCCAAAACAGATCACATTCAGAACACGCCGAACGGTTGTATCAACAGTATGAGATATGGAAAGGTACGCCTTATCAGCTTGGAGGAACGACTCGCAGAGGGATTGATTGTTCGGCATTCACCCAGCTAACTCTTCAACAAAAACTGGGTATAAAACTTCCAAGAACAACTTTACAACAACAGGCTACGGGGCAACCCGTTGATAAACGACAATTGAGTGCTGGAGATCTTGTCTTCTTTAAAACCGGTGGAGACAAACAACGACATGTCGGGATCTATATCGAAGACGGATTGTTCTTACACGCATCCACCAGCAAAGGGGTTATCATCAGTCGGCTCGATAATCCCTATTGGGAAAAACATTATTGGAAATCAATGCGCGTAAAATAAAGGTATGAAGAAACCGCAGCATCAAACTGCGGTTTTAAACGAAAAGTACGCGCGATAAGCTACTGAACAGCTTCCTTTACTTTATCAGCGCCTTCCGCTGTGATCTCTTTAGCTGCTTGCACTGTATCAGCGGTTACATCTTTAACTGTTTCAAATGAATCAGCCGTCACCTCTTTTGCTTTCCCAACCACATCAGCAGTTACATCGCTCGCTTTTTCAACCAGCTCGCTAGTACTTTCACTCACTTGCTCACTCACTTCAGAGGCTTTTTCTTTCGCGCCCTCTAATGCCATAGCGGTCCCCTCTTTCATCTTATCTAAGGCATTAGGTTCACTAGAGACCGTAGAGGGTTGAGTTGCTGGAGCAAGATCTGCAGGCTTAGGTGCTTCCTTTTCCTCTTCACCACAACCGATCATTAGAAAAGCCGAAACCCCTGTCACTGCAACCATTTTTAATAAATTAGAATTCATACTATCCCCCATTAAAATTACGCGCATCATACTCACTAGAAATGAATATGATCTTAATCACCGCCACAACCACCACCGCTGCAACCATCAGAATCACTGGATGACCCAGAACATCCACCACCGCAACCAATATGGCTGGCACAATACCCTCCTTCTTTACTAGCAAGGCAATCAAGCTGGTATGTAAAACCATCATTAATCTTTAACATTGAATCAAGCAAGAAAATAAAAGGTAATTTGTCTGGTTTTCTAGGCTTTATTCCTTCGCGGGAACAGGCGATATACCAAGCACGCTTTATACCTTCTTGAGCTTGAGTTGGAGTGGTCATGGCCTCTGCAGGTGTATGGTGTAAAAAACGCCCAAACGCTTGATTACAAAACTGTTGGTAGTCTCTCGTAAACAAAATCAATTCATGCCATGCAATATCAACCACTTGAGATGGCATGGCCACCGTCTTATTTTTTGCAATAAGCACTATATGAAAGTATTCCCGCAGACCTGTAATGACAAGATCAATATCGTTCTCATTTAGGTGCGGATAAGTGGACTCAATACGCTGGTAAATTCTCTGGGGGAAAACAAAATCGTCGATAAATTGCATTCTACGTAATCGTATTTTACGTTTTCTAATTTTGAGAACGATTAAAACAGCAAAAAACAGCACCAAAGCAATTAGCAACGGACTCACATCAGATCCTCTTAATTTAACAATTGCTATAAAAAAGCGATGAAGTGCTTCTACCGCGCCCATTCATCCTGATCTATATTTGTTAAAAAATACACGCCTATATTTAACGATACAACACTAAGGTATAGAGTCTGCTTTGTACTACCGAAGGACAACCTGAAGAAACAATAGAGCAGGGAAATTAAAAAAAGGTAGGATTAGGGCTTGTTCAATCGTAACCGACAAACCCTGATTAGCATCGCGCTAGCCAAATAAAATCAATCGGTAACCAACTCTGATATTTTCTCTACGATATGCGCACCAATAGGGATTGCTGAGGTCGCGGCGGGAGACGGGGCATTGCAAACTGCGAGTGCCCGGCTTGTATTCATAAACAAAAAATCATCAACAATGTCGCCATTTTTCTTTACTGCTTGGGCCCGTATACCTGCGGGATATTCCTGAAGATCATTCAATTCAATCGATGAACAATACTTCTGTACTAACTTTAAATAGCCCGACTTTGACAGCGAATTTTTTAGTTCAGTCATACTTGCTTTGAAATGACGACACAGCAGTTTGATCATTCCAGGATATGTCAGCATATGAAAACTATCTTTAAAACTAAAATCCGTTTTGCGGTATCCTTCACGTTTAAACGCTAACACTGCGTTCGGCCCCACCGTCACGGTACCATCGATCATACGCGTCAAGTGCACCCCCAAGAAGGGCAACTCTGGATCAGGAATCGGGTAGATAAGGTGATTTACAATATTGTTATGCTGGGAGCCGAGTAAGAAGTACTCCCCCCTAAAAGGAATAATATTAAAATCAGGCTCTAACCCCATCATGTTAACGATATTGTCAGATTGTAAGCCTGCACAAGCCACCAAATATCGCCCATGAAAGCGTTTCCCCTGTGTATACACAGTAACCCGATCTGAAAACTCTTCTATACCCGTTACAGCAGTACCGAATACAATTTTTCCACCAAGCCCCTCAATTAAACGGCCCATACACTCAGCAATCTGACGATAGTTAACTATACCTGTGGAAGGAACAAATAGTGCCCCCAGTCCTGAGATGTTCGGTTCTCTCTCCTTGAGCATTTCCTGATCAAGTACTTCGATCTCAATCTCATTTTCAGCACAGCGAGAGATCAAGCCCTGCATACGTTGTAATTCAGCCTCATCCGTTGCTACCAAAAGCTTGCCGCATTCATCAAAAGCAATATCGTGTTCCCGGCAGAAAGCCTTAGTAGCAATATTCCCTTCCTTACAAAAACGTGCTTTTAAGCTACCCGGTTTATAATAAACACCAGCATGGATAACCCCTGAGTTACGTCCGGTCTGATGGCGCGCAGCACTCGTTTCTTTCTCTAGAACTAACACAGTTTTATTTGGATATCTTTTTTGTAACTGCCAAGCAGTAGACATACCTAAGATGCCACCACCGATGATAATAAAATCATAAATTTCAAGTTCTGTATTAAGTGCCACGCTACTTACCACCAAATCATTAAGCCGGTTGTTGGCTGCCAACCTTACGGCTATAAATAAAAATTACAATAAAAGTTAACACAGCTAACAAGCTGATAAGCAGCTCATCATGAGGCCATAATAAAGCGATAGCAATCAGGCCCAAAAGCCCTCTTTGCATAAGATTAAGAGCCCCTTCCAGATAGCCCTCCATAAAGCCGACAAAAGCATATAACCCAAACACAGCAAAGACAAATATGCTCATCACCTCTCCAGCAGTGCCTCCAATAAAGTTCGTATAGGCAAATAGCAAAGGTACGATGTACAAACCTTTAGCAATTTTCCATGCGGTAAAGCCTGTCGCCATCGGAGGAGTTTTTGCAATAGCAGCCGCGGCGAAAGCAGTTAAACACACGGGCGGGGTTACATTCGAATCTTGAGACAACCAAAAAATAATCATATGGGCCGATAGCAGTATCATCGCTAACGTTTCTGGAGGCATCGCCTGTTCTAGTAATTGCCCTCTAAAATCAGGCGGCACAATATCAAGAAGAGCACGCGCATCTACTTCACTCATCGGTGCTGCCAATAAACTGACCTTATCCATATCAATTAGCATAAAAATGGTTCTTGCGGCCTCAGGCAAACCTCCACTCACCATCAAATCGATCAAGCGACTCTCTGCCATCAATCCGTACAAAGCGGGAGCAGACAATGTCGCCAGCACAATATAAGCTGCGGTTACAGGCAAGCCCATCCCTAGAATTAAAGATGCTAAAGCCACAAGGATAATGGTAATAAATAAACTGCCGCCAGCCCATTCAGTCACCATTAGAGAGAAGGTATTACCAATCCCTGTCATCGCAACTACATTGACCACCAAACCGACTGAGATAAGCAACATAGCGGTCGTCGCCATATTACGAGACCCTTGTGCTAAGGCGTCCAGAATGTCTTTAAAACCCATAGGGTGCTTAGATAACCAAGAAGACGCTATCACTGAAATGATTGATATACCGGCAGCATAAGTCGGTGTAAAACCATAGATAAGCAAAGAGACTAAGACCACCAGCGGGAGTAGGAAGTGCCAACCACTTTTGAAAACCTCACCCACCGATCGCGTATCAATCTCAACAGCGTGAGCGTGGCTGCGTTTTGCTTCAACACGTACAAAGAAACCCACAGACAGGAAATATAATAATGCCGGTAAAGCAGCAATAGAGATAATATCCAAATAAGATATCTGCGTATAAGAAGCCATGATAAATGCACCGGCTCCCATGACAGGCGGCATCAATTGCCCCCCGGTCGAAGCCGCTGCTTCGACACCAGCAGAGAACCGAGCCGGGAAACCCGCTTTACGCATCAAAGGGATAGTAATTACTCCTGTCGAAACGGTATTCGCAACCGATGAGCCAGAAACAGATCCCATCAAGCCAGATCCAAGCACAGCCACAAATCCTGGACCACCAACAAAACGACCGGCTGCACATCGGGAAAGGTCTATGATGAAGTCCCCTGCCCCTGATTTGACCAAAAACGCACCAAAAAGAATAAACATAAACACATAGGTCCAAGAGATCCGAGCGATCTGCCCAAACATACCTTCTGACGAAAAGTAGGACCTATAAAGCAAGGTTTCTAGGCTTAACCCAGCAAAACCAAAAATCCCGTCAATGTATTTTCCCCACCAAAATACATACGTCAACGCGACCAATATCAGACAAGGAATAAACCAGCCTGTTGTTCTTCGTGCCATCTCTAATGCAATAAAAATAGCGCAACCAGAAAAAACCCAATCCCACTGCGCAAATTTCACACCGCGTTCATACAAGGCATCTTCAAAACCTATTAGGTAAAGAGCACAGATGATCGCAGCAAAACCAACGAGCAGATCCAACACTAATGCTAGCTTTTGTTTGGCTAGACTTGATGAATTATAGATGGGAACCATCAACGCACACATCAAAGCAAAACCACCAAAGTGAATTGCTGACACGTATAACTCTGACCATGTTCCAAGAGTATTGAAATAAATATGAGTTAGGGCGAAGACCACACCGACCCAATAAATAATTTTGCCTGTGATAGATTCTTCAGGTCGTTGAACAAGCTCTAAACCTTTTAGTTTATCGTTTAAATCTTGATCGGTAGCTTGAGTTTCAGTCGCCATAATTGATTCGCTCGAACATCTGTTTTTTCCACACTTCTCCGCATCTTCTGCATAAGAGCAGAAAAAAGCTATTCAGAAAAGTGATGGTAAATTAGGGTGATGCAGACTTAACCTCGCTGGTAGCTAAGCCTGCATCGGGTTGAACATATAAAACAGAAAGGAACTATAAAGATGACCACTCGTTTCCCTTATAGTTCCCCTACACACTTAATTAGCCATTAAGTGCTTAGGTATTTCAATTCCCATCTCTTTGTAAAAACGCTCGGCACCTGCATGTAAAGGTACAGGCAATCCTGCAATCGCTTTTTCTAATGCCATTGCTTTGGTGGCTTTATGAATGCCGTTTAAGAATGGAAGATTCTCATAAACCGTTTTCGTTAACAGGTATACATCCTCTTCTGATACGTCATCACGAACCGCTAAGAAGTTTGGCTGAGCCATCGTTTGAATATCTTTGGTTTGTCCAGGATAGGTATTCGCTGGAATAACATAGCGAGTCCACAGTTTATAACCACCGTTGGCTTGCTTGATCTGCTCGTCGGTAAAATTCAGTACAGTAATATCGCTACCCAGTGCTGCGTATGCGCGTGTGATAGCGGACGTAGGCACACCAGAAGGGATATTCATTCCTTCAATGGTACCGTTCTGTAGTGCATCTGCAGACGCACCGTAACCCATATGCGCTAGATTAAAGCTATCTGTTTTAACATTCAGATTGCCCAAGATTGTGCGCCCAGAACCTTCGGTTCCTGAATTTTTCTTACCAATCGAAAATTTCTTATCTGTGAAGGCATTAATATCAGCAATAGTGCCACTTTTAGCATAATCACTTTTTACGACAAATTGCTCAACGTTCTGCCATAGCATCGTAACTGAACGGAGGTTTTTTTGTGCGCCAGACTGTTTAAGACTACCTTCCCCATTCCAAGCCCACGCACCGTATAGTCCCTGAAGGATCGCGAACTGAGCTTCATTTTCACCCAATAGCTTAACGTTTTCACCAGAACCGGCAGAGTTGATTGCTGACATAGAGATTTTATATTTTGGCTCAAGCTTAACCTTACTCAAGGTAGCTAAAGCAACACCAACAGGGTAATAAGTACCACCGGTTGAAGCCGTTGCTAAAATATAGGACCGTTTTTCAGCTGCTTGTGCTATTCCTGCTGTACCCATCGCTGTGCTAACCGCAAGCGCAAGACCTATGCCTTTAATGAAAGTTCGTTTTGTTATTGTCATCCTCGGACCCTTCTTCATAAATTTTCATTTAAAATGCTTAACACCAAACCTTACAGCAAGTCGCATGCCAAACACTTAACTCATTGTTTTAAATAGATTTACAAACAAACAATCACAGCTAGCGTGATAGATAGGCCATTTTTTGCTTATTAAAATCGTTCGCAATAAGCAAAAAACTGCCGATATAGATGAAATGACGCTTATTTAGTTCAAAGGTAGATTATGGTAGTCATCTAAATGCATTGAGGAGGATAAAAGGCTCTGTGTGTTCGGCTAAAGCTTAATTTTAGAGCCAATAAACATTAAAGAGAGTTTAAAAGGGCTTCTACAGACCGTTTAACCCGTAAATGTGATAACAGAAAAAGTGCGTAGGCAAATTTCAGCCTATAGATAAATCCCTTTATCATTAAAGAGTTAAAAGACTATCCTGTATAGTCAGAGCGATTTAAACCATATTTAGACATCTTTTGATTGAGTGTTCGCCTAGGTAGGTCTAATGCCTCCATGACCAATTTGATATTCCCTTCATATTTAGACAAGGCTAGTTTAAGCACCTCCGCTTCGAAAACAGCAACTTGTACAGCGAGTGGCTGGGTCGGATCAGCGCTAATATCAAGCTGATTAGAGAGATGATCTTCTGGAAATAGAATATCTGCAACGGACATCCGCAGATCCAACGCATACCTCATAGCAACGTTTTTTAATTCACGCACGTTCCCTGGCCACTGGTAGCTTTGTAACGTCCGTATATCTTGTTCAGGAAGTGTGCGCTGATCACGCTGATGACTTTGCGCTGTCATCCCTACATAGTGCTCGAACAAAAGAGGCGCATCTTCGAGACGATCCCTTAATGCGGGGATATGTAGCTGTGCAACATTTAAGCGATAAAAGAGGTCCTCACGGAACTGCTCCTCTTCGCGAAGGTCAGTCTTCGCTGCTGCAATGACCCTAAGATTAACAGGGATTAATTTATTTCCACCTAAACGCTCAATGACACCTTCTTGTAGCGCTCGTAAAAGCTTAATTTGCAGATGCAAAGGCATACTTTCTATCTCATCGAGAAACAGTGTACCGCCATCAGCATACTCAAATTTACCTATCCGCCGTTTAGACGCACCGGTAAAAGCCCCTGCCTCATGGCCAAACAGTTCGCTTTCAATCAGTGACTCGGGGATTGCGCCACAATTAATCGGAACAAAGTGCCCGCTTCTTCGATGACTAAACTCATGGAGTGATTGTGCAACTAACTCTTTACCGGTCCCTGTTTCACCATAAATAATGACATTAGTATCGAGATCAGCAAGTGTAATAATTTCCTGTTTTAAGCGTTGAATACGTGGCGAAATACCAATAAGACGTTTATCTATACCAGTGGAAGATGCTAAGTGTTGCTGCAAACGTAGGTTTTCCAGCATCAAGCGTCGTTTCTCACAAGCTCTCTGAATGGTTTCGACCAAACGCTCAGGATTAAAAGGCTTTTCGATAAAGTCATATGCCCCTTTTCGCATCGCAGAAATGGCCATATCAACATCACCATGCCCAGTTACTAACACCACCGGTAATCCGGGTATATCAGCGACAATAGAAGACATCAATTCAAGGCCATCCATGTCAGGCATTTTTACGTCACTTACTACAATGCCCCTAAAAGATTCAGATATGTATGTCAGCGCTTGTTTTGCGCTCTCGCAGCCAATCACTTCGAAACCAGCCATTTCAAGCCATTTCTCAGTTGAACGCCTTACCATCGCTTCATCATCAACCAGTAAAACAGTGCCACGCACACCTAGCTTAGTTGGATCAGGTTTACTCATAATGCTCTATTCATGCCTCTCAGTGACACTGGGTAAAATAACGGTAAAACATGCACCACCGAAACGGCTATCTGTAACTCGGACATCGCCATCAAGATCACGTAATATAGATTTCACAATTGCTAATCCTAATCCTAAACCATCACCCATTTTCTTTGAGGTGACAAAGGGATCAAATAGATTATGCCGAATCCCTTCATCAATACCTTTGCCAGAATCACTAACGGTAATAGTAACCCCATCTTGATCAGCCAATTCGATAGATAACTTTCTAACATTAGCATCACTCATAGCATCTAAGGCATTTTTTATCAGATTGACAATTACTTGTTCTAGGCGGGCATTATCACCCAGCACATATATCAATTCCTCAGGAACGATCGTAGATAAAATAACGTTCTCTTCATCAATTCTTTTTAAAAAGAGATGCAATGAGTGTTCGATAACCATCTGCATCGATACTAGTTGCTTTTCCTCAGGTTTTTTATAGGCATAGGTTTTTAATTGCGAAGTAATTTCCGCCATATGCTGTGTTAAATCATCCACTTCACTCAGACTCTCTGAAAGCAATTGCGGCTGCCCTAGCAGCTGTTTACATATGGCAAGGTAATTTCGAATAGCCGTCAAAGGCTGATTTAGCTCATGAGCGACCGCCGTAGACATCCGCCCTAATGCTGCCATTTTGCCCGCTTGGACTAATTCGTTTTGTGCTTCGCGTAGTGCCTGTGTGCGCTCTTCAACCTTATGTTCTAAGGATTCATTAGCGCGTTTCAGTTGCAGTTCTAAGCCCTTGCGCCGTGAAATATCAATGATCGTCACAATAAACTGTTTAGCCGTTGCCATTGATGAAGAAATATCATTTGAAGCATGCTCTAGCGCTTGCATTTTTCTAACAGAAACCATCACAGGAAACTCTGTACTATCCCCTCTCAACCCGACCGATTCGTACCCGATTAAAGGTGAAAAACCTTCCCACTCCAATCGACTAAGCAGGCGATCTAATGGTGTGTCATCTGCCGCTAAAAGTTCTGTTAATGGTCGGCTAATAATAAGCCCCATCGAGACCGAGAACTGCTGCAAGGCCATCTCGTTAGCAAAGGAGATCAACCCCTTACTATCCACTAGTAAGAGTCCAACTTGAGCGTGGTTAATGATCGATTTCTGCTGCGCTTCATTTCTCGCTAACGCCTGTCTCGTCTCATTTTGAGAGCGAATTTTGAGCTGACGCTCGCGAAATAGGAGCCCAAGCAGTCCAAAAGCGATACAACCCCCAAATGAGAAAAGGGATGCATTCCTAACATTTCGCTTCACTATTTCAGTATCGCTTAATACGGTCACTCGCCACTCCAGATCATCCAAAGTAACCGAACGCGCTAACCAACGATGTTCATCCTTCTCCCATGTCGATGTTCTTACGCCATCACTGAGATCCAAGAAAGAAACTCTCGCTTGCGGCTCTACTGCATTAAAAAGGCGAAATGGGCCTGTTGTGAAAAATAACACGCCTTCCGAGTTACTTAATAAGACATTGCCTGTTGAGCGTAATTTATTGACGAGTTGTTGTACTTCGATACGAACAACAGCGGCACCGGTAAAACGCGTACCATCATAGATTGGCGACGAAAGAAAATAGGCAGGCCTTTTCGTTGCGACATTAAGACTAAATTGTCTACCTCGATGACCGCTCTGGGCTTGTTGGTAGTAAAGTTGCTGTTGATGAGAACCTAGAAAAAAATCCTTTTCATCACGCCAGTGACTATAAGCTAAGGCCTTACCTTGTTCATTTAGAACAAACAATGATGATGATCCTGCCACTAAATTAGTTTGCTCAAGGTACAGACTAACTTCCTTGCCAATTTCAGGTGTTGGTTGATCCAACAACCCTTTAACATCGGTATCTTGCGAGATAAGAAAGGGCAGATACCTATATTCTTCTAACGCATTTCTTAATTGCGTAATGACCTGCAAAAGCTCATCAGAACCTTGTTGATGTAATTTTTGTAATGTCCAATCCCGTGTAAGACTGACAACCTGCCAGGTAAATACAAGCGTGCAAAGCAGAAAGGCAAGCGCAATCAGTAAGCGTTGAATCATAGGAAATAAGCGCTCGTAGAAGAGGAGGTTTTCTTGCTTTATAACAAGTTAAACCAATAATTAAAACCATGTGACAGTAACAGACTCATACCGTATGTGTAATAATATGCGCTCCGATTTATATTGATAGACCTACAACTATGACAGAGTTACCAGCAATAATTGCCTACCAAGGCGTACCAGGGGCATATTCTCATCTATCTTGCCGTAAAGCCCACCCTGAGTTACAAGCACAAGCCTGCAACACTTTTGCTGATGCAATGTTTATGGTCGATAGCGGTAAAGCCAGACTTGCCATGATCCCTTTAGAGAATTCAACGGCTGGCCGCGTTGAAGAGATCTATCGATTAATGCCCAAAACTAAGCTACACATTGTTGGTGAGCATTTCGAGCCTGTTAATCATTGCCTACTCGCGCCAAAAGGCACCGCCATTGAATCAATTATCACCGTCGCATCTCATCCTCAAGCGTTAGCACAATGCGATGGCCATATTAGCGAGTTGGGTATTCAGCCCATCGCAAGCCTCGATACCGCGGGTGCAGCATCGGAACTAAGCAAGAACCAAACACCGGGGCATGCAGCCATCGCCTCCAGTTTAGCGGCAGAGCTATATGACCTTGAAGTGATACGCGAAAACTTCCAAGACAAGTCAGGAAATACGACTCGGTTCATGATTCTAGCGCGTGATAGTCACATGCCTACCCTTGATAAAAACATTCGATATATGACATCGATTATGTTTACGGTAAGAAACATACCCGCAGCACTGTATAAAGCACTAGGAGGTTTCTCAACCAACAGTGTAAACATGCTTAAGCTTGAAAGTTATATGGCATCAGACACAATGACAGCGACCAGCTTCCATCTTGATGTCGAAGGTCACCCCGACCAAAAAGCGATGAGATATGCTTTACAAGAACTCGATTTTTTTGCCAAAGACGTCAGAATAATGGGCACATACCCTTGGCACCCGTTTCGCTTAGAAGACGATCACATTATCGAGTAGCTTTGTATCGATAACCCTATTAGCTCTATGCTTTCTTTACACAAAAGTATGACTTAATAGCTAAAAACCGAAACTAAAGCTTAATGACGCACCGCACAAAAGCGTTGCATAATTTAACAGCAGTTGAATAATTTGGACTTAGCGGTCTGGCTTTGCACACGATTCAGCTGCATCCCATCTTCAACTCTGGCCTCGCCATGAGTTAACGCATTTGCCCCTACTGCAGGGGCTTTTTTATTTGCGCAACATTTTCTCAATTAGTGACTTGAATATCGTTCTGTTTTGCATCAACATATATGGAAATTCATATATGAAATATATCGATTATGAAACCCACATCTTTTTTTAAATGCTTGGCTGATGAAACGCGCTTTCAATTGGTTATGTTACTGCAACAACATGACGAATTATGTGTCTGTGAATTCATTGAACACTTAGATCTAAGTCAACCAAAGATTTCGAGACACTTAGCACAGCTCAGAAAGTGCGAAGTATTAAGTGACCAACGTAAGGGGAAGTGGGTCTATTACCGTATCAACCCCGCACTTCCTCCCTGGTGTCTCAACGTTATTGAAAGCGCCTATCAGGGTAATCTCACAGCGTTCTCATCAAAAACGCATTCATCTACAACTTGTTGCGAGTAAATCATGAGCAAAATTAAAATTGGTATTAATGGCTTTGGGCGTATGGGCCGTCTTGTCATGCGCGCTTCTTGGGGTTGGCCTGAATTTGAATTTATTCAAATAAATGACCCTGCAGGTAATCCAGAAACACTAGCCCATTTATTAAAATATGATTCGGTCCACGGCACTTGGCCATACTCCCCTGAAGTAAACGGCGAAACCATGTTAATTGACGGACAGTCAATCGCCATCAGCCATAACGAAAAAATTGAAGAAACGGACTGGAGTAACTGTGATCTTATCATCGAAGCCAGTGGCGTAATGAAGCAGTCTACACTACTGCAAAAATTCCTCGATCAAGGTGTAAAACATGTCGTCGTTACCGCGCCTGTGAAAGATGACGGAGCCCTTAACTTGGTCATGGGGATCAATCACGATTTGTATGAACCAAGCAAACACCCAATTGTTACAGCCGCTTCTTGCACGACCAACTGCTTAGCTCCGGTCATTAAAGTTATCCATGAAAAAATTGGTATTAAACATGGTTCCATGACCACAATTCATGACATTACCAATACGCAAACCATACTTGATGCGCCACACAAAGACCTACGCCGTGCAAGAGCCTGCGGTATGAGCCTTATTCCGACCACAACGGGTTCTGCAAAAGCAATTACTCAAATATTTCCGGAACTCAAGGGCAAATTAAATGGCCATGCGGTGAGAGTTCCCCTGGCAAATGCATCACTGACTGATATGGTTTTCGAATTAGAGCGCTCAACGGACGAAACAGAAATAAATCAACTCTTTAAGCAGGCTGCTGAGGGTGAACTTAAAGGAATTTTAGGCTATGAAGAACAGCCTTTGGTTTCTATAGATTATCGTACAGATCCCCGCTCCAGTATTATCGATGCGCTTTCCACCATGGTCGTTAATGGCACGCAATTAAAGCTTTATGCCTGGTATGACAATGAATGGGGTTATGTAAATCGTACTGCTGAACTCGCAAAGTACGTTGCAATCGAAGCACAATAAGTGAGCAAAACTGATAACGCCATGAATCACTCAAATACAAAAGATGCGATTAAACAGTACATGCTCGTTACTGGTAATTACTGGGGATTTACCTTAACCGATGGTGCTTTAAGGATGCTGGTTGTCCTTTATTTCCACCAATTAGGTTACACACCATTAAAGATCGCACTTCTGTTTCTTTTTTATGAATTTTTTGGCGTTGTCACCAATCTCATTGGCGGTTGGTTAGGCGCAAGAATCGGCCTAAATAGAACGATGAATATTGGCCTATTCTTGCAAATCATCGCACTACTCATGCTAACCGTGCCAACGTCTTTTCTTGCAATCCCTTGGGTTATGGCTGCTCAAGCATTATCAGGTATTGCTAAAGATTTAAACAAAATGAGCGCTAAAAGCGCAATCAAAGCCCTGGTAAAAAATGACTCACAAAGCACCTTGTACAAATGGGTCGCTATTCTTACCGGATCAAAGAACACCTTAAAAGGTGTTGGCTTTTTCCTCGGCGGATTGCTCCTTAATCTGTTTGGCTTCCAAGAAGCAATGTGGATTATGTTAACGATTCTTTCAGTGCTTCTTTTCATCAGTTTAACCTGTTTAAAGAAGGATCTTGGGAAATCTAACAACAAGCCAAAATTCAAAGAGGTTTTTTCAACCAACCGGGCTATCAACCTGCTATCCGCTGCTCGTTTATTTCTATTTGCCTCACGAGATGTCTGGTTTGTCGTGGCACTTCCTGTGTTCCTACACCAACAATTTAATTGGGACTTCTGGCAAGTTGGCAGTTTTATCGCACTTTGGATAATCGCTTATGGCGGCGTTCAATCGATAGCCCCCCTAATCACAAAAAGACGAACCAACAGCAAGCACTCTAAAATAAATGATTCACAGTTTTGGGCTATATTTTTATGCCTTATACCTGCAGCAATCGCCTACTTTCTACCCTACTCGCCGGCATTTGTTCTTATTGGCGGGTTGATACTGTTCGGGGTGGTTTTCGCCGTCAATAGCGCCCTCCATAGCTATCTTATCGTTAGCTATGCACGTACAGATGGCACATCAATAGACGTTGGTTTTTACTATATGGCAAATGCTCTTGGTCGCCTAGTTGGTACGCTCTTATCAGGAGCGGTATTTCAATGGTGGGGACTAGAAGCCTGCTTATATATATCGACGATATTTATTGCCGCCACCATACTACTTTCAATAGGCCTGCCTAACGATAGAGGCATAAATTTGCAGCCTTAACGTAGCAGTAATGACAATCTCTGCCGCCGATAAGTAAAAATTGGACTAATTCGGCCATCATTTCCGCGTAAAAAACCATGGCATAGCTTTTGCTTTGACTTATTAAGGACATTATAAACAAGGATAACCCTGTGCCAATTATCTCATCGGTATCACAAAACAATACCAGCCAAACCAACACCTCAACCGGTGTATCCTCAACAACCGAGGATAAACAGCAAAACACCACTGACTCCACAGAAGTCTCAAAAAATAGTCGTCAAATAGAACTCTCTGATCGCGCACAGAAAATCCAGAAACTAAATGAAGAGTTTTTTGAAGGCGGGCCGAGCAGCGTCAAGATCACACCTGAATTTATTGCGCGGCTACAAGAATATGGTTTTCTCGATAAAAACCAAGCAAATCAATTGAGTGCATCAGCTCAACAAACCGCTATTGAAGATAAAAGTAGCTTGGGCCAACTGTCCAATTTTATTGATAGCTTTAGCGAAAAGTTAGAAAAACAAAACCCTACTGATAACTTTATATCGACCCTTAACAAAGCAAAATCAATTATTAGTAATTTTGATGGCTCTAAACCATCAAGCCTAGCAAGCGATATAAAAACAGTCTCGGCTGAACTAACTCAATACATCAATGACAACGAAATCGACAAAGATGACAAAGAACAACTGGAGGAGTTAAACCTTGCCCTCAAAATTGCCGATAACTTAAAACCAGATAACCTTTCCACCGCAAAAGTAAATAATTACTTAAAAATCCTAAGTGGCTCTTTATAGTATTTGAACCTTTCGACCAAACTGTCGTTAAACAAAACTGAATAACTAGACTAGAATGCTTTTAATAAAAGAATGATCTAAGGAACCTACGATTAAGTCCCATCTTTTAGGTGATTGAACTGCCTGAATGGATCTCGGCTATTTTTAGACGTTTTTACCCCGTTCTGGAATGTCTATATGCTGTTTTTACAGCATATAGACGGACTTACCCTAAGCCCTCATCATCTGATCCACCCGAACCATATTAGCCAGAGCTAAAAGCATAGCTAATTTACTATCATTCTTCTTCAGCCCTCGATACCGAGCTTTAGTAAACCCAAACTGGCATTTAATTATCCTGAACGGATGCTCTACTTTTGCCCTGATGCTGGCTTTCATATACTCAATGCTTATCGGTACTTTATTGAT
>Ga0193964_1000163_pt1 | contig 32412 bp, 30 predicted proteins | sample FB_7_MG_FD_140323 | JGI IMG/M metagenome (GOLD analysis project Ga0193964, IMG submission 140323) | Microbial mat bacterial communities from the Broadkill River, Lewes, Delaware, United States - FB_7_MG | ecosystem: Environmental > Aquatic > Freshwater > River > Microbial mats | place: USA... | reverse complement strand
TGGAGTTATTATGGCTTTACATCACCAACAAGATATTTTTAAAATTGCACAACATAGAGCATCATTACCTATTATCGGTTTTACATTTTTAGTTGGGGTGATTGCAATCTCTGGGATACCTCCATTTTCAGGTTTTTTCTCTAAAGATGCAATTTTAGCAGCAGCTTTTCAAGAGGGTGAATATTTAATTTGGGCTATGGCATTATTTACAGCATTTTTAACAGCATTTTATATGTTTAGATTATATTTTATTGTATTTGTTGCACCATCTCACTCTTCTAAAAAATATGTATATACATCAAAAACAATAACTATTCCATTACTTATATTAGCAGTTGGTGCAATAGGAGCAGGGTTCTTAAATTTCCCTACTATTTTTGGAGGTCATCATTTAGTTGATGCTTGGTTAGTTCAACTTAATTCTAAAACTATTCATTTAAGTCACTCAACAGAGTACATCTTAATGGGTGTTTCTATTTTAGTTGCTGCATTTGGTATTTTAGTTGCATATAAAAAATATGCAAACTTTGATGTAAGTAAACCAGAAGAGGAAGTTGGATTAATAGGAAATAAATTTTATATTGATGAAATTTATGATGCCTTATTTGTACAATCACTCAAAAAACTTTCATCTTTTATTGATAAAGTAGTTGATGAAAAAATTATAGATTCATTTATTATGAACTCTTCAAGTGGTTTTGTAAACATTGGTAAAAGAGTAGCGATGCTACAAAATGCAAATGTTCGATTTTATGCTACCTTTATGCTTATTGGTATGATGTGCATATTTGTTTATATATATTTTACGTTAGGATTATAGTATGAGTTCAGATATACTTTCGTTTATTATATTTTTACCCGCAGTTGTGGCATTAGGTTTAATGCTTACAACTAGAGATGTAAATACAATTAGAAATATAGCATTTTTAACTACTACAGTGATTTTAGCTTTAGTATTAAAAATCTATATTGAGTTTGAACCAAGTGCAGGGATGCAGTTTGTGACAAATGTTCCTTGGATTGAGTCTTATGGTATACATTATTATGTTGGATTAGATGGTTTTTCACTCACAATTTTGATGATGATCGCTGTTTTAATCCCTACTGCTTATTTACTTTTATGGGAAGGTAAAACAAAGGGTTATTGGATCAATATGCTATTGGTTCAAGCTGGTGTTACTGGAACATTATTATCTTTAGATGTAATCTTGTTTTATTTCTTTTGGGAAGTTATGCTTTTACCAGTATTTTTAATGATTGGTGCATATGGATTTGGTGATAAAGTAGCTACTACTATTAAAGTAACTGTATACACAATGTTAGGTTCTCTTTTAATGTTTATTGCAATTGCTTATTTAGGTGTTGCATACCATACAGAATTTGGAACTTGGTCATTTGCATATAACGAATTAGTGAAAATTTCATCTTTAGATTATTCTACAAAAGTATGGTTGTTTTTAGCTTTTTTAACTGCTTTTGCAATTAAGATTCCACTTTTCCCACTTCATACTTGGATTATGGAAACATACAAAAACGCACCTACTGGGGCAGTGTTTTTATTATCTTCAATTATGGCTAAACTTGGGGTTTATGCGATTGTAAGATTTATGATTCCAATTTTTCCTGAAATTTATGTTGAATTTTCAGTATATTTTGTTGCGATTGGATTATTTGGTTTAGTATATTTTGGTATTGCTGCATTTATGCAAGATGATATTAAAAGAATGTTTGCCTATGCTTCTGCATCGCATTTAAGTTTTATTGCTGCTGGTATTTTCTCTTTAAATGAGTATGGTATTAATGGAGCATTATATTTAGTAATTGCGCATGCTATTTCTACAGGTGCTTTATTTTTACTTGTCGGTTTAATTCATGAACAAACTGGATTTAAAACGATGAAAGATTTAGGTGGTATTGCGAAGCAAGCTCCTGTGTTTACATTTATTTTTGCAATTATGTTATTTGCAAATGTTGGTTTACCAGGAACAAATGGTTTTGTTTCTGAACTTTTGATTATTTTTGGGATTTATGAATTTAATCATGTTATGGGATATATTGCAGCTACAACGGTTATCATTGGAGCATCATATATGTTATGGATGTTTCAAAAAGCAATCTTACAAGATAGACCAGAAGGTGCTCCTGCTTTAGTTATGAGAGATTTAAAAGTAAAAGAGATTATTGCTTTTATTCCATGGGTTATATTAGTATTTCTAATGGGTATATACCCAGATGTATTTATTGATAAATTTGAGCCAACAGTTACACACTATTTAACTGATATTTTACAAATTGGAGGAACAAAATGAGTGAATTTTTTTATCTAATACCTGCTATTACTGTTTTAGTAGGAGCTTTAGTACTTATGTTCATGAGTATGTATGAAAGATATGAAACAAAAGACTTCATTATTGTTTCTACAGTATTTTTAGTGATAGCACTAGGATTCTCTTTTGGAGAATTTTCAGAGTCATATTCGGTTCGTCCATTTAATGATCTAACAAATGGTGTTTTAATATTTGATACATTTTCAAACTATTTTAATATATTATTGATTCTTGGTACAATTCTTACATTATTAATTGGTGAGCATTATTTTCAACATAGAGCATATTTTAAAGGTGAGTTTTTCTCAATTTTACTTTTTGCATTATTTGGAATGATGTTATTATCAAATGCAAATGAATTAATCACTGCATATATAGCATTAGAAATTGCTTCTTTTGCTGTATACATTATGGTTGGATTTAATACTGAAAACTCAAAAAGAGTTGAAGCTATTTTTAAATATTTAGTTTTAGGTGCTTTTATTGGAAGTTTTTATTTATTAGGAACTGTGCTTGTATTTGGTGCAACACAATCTACAAATTTAACAGAAATAGGTGCATATATAGCAACTCATAGTGGTGATGATATGATTTTAGTGTACATAGGATTAACATTGATCTTGTTTACATTTTTATTCAAAATTGCTGCATTTCCATTCCAGTCTTGGGTACTTGATATCTACAGAGGTGCACCTATGCTTATTACAGCATATATGGCATCGACATTTAAAATTGCAGTTTTCTCGTTTTTTATGAGAGCGATATTACAAGATTTTGCACCTATTATTGACTTCTGGGATACTATTATCTCTGTAATTATTATATTTACTTTGGTATTTGGTACATGGTTAGCAGTAACACAAAATATTGTGAAAAGAATGTTAGCAGCTTCATCTATTGTTCATACAGGATATTTACTACTAGCTTTTATTGCTTTAAGTTATAAAGATGGTCAAGTAGCGAATATTGATGCTTCATATGCAACTATGTTTTATCTATTGGCATATTTATTATCTGCTTTAGGTTCTTTTGGATTAGCTTCACACATTATTTCAGATACTAATATAAAAGTTACATATGATGACTTTAAAGGTTTAGGAAAAGAGAGACCTTTCCTAGCTGCAATGATGACTATTTTCTTATTTTCTTTAGCGGGTATTCCATCAACTATTGGATTTATTGGTAAATTTTATGTATTTACTGAAGCAATTAATGCTGGATATGTTGGATTAACAGTGTTAGCTATTATGGCTACTATTGTTTCAGTGTATTATTATTTCAAACTTATTGCTGTGATGTACTTTTATCCTCCAAAAGATGAGTGTATTTCTGAAGAGTTTAATGATAAAAGAGTTTCTACGTATGCAATCGCATTTGTAGCAATTCTTACAGTGCTTGGTGGTGTTGGTTCTGCTATTGTATTCTTTATTCCTCTTATGAATATCGATTCGATTATTGTGTTAACTCAAACTGCTGTACAGTCTTTATTTTTAGGACAATAAACTTATGAATAAAAAACTCTTTTGAGTTTTTTATTCTCTTTTCTCACTTCTTTCTAAAATATAAAAAATATTATTATATATTCATCAAATTAAAGCTATAATATAAGTAAATTATAGAAGGAAATTATTTGCATAAATTACTTATTTTATTTATATTCTTTACTGTATCTTTATTTGCTCTTGAATTAACACAGGATGAACAAAACTATTTAAAAACAAAAAAACATTTAAAAGTTATGAGTCTTAAAAATTTTCAACCATTCAATTTTAGAGATAAGGGTGAATTTCTTGGATACAGTGTTGAAAGAATGAAACTTATTGGTAACATATTAAATAAAGAGTTGATATTTGTAAATAAACCATGGGCTACGCAGCTTGAGATGCTTAAAAATAAACAATTGGATATTATTCCTCATATTGCAGTTACAGAAAAAAGAAAAAAATTTGTTACTTATACTAACTTTACACATTTGAACTTCTCTACAGGTTTTGCTATAAATAAAAACTATGATATTTCAACAATGAAAGATTTTAATGGAAAAAAGATAGCCGTAGTAAATAAACACTATTTACATGACTACCTTACTGAATCTTTTCCTAATATTCAGTTACTTATTACATCTTCTACTCAAGAAGCAGTACAAGCTGTTGCAGACAACAGAGCCTTTGCAGTTATTGATAATATTCCTACATTAAATTATTTTATTCAAGATAGATGGCATTCAAATCTCAAAATTGACACTGTAAATGATTTTGGTTTACCCTTAGAAATGAATATGCCAATGGGAGTAAGTAAAGGAAATGAATTATTAAAATCCATTTTAGAAAAAGCTAACTCTTCAATTTCTTATCAAGAAACTTTAAAATTAAAAAGAGATTGGTTAAATGATGGTAAAAATGATAAAAAAAAATCAACTTTAACAAAAGATGAATTTAACTACTTAAAAGAAAAAAAGAAAATTTTAATGTGTGTTTTACCAAATGCATTACCTTTTGAACAAATAGATGAAAAAGGTAAACACAAAGGGATTAGCGCTGATATTATAGAGATTATTTCAAAATTTATAGATACACCCATAGAACTTATCCCTACAAAAACATGGACAGAATCTTTATCAAATATAAAAGATAGGAAATGTGATATCTTACCTATAGCTATGGATCTTCCTGAGAGAAAATTAAATATGGATTTTACTAAATCATATATTACTGAACCATTTGTAATTGTTACTAAAGATACACAGTTATTTATAAAAGATTCAAAAGATTTGGATAACAAAAAAATAGGGAGTGTGAGAAGCTATGCTTTTGCGAGTGTATTAAAAGCACAAAATCCATTAATAGATTTGGTTGAAGTGAAAAACTCTAAAGATGGATTAAAAAGGGTTCAAAGTGGAGAACTTTTCGGATATATAGATACAATACCTGTCATTGGTTATATGATTCAAAAGTATTCTATGTTAGATTTGAAAATTGCAGGTAAACTAGAATTTGATATAAACCTAGCAATAGCATCTAGAAATGATGAACCTATTTTAAGTAGTATTATGCAAAAAGCTTTAGACACTATATCTGAAGATAGAAAAAGAACTATTATAGGGAAATGGATCTCTATAAAAATTGCACAAGAGTTTGACTATACTGTTTTGTGGCAAATAACAGGTGTTTTTTTTCTTATATTAATTTTGATTTTGTATAAAAATGATGCGGTAAGAAAAGTGAATAAGAAATTAATAAATGCAAATAAAGAGATAGCTGAGCAACAAAATATGGTTGATAAGTATGTATTAATTTTAACAACGGATTTAAAAGGTATAATTACGCAGGTAAATGAAGCGTATTGTAAAGTAATAGGTTTTAGTAAAGATGAAATTATTGGAAATTCTCATTCAATGATGAAGCATCCAGAGATGAAAAAAGAATTTTTCAAAATGATGTGGAAGGATATTAAATCAAATAAAATATGGAATGGTGAAATCAAAAATTTAACAAAAAATGGGAAGTCAGTCTGTTTTTATGTAAATATAGAACCTATTTTTAAAAATGATAAAAAAATAGGGTATCGTTCAGTAAGTGAAAATATTACCGATAAAAAGAAAATTGAAAAATTGTCTATAACTGATCAATTAACACAATTATACAATAGACATAAACTTGAAGAGTCTTTTATGATAGAGATATCAAGGGTTAAAAGATATAAAGACTCTTTGTCAATGATATTATTAGATATAGATCATTTTAAATCAGTAAATGATAAATATGGTCATGATATCGGAGATGAAACATTAAAAAGTATTTCACAGATACTTACAAAAAGTGTTCGTATTACAGATATTGTTGGTAGATGGGGTGGCGAAGAGTTTATTTTAATTGTTCCGAATACAAATTTAGAACAGACAAAACTTCTTGCTGAAAAAATAAGAAAAGTTGTAGAAGTTTATAGTTTTAAAGAGATTGGACATATCACAGTAAGTTTAGGAATATCAACTTTTTTTATAGATGATACTAAAGAATCTTTAGTTAAAAGAGCAGACGAAGCATTATACAGAGCGAAAAAAAATGGAAGAAATAGAGTAGAGGTAATTTAAAGTAGATGGTAGAAACATTATTTGTGTATGGCACACTTATGCCAAATTGTCCAAACGGACATGTCTTAGAAAATATAGTAGGTAAGTTTGTTCCTGCTACAGTTAAAGGGTATCTTAAAGATGCTGGATGGAGTGCTAGCATGGGATATCCAGGTATTCACTTAGATGAAGAAGGTGATACTATACATGGATTTTTATTTAAGTCCAATAATTTAATTAATCATTGGGATAATTTAGATGAATTTGAAGGCGATGAATTTCAAAGAGAAGAAGTTATGATTGAAACATATGATGAGATAGAAGTTGATACATTTATATATGTATTAAAAGCTACTGATGATATGATTGAGGAATAATGAAAAGCCTTTATATCGATGCAGATGCTTTACCAAATATTCTTAAACCTATATTATTACGTGCAATTGAAAAGAGAAATATAGTCACTTTTGTCATTTCTAATAAAAAAGTAAATATTGGAAATTCAGATTATATTACTTATATTGTTGTTGATGCTGGGGCTGATGAAGCTGATAATCATATCGTTGAATTATTAGAAGAGGGTGATTTAGTTATAACGGCGGATATCCCTCTTGCTGATCGAACAATATCTAAAAATGCACATGCTATAGATCATCGAGGGGAATTATATACAAAAGATAATATAAAAAATTATCTTGCAATGAGAAATTTGATGCAAAGCATACGAGATAGTGGAGAGATGACAAAAGGACCTAAACCTTTTGGACAAAATGACGCTCAAAGTTTCGCAAATCAATTTAATAAATTTTTAACTAGCAACCATAGTTAAAAAATACAATCGTTAGGAAATAAGATACATTGAAAAAAAAGATTTTATATTTACTGATTATTTTAACAGTTTCACTTATACTTACATATTTGGTATTTACATTAATAGAAAGTAGAAAAAAAGAAGATTTAAAAACTGAAAAAGATTTGATTTCTGTTACATATAAAACAGTGGTAGAAGCTTTTAAAGTACACTCAAATATTTTATATTTTAATAAAATAAATACAAAATACGTTAAAGAATTATTACAAGATATCAACGAAGTTTCAAAAAATGAAAAAGATGCTATTCGTATAAAACTATATGATGAGTTTAGTGATATGTATAATAATATGAGTAGTTTTAAATTAAAACAACTTCATTTTCACTTAAAAAATAATGAAAGCTTTTTAAGGTTTCATAGACCAAATAAATATGGAGATAATCTTTCTGATATAAGAGCAACGATTAAATATGTAAATATGTATTCTAAACCTATACATGGTTTTGAAGAGGGAAGAATATTTAATGGATACAGATTTGTTTATCCATTAAGTTTTGATAAGAAACATATAGGGAGTGTAGAAACTTCTGTATCTATGGCTAATATTATTTCTGAGTTAAAAAAAGAGATGACTGATGATGTTGATTTTATTATTAATAAAGATGTTGTTGATGCAAAAGTTTTTCATGATGAAAAAAGTAATTATAAGAGATGTTCTTCTACTCCAAACTATTATCATGAAAAAACTATTACTAAAGGGGGCAGTCCATTAATAGAAAATTTGGTTAAAAATCATCTTAAAGATAACGATATATCAAAAAAACTAAAAGATGGAAATGCCTTTAACTTTTTTAGTAAAATGGGAGACAACTATTTTATAACAACATTTTTCCCAATTAAAAATGCAGTATCAAATGATACTGTTGCTTATATTATAGTATCAAATCGACACAATGCATTTCTTGAATATAAAAACCAATATACCTTATTTTTAGCAATTTTAATTTTATTATCATCTGCATTAACTTTTTTTGTTTATAGAATTGATAAAGATAAAGAGCTTTTAGTTCATCAAGATGAGATACTTGACGAGGTACAAAAAATAGGGCACCTTGGTTATTGGGAATTAGACTTAATTAAAAATCAATTAGTCTGGAGTGATGAGATGTATCATATCTTTGGTTTAGAAGAAACAGACCTTACTTTAACTTATGAAGATTTTTTAAAACATGTTCATCCGGATGATGTTAAAGCGGTGAATAATGCTTATAACACTTCTGTAAAAAATAAAGTTCCATGCAGTATAGAACATAGAATAGTTACCCAAACAGGAGAGATAAAATATGTTGAAGATGAATGTCATCATACTTTTGATCAAGAGGGTAATATTTTACAATCTTTAGGAACAGTACATGATATTACAGAACTAAAATTGTATCAGTTTGAAATAGAAAAAGCAAAAGAACAGTTTGAGTCTTTAGTTTCACATATGCCTGATATTGTCTATAGATGTGAAAACGATGAAAACTTTACAATGTTGTATTTAAATGATGCTGTTGTTTCTATCACTGGTTATACAGTAAATGAGCTAAAACTTAATCGATTGATATCCTTTGCCTCTATTGTTCATCCTGATGATGTATCTTATGTTACTCAAACAATTGATGAGATGATTGAAAATAATAATAATCATAAAAATATAGAGTATAGAATCATTAGAAAAGATAAAGAGATTATATGGGTACAAGATTCATTAGAAGTGATTAAAGATGAAAATAATATCTTAATTGAAGGTGTGATTAGTGATATTACAGCTCAAAAAGAATCTTATGGAAAACTACAAAAATTCATAGATACACAAAATAATATAGTACTTTTAACTAATGGTAAAGAGATAGATTTTGCCAATAAAAAACTATTTGATTTTTTGGGATATGAAAATCTCCAAGACTTTAAATTACATCATGATTGTATTTGTGAATTATTTATACATGATGAGAAGTTTTTTCATTTAGGAAAAATTTCAAAAGATGTAAACTGGGTTCATTATATGCAACAACTTGCAAGTTTAAATAGAATAGTAATGATTAAAGATAAAAATTTAATTGAGCATATTTTTTCTGTAACAGTTAATACATTTGAAAAGGATTTATTAATAGTAAGTTTCACAGATATAAGTGAAACAATGCAAGAGCAGATGAAACTTGAAGAGAAAACAATTCACGATACTTTAACTGGTGCTTTTAATAGAGAGTATTTTGATTTAAATTTCTCTAAACAAGTTAAAAGCACAGAAAATACAGAATATATGTTAGGTTTAGCAATTTTAGATATTGATTATTTCAAAAAAGTAAATGATACTTATGGGCATGATGTTGGTGATTCTGTATTAATTGAACTGGTACAAGAGATAAATAACTTTTCACGACATGATGATATTCTTATAAGATGGGGAGGAGAAGAGTTTTTATTGATATTAAAAGTTAAGTCAGTTTTAGATCTTGAAAAAGCACTTGAACATATACGCTTTATTATTGGTAATCATCATTTTGAACATGTAGATAAATTGACATGTAGTATAGGTGGTGCTTTGTATTCTAATTATGAAGATAGAAAAGATACAATAAAAAGGGCAGATATCGCCCTTTATGACGCAAAATCAAATGGAAGAAATATGGTGGTTATTAATTAGTAGTGCTAATGTCAAATAAAGTATTTTTACTCTCAATAAAAAGTTTATTTTCAAGAGATATAATTATATTTTACTTGGTACTACTTTAGGGTATAAGAAAATAGGAAGTCTACCCTAAATAAAAATTCGTTAATTTTCCTTAAAATTTAAATCCCATCGATACAACTGCAAGTTGTTGTTTTTTGTCATAAAAATCATGATTTGCATCTTCATTTGAATTTCTATAGATTACTTTTATATATTTATTTTGTAGTGCAAATGGATTTTGCCAAGTACTTACTACTGTAAATTGTGTATTTGTTGATTCGATTTTTTTATTTAAAATAGTATTTTTTGTGTCATAAGAAGTTTTTCCTATATTTGCTAATACTACTAGATTAAATTGTTTATTTACATTATAAATATAACCAGCACCAATGTCATAGTCTTTAGAACTACTTTGTTCACCTTTTGCATCGTGGATGTTATATGATAAATTATACAATATATTGCTTTTATATCTATTGTCTATTTTGATTGTATGGTCGTTTGCATCTCTTTGTAAAGATGATGTTGTAGTGTCATCTTCAAAATCATATTTCGTATATGTGTATGATACTTTACTTCCATAGTTTGCTTTTTGTACTATGTTATATTCTAAATAAGCACCACTTTTAGAGACTTTTGTTTTTTCTTTATTTGTATTTAGTGTATATGGATTTGACCATGCTGATTCTTTTGAGTTCGAGATACTTGTAAAAAGACCAGCAGTTAGTGTGCGGTTTTTGTATGCAAAAAGTAAGTTGTCTTGCATAGTTTTTGTAATAAAATTTTTATAGCTATATTCAAATTGAATATAAGGTATTGCATTTGTAAAACTATCAGCAGTATTATAACTTGTGTTATTTTGTGTAGATTCTACATGAAAATTATCAGTACCTTTTTGTGAACCTATTCCTATCTCAATAAAGTTTGTTGATTGTGCCAATAGTGGAAGACTCATAATTGTAGTTAATAATATTTTTTTCATTTTATTCCTTTTTATTAATATATCTTATTATATATAAAAAAGGTGTCTTTTTGGTGTGAAAGTTTTAAAATCTATAATCTATTGCTTTTTTAGTTTATAATGGTTTAAAAATAAAAAGGTGTTTGTCTAAATTTTCAAAATAGAAAGTTTCTATCTCAAATGAGGTATTATTTTTATTTATTTCATATAAGTTTATACTATGTGTTCCTTTTGTAAAAAGTAGTTCTTGAAATGAATGATGTTGTTTATTATCATGTACTATAAGTTGAAAAAAGTCTCCTTTTTCTTCATCCCATAACTCTTTTACAATATCTACTCCAAGATAATCTCTAAAAGATTTATTTATGCAGTAGAGTTGTTTATGGATAAAAGTTACTATAAAAATAGGGGAGCTATCTATCACATTTTGCATAAGTTTATTTTGTTCTTCTAGTTCTGTTATTATCGATATTTGTGTATTGTTATTTTGTAGAGAGTCAGTACTTTTTAATTTGTAACCAAAGGTTTTCTTTTGTACAAAAATATCATATTTTAGTTTTTTTCGTATTCGATTGATTATAGTTCGTATAGTTGTTGTACTAGATACTTTTAATGAGTTTGCTAATAATGTTGTAGATATAAACTTAAATGAAGATAGTTCTTTTAAAAGTGCTTTTTCTTGGAGTGTTAATTCTGTGATTATATTATCTTGGATGATTATTGCTGTATCTAGATTTATAGTTGTAGTATCATCAAGTTTTAGTATTTTTTCTTTTTTGTTTTTCATAAAATATTTACACCAGTAAACTAACTCATCATTTATAAAAGAGCTAGTTATGTAGTGCAAAAATGAGTTATCAAGACAGATTATTATTTGTTCTGTGTTGTTTACTATAAATAAAATATTGGAAAAGTTTATTCTATTTTTGTATGAGATAAGTGCATTTTCATCTATGGTACTTACATCAACAATCCACAAATCAACCTCTTGGATATGAATTGATTCTTTCATATCCAAACTATTTAAAATAGGTATTATTTTATTAAGAAGTTTTTTGTTTGTTGATACAATTTTATAATTCATGTAAAATTATATCCTATTAAGGATTATGGTTCTTGTCTTGTTGCTGTGATTACTAATTCTCTGATATTTACATTTTGTGGTTGAGAATAAACAAAATCAATACTTCTCGCAATATCCTCTGGTACTATAACACCATCCATAGATTTTTTCCAATCTTCATAACCAGCAATAATCTCTTCATCAGTTGTATGAGATAAAAGTTCAGTCTCAACTGCACCTGGAGCAATAGTGATAACTCTTACATCAAATGGTGCTACTTCTTCTCTCACATTTTCGCTGATTCCATGAATAGCAAACTTTGTACCACAATAAGCAGCATGTGCTGGGAATGTTTTTTTACCTGCAATTGATGAGATATTTATAATAGTTCCAGTTCGTCTTTTTTTCATATCACCTAAAACTGCTTGCATACCATTTAATACAGCCATAACATTTAGGTCATACATTCTTTGCCATTCTCTTATATTTTGAGTATCGATACTTCCTAGTAACATAGCTCCTGCATTGTTTACTAGACAGCCAGTTTTTCCATATTTTTCCTCTGCATGTTGTATAGTAGCTTTTATATTGTCAAAGTTAGTTACATCTACTTTTGCACAAATTGTATTTGGTAAGTTTAAAGCTCGTAGTTTTTCAACTCTTCTTGCTAACAAAAGTAAAGGGTGTCCTTTTGCACTCATTATTTTAGCTGTAGCTTCACCTATACCTGAGCTTGCCCCTGTGATTACGATTAATTCTTTCATATTATTATCCTTATATTTTATATGATAGAAGTATAAAAGAATTATCGTTTCACAAACGTTTCAATTGTAATAATAGTTCTATTGTATTAAGAAATATCTGATTATTATTGAGCTATGATTTATGGAGATTTATATCTATGGAGTTAAAATGAAGAATATTTTAAAAATTATAATAGTAATCGGTGGTTTTGCTTTACTTATATTTCGACCACCTCTTTTTACAGTAGAATATTTTTCTGCAACAGACTTAAAAATTCCTCAAAAATATAACGATATAAATAGTACATTTTTAGGTATAGATGTGTCCCATGACCAAGGTCAAATTGATTGGGGAAAAGTCAAATCATCAAATATAGATTTTGTATACCATAAAGTAACAGACGGAATCACTTATACTGATAATATGTTTCATGTTAATGCTAAAGCATTGGAAAAAGAAAAAATACCTTTTGGTGCATATCATTTTTTTGAACCAGAAGATGATCCCTATCTTCAAGCTCAAAATTATATTCGATCAATAAAAAATATTAAACTTTCTTTGATACCTATGGTTGATGTGGAAATAATCCGTAGTGTAACAGCCCAAAAAATAAAAACAAATTTATTGATATTTTTAAATGAAATTGAAAAAGAAACAGGTTGTAAACCTATGATTTATTCTTATGGAGATTTCTGGAAATCATATATTACTGCAGAATTTAATGATTATATTTTTTGGCTAGCAGATTATAGTAAAACTATAAATAAACCAACAGGGCTTAAAAACTTACAACTTTGGCAGTATTCACAAGAAGGAAAAGTATCCGGTATAAGAAACTATGTAGATTTAGATGTGATACTCGATGGAAAGCTTGGTTTTAACAAAATTCAATGTAGTTATAAAAAAGGTTTGAACAAATGAAAAATACTATTATCTTAAAGTATCTAAGTGATACAAAATATTTATTAATTATAAATTTTTTATTCTTATTATTTTTTATTTTATATTGGAATAGTGACTTGAATTTTCTGAAAGAGTTTTTTAATCAAGATGCATTGTATTTATCAAATTTAGACTATTTATCTCATTTAAGTTCTGAACTACTTACTAAATCTACAGAACTTTTAGCTTTGAGTACTTTGATAGATGTAGCTAGTACTAGTGAATTAGGTATATCTTTTTTTGTTGACGCAAATGTAGAAGTGGGGCAATTATTACAAAATTTTTCAGAACTATTAGATAAAGGTATAGAATATTTTTTGTTGGCTTTGGGTGCAGTACAATTTAGTGAAATTTTGATCAAGTTTTTTGATATATTATCCCCTTATCTTTTAGTTTTGATTTTGCTTTATACTTTTTTATGGTGTTTTATAGCCCTTTTTGATAAAAATATATTACAGGTGAGTTTATTACATAATATAATGTATGGACTGTTTAGTATGTTTATTTTTATCCATTTGGCTTTTCCTTATAGCGTACATATAAGTTCAAAATTAACACATGTAGTAAATGTAGAATTTGGGTATGATACTGATAATAAATATTTTAAATCTATAGTTCATGAACTACATAAATCAAATCATCAACAAGCAAATAAAATAGATGTAAAACAACATGCAGAAAATGGTATGGATTTTCTTAAAAAAGCCTTAGTAAGTAATATTCATCATAAAGTACAAAGAAGCTCTGATGTTATTATGAAATTAATTGCATATCAACTATTGGTTATTGTTGTGATTCCATTGGCTCTTAGTTTATTGCTTTTTTTCTTTTTTAAGGAGCTTTTTAATTGGCAATTTATACTTCGTAAAATATAAATAACTTTTAAAATTACATTTATGGTGCTTAAATATAAGATATTAAAAGTAATTTTTGTTTTTTATAATTTTTTATGATAAAATAAATAATGGAATTTTTTTTACTAATAATTATTTTTACACTTTTACTTACGATTTATAAACTTAGGTTTTATAATATCTTATACAATAACTTTACAGATGGTATTTCTATCATATCTGGAAATAAAATTATTAACTGCAATGACACTTTAGTTCAGCTATTTGGGTACAGTGATAAAAAAGAATTTTTATCAGTCCATCCCCTAAATTTAACCCCTGCATTTCAACCAGACAATTCATTATCATGTGACAAAGCAGAGTTGATGATGGAGATTGTTGAACAAACGGGTAAGTGTAAATTTGATTGGGTTTTTTTAGATAAAGAAAAAAATGAAAAATGGATAGAGATTGATATCATAAAACTAAAAAAAGAACCTTTTTCTACACAAAAATTTTGTATGGTTTGGCGTGATATTAGTCTACGTATGGAAGTACAAAATGAACTAAAAGAGTTCAATACAAATTTAGAAAATATAGTAAAGGAAGAGATAACTAAAAATAAAGAGAAAGAAAAACAGCTCATCATGCAGTCTAAACTTGCTCAGTTAGGTGAAATGATTTCTATGGTTGCTCACCAATGGCGTCAACCACTTGCTGCTATCTCCTCTTCTGTTATCGATCTTCAGATGAAATTTATTTTAAATAAAAATGATAAATATTTTTTAGATTATGTAGAAAATCATCTCAATGATGTAGAAAATTTTACTGAAAGTTTAACACAAACCATAGATGATTTTAAAGATTTTTATAAACCAAATAAATCTACAAAAAAATCAACTATAAATGAAATAATAAAAAAATCATATGGTATGGTAAGAAATTATTTTAAAACACATAATATAGAAGTGGAGTTTAATTATAACTCAACAAAACAGATAGATGTATTTGAAAATGAACTAATACAAGTCTCTTTAAATATATTACAAAATGCAAGAGAAAACTTTTTGAGTAAAGAGATAGAAAATCCAAAAGTAGTAATCACTACACAAGATGAAAAAGAGGGAATTTCGGTTTCTTTTTGTGATAATGGAGAAGGCTGTGATGAATCTGTTTTATCTAAAATATTTGAACCATACTTTAGTACAAAATATGAAAAAAATGGAACAGGACTTGGTTTATATATGTCTTTAAAAATAATAGAAGAGCATCACAATGGTACAATTAGTGTATTTAACACAAAAGAGGGTATTTGTTTTAGAATACTTTTAAAAGACTAAGGAATAGTTATGAATAATTTAGAAAAACTACATCAGCTAACAAAAGATTTAGCGGTATTGTATGTTGAAGATGAGATTGCTTTACGACATAAAACATCTGTAATGTTAGGCAATTTATTTAAAAGTGTTGATACAGCAGAAAATGGAAAAGAGGGATGGGACTTATATCAAGAGTACTATAAAACAAATGAAAAATATTATGATTTAGTTATTACTGATATTAAAATGCCTATTATGGATGGATTGATTTTGTCAAAAAAAATATTAAATTTACAACATGAGCAAATCATAGTAATTACATCTGCACATGATGAGTCAAAATATCTTATAGAATTTATCAATATAAATGTAAACAAATTTATAACAAAACCTTTTACTCTTAATAGTATTACAGATTTGTTTTTAGACCTATTCGAAAAAAATACAGATAATTTACCCAATGTAATAATAGATGATAATTATTATTGGAATCCAAATCGAAAAAAACTATATTGTGATGAAAATGAGGTAAAGCTTTCATTTAATGAGATTGAAATTTTTGATGTCTTAATAAAAAATCCCAATAAAATATTTTCAAACAATGATTTATTGTATATTATCTCCTCTTCTAGTCTTGCATATGAGCTGACTGAAAATACAATAAAATCTGCGATTAAAAGATTACGTAAGAAAATACCACAAAATACTATTTCAAATATATACGGTCAAGGATATAGTATCTCTATTTTATAAGAAAAGTCCCTTTTTGACACTTTTCGACACTTTTTAATGTAATACTGAATCCAAATTGGAGGATTTAGTATGGGTATCATAGAAGAATTAAAAGAAAAAATAAATTCACTTACAGCACGTATTAATCAATCTAAAAAACAACTTCAGGACTATGAATCTGGGGAAATTAAACTTTCTATTGTTGCACAGGCATCTGCTGAGTCAAGCATCGAAAAAAATAGTTTTTTATTACATAAATATACAAATCAATTAAAAAAACTTGTTGATATAGATATTCAAGACTTAAATGAACAAGAAAAATCAAAAGAAGAGATACGAAAGAGAAACTATTATAAGTATCAAACACAACGTATAAAAAGAGATAAAACACGTACAAATAAAGAGATTGAAAATGCTTTAATCATCATGGATGAACTTCCTGCTGATATGGAGATAGAAGATGATGATGTTTTTGAAATAGGTAATAAAAGTAAAGAGTTGTTTTTAGATATACATTCAAACTTAGATGACGATCTTTTAGAGATTAAAAATGAATTTTTAAAATTAGTTGAAAATGACTTTGACGAATCAAATAATGAGTTAAAACTTTTAAACTATCGTATACCAATCATCATTATTCAATTAAGAACATTATTACATAATGTCAAAGAGAATATAGAAGATGTAAACTTAAAAAAGTTTAGAGGTTTTCCTAAGTTTCAGGATTGGTGGATTCATGAATTGTGGATTAGTCATCAAGCATACTTAGGTCTTTTTAAATGGAAAAAAATAGTATTGAGTCTTTTTATGAGTTGTGAACAAAGAAAAGCATTTGAAAATATTTTTGCTAATTGGATTTTGGTGAAAAAGATTTTAAACGTAAAGGGTAGAACAGGGTATGTTTATAATCATGCTTTTGATAAGATGATATTAAAATATGCAGAACTAGAAGAGGAAAATAACGAATCAAATTTATTATCTTTAAAAAATATTGTTGCACAAGTAACACAAAAGAAAATTTTTACAAGAATATGTGATAAGGATATTTTACTTAATGATTATTTGAAGTTTAAAATAGAGAAAAAAAATTTACAAAAAAAATAAAAGGTAGAAAATGAATCATTTTAAAAATTTTGACATAGATTTCTTATTGAACCTGTATGGAGATAATGTTATAGCATCATTGACAGATACTAAAGGAATTATAAAATATGTGAGTGATGCATATGTAGAGATTTCGGAATATAGTAGAGAAGAGCTTATAGGACAACCTCAAAATATAGTACGACATCCAGATATGCCATCTTCTATTTTTAAGGAATTATGGGAAACTATCTCTTCTGGTAAAACATGGAAAGGTGAGATTAAAAACCTTAAAAAACATAATGATTTTTATTGGGTAAAAGCTACTATTACTGCCCAACGTGATGACAATGGTAAAATCATAGGATATGCTTCTGTTCGTCAAGATATCACAGATAAGAAAAAAGCGATAAAACTTCATAATCAAATTCAAAATATGTTAGATAATATAGAAGATGGTTTTTTAATTTTTGATCAAAACTTTAAAATAATGGAGAGTTACTCTAAAAACTGTTTAAATATTTTACAACAAGAGAATATATACAATAAAAATATTGCAGATGTTTTATTTGATAATGATAAGGAACTTAAAGAAACATTTATATTTGGGTGTGAACAATTATTCCAAACACAATGCACTGATACAAAAGATATCTATCTATCTTTACTTCCTCAAAAACATTATAATCATAAAGTACAATATACTATTCATTATAAGATATTATCTGATGGTAATTTTCTGATACTATTAAGAGATATAACCAATCAAACAGAACTTGAACAAAAAATAAAACATGAACAAAAAATGCAAAAAATGTGTATCACAATAGCAACACATAAAGAGGAATCCGTTGAGTTAATACAATCTTTTATAACCTTTTTAAAAAGTGATTTTCAAAACATAAATGATGATAAACTGAAAATGGATCTTCATACTTTTAAAGGTCTTTTTGCTCAGTTAGAGATGATACACACAATTGAGGCTATACATAGTATAGAAACTCTGATAAAACATACAAAATTTACTCATCATAATAGAAGAGATTTAAAAGATGCTTTTCATCAAGATATCAAGATGATTGCGGATATTTTTGGACATCAGTTTTTATCTCCTATTACTTTTGTTAAAGTTGAACTTGAACATATCAATAAAATCATCACAGATATGCAAGACTTTATTGAGACAAAAAGTGATAATAGGTATATGTTAGGCGAGATACTTGATTCTTTAAAACATATGAAAGATCAATCTTTTTACAATATGCTAAAAGTGCATCAAATCAGTATCTATGATTTTGCAAAAAAATCAAACAAATTACTTTATCCTTTAGAAATAATAGGTGCAAAAGATCTTCTAGTTGATGAAAAGTTTAAGAATTTTACAAAATCATTAGTCCATATTTTTTCTAATTCTATAGTTCATGGGATAGAAGATGCAGATACACGAATAAAGTTTAATAAAAATGAAAAAGGAAAGATAGTTTGTAGTTTTGATAGCGTTGGAAATAATATACTTTTAAAAATATCTGATGATGGTGAAGGTATAGACACGAACAATATAATTGCTAAGGCATTAGAATTAGGTTTAGTAGAAAAAGAAAAAATAGATACTTTAGACAATCAAGAGATACTCCAGTTTATCTTTTCAAATGAGTTTTCTATGAGTGGTGAGCTTACAGAATTATCTGGACGAGGAGTAGGATTGGCTTCTGTTAAATATGAACTTTCTAGATTATATGGTAAGGTGCATATCGAAAATAATCGTTTTGAAGGATTGTCATTTTTATTTACTATTCCATATAAAGAGGACATAGATAATGATTCTGTTCTTATTGGAAATGCTATCATTGATACTACACGAAACTTTTTACAAAAAGATCTAAATATTGAAACAGCAAATATTTTCAGTATGGATAAGTTTAACACAAAAAATTGTTATTCTACGATACAATTAACTGGGTTTTCAAATGTAGTTTTTTCTATTTTTATGGATGATAAACTTGTCGATAAAACACTAGAGTTCTTTTTTCAAGGAGAAGAGATACAAAATGAGGATAAACTGAAAAAAAGTTTATCAGCGGAAGTATTAAATATATTAGTAGGACTCTCCGTACCAAAATTTCCAAGTGATTATACACAGTTAACACTAGGTGTACCTACTGTGTTAGATAATTTCATTTTAGAAACATTTATAGAAAATAACGAATCCAAACTTATTCGTGTTGAAACTGAATATGGTAATTTAGAGTTATCAATTATTGTTTTAGAAAAAACAAATTAAAAAGAAAGGTTAATATGGCAAATATATTAGTAGTAGATGATGCACAAATTATCAGAGCATCTATCAGTAAATATATGGAAGGATTTGGACATAGTATCATTGCAACAGCAGGAAATGGTGAGGAGGGTATTGTTCAGTTTAAAGAACATTCTCCTGATTTAGTATTGATGGATATTAGTATGCCAGAAGTAAATGGAATTAAAAATGGGATTGATGCTTTATGTGAAATCATGAAAATCAATCCTTCTGCAAAAGTTGTAATGGTTACTTCTCAAGGGGAACAACGATTAGTAATGGAAGCTATTAGTAAAGGAGCAAAAGGATATATTTTAAAACCGGTAACTAAAGAAAAGTTTCAAAATATTATAGAAAAGTTAGATTTAAAATGAAAGCTACAATAGCATTAGAGAAACTCATAAAAGACTTAGAGTTAAGAATCTCTATATCTAAAGGGCAATTAGCAAGACATAACTCAGGGGAAGAAAAACTCTCTTTGTTGAGTGAGTCTTCTGCAGAAAATAGTATTGATAAAAACACTCCCTTATTAGAAAAATATAGAAAAATGTTACTCAAATTTCAAAAAATAGAAAAATCAGATTCCTTCGAACATAGAAGGTTACGTGCAGCAATCGAGCGAAAAAAATACTATAAATATCATAGAAAAGATAAGAATATTATCAAATTTAAAGAAAATGATGAAAAAATTGAAGCTACGATGATTATAGATGAGCTACCAGAAGAGTTTGCACTTGAGGAGAGAGAACTTTTTGAAATCACATCTAAAAATGTTGAGTTATATTTAGTTTTTCATCCTACATCTGAAGATGATCTTAAAAAAATACGTGAAGAGTTTAACAGTCTAATAAAAGACTATACAGATGAAAATATAAAAAGTTTAGAGCTTTTAAATTATATGATTCCTATTGTTATTTTCCATTTTCATCTTTTTATTTTAAATGTTATAGAGCTTAAAAATGAAGAGCTAGAGGAACCAATAGATGAGATAGATTTTTTTCCAAAATATCAGGATTGGTGGATTACTGAGATGTGGTCATGTGACAATGCATATTTTGCATTATTTCAATGGAAAAATACTATTACAGAGTTATGTATGGATGAAAATCTAAAAAAAGTTTGGGAGATCATTTTCAATAACTGGGTATTTGCCAAGTCATTACTTACTGAGAAATCAACAGTAGCGTACGAATACCAATATATTTTTGATACTTTACTGTACGACTATGTACAACTTGAATCTGAAACAAATGAAGAGATTATTTTAAACTCTCAAAAAGCATTAACCGAATTTATGGAGAGTGAAGATTTATTGGATGTTATGGATAATCATCATGTAATCACCCCTTATGTTGAGTATAAACTAGAATCTACTTCTTCATAGTTTTATTCTTTAAAGATTGCTCTTAGTGGTTTAGAAAGGTAGTATCCTTGAAATTCGTCTATTTCAATTGTTTTTAATGTATCGAAAATAATTTTTGTTTCAACAAATTCTGCAATAGTTTTAATGCCTAACTCTTTTGCAAAAGATACAATAGATTTAACAATAGTAAAAGATGTACTGTCTTTTTGAATATTTCTGATTAGAGAACCATCTATTTTGATATAATCACTGTGAAAGTTTATGATGTGGTTTAGATTTGAGTAACCTGATCCAAAATCATCTATGGCTATTTGGACACCATATTTTTTAAAACGAGTGATAAATTTTTTTATCACTTCATAATCTTCTATATCATTTGTTTCTAGTATTTCTAATATTAGTCTATTTCCAATATTTTTATGTTTTATTATTTGGTTTTCTATTTCAGTGATTAAAATATCATTTTTAATATCATCGTATGATATATTGAGTGAAAACTGTTTTGTACTATTTTGAAGAGCTTCAAATGCTTTATTTATAAGGATAAAAGAGAGTTCATGAAATCTATTAGATTGCATAGAAATTTTTAAAAAATCTCCAGGATAAAAAACTTTCTCTTCCCCATTGCAGATATTTGATATACGCATCAGTACTTCATATTTGATGATATTTTTGCTTTTGTCATAAATCGGTTGAAATACAGGAAATACATTATTGTGTTCTATAGCATTATCGATGATATAACACATTCGTTCGTTGTTTTTATACTCATGCGTTAAGTCAAGTTCAGACGTATATATCTTATGTTTAAACCCTTTTTGAGAAGCTGAATTTAAAGCCATATTTGCAGTTCCTAGTAGGTTCGTATTGTCTTTACTAGCACCTATTACAGTATGTAAACGATTATCTTGTAGTTCACATTCTAATTTATTTATTGTTTGTTCTAAATTAGATGCTTTATCAATTAAATATATAAATTTATTTGAACTCTCTTTATAAATAGAGGTATTATTTTTTGTATAAATTTTAAGATTTTGTTCAAACTCTTGAATGATAATATTTGCTTCATCAATAGTAAATATTGTTTGTAGTTTATGAAAATTTTTAATCTCTATGATAATAATATTTTTATCATCACTATTATTTAAATCAGTATATAAAGAGTTTATATTTTTAAAACCAGTATTAAAATCAAAGTTTTTTAGATAATTATGTGTTTGTATTTTTTCATTTTTTTCTTCTTTTTCCATTTTTATATCTGTTGCTATTGTATGTACTACTTCGAGTAGTTTACCTATTTTTACTGGTTTTTGTATATAGTTAGTGATGCCAGAGTTTATAATCGACTCTAAGATATCGCTATCATTATATGCTGAAATTGCTAGTATTTTTTGTTGTTTATTTTGTTGTAATATAAACTTTGAAAGCTCGATGCCATCTACAACAGGCATATACATATCTGTAATAATAATATCGTAGAAAATCTTTTGATTGTAATCTATGGTATATTTTTGTATAGCATCTCTCCCATCTACGCAAACTTTAACATTATTGAAAATATTGTCAAGAACTGCAGAAAATTTATTTCTAACATCTCTATCATCTTCAACATATAAAACTTTTAAATCTTTTGTGAGGAACTGTATCTCTTCAATGTTTTGTTTATTTAGCTTTTTCATAATCAAAGAATAGAATAAAATAGTGTTAGATAGTGTCAATATATAAAATTTTTAATTATAAATATTTTTTTTGGAAGTTAGTGTGTAGTATTTTCGAGATTTTAGTCAACTTTAAATTTTAAAGTTGACTAAATAAAAAATTATTTTCCGATTCTGTTAGCAATATCTTTAATATCTGCTGCACTTAAAGATCTAACTTGACCTACCATTAAACCTTTCATTGCTCCACCATATGTACCATTTTGGTAACCTAAAAGAGAAGCTTCTAAGTCAGCTTTAGTCATATCTTTAATGATTTTACTTTTACCTAATGCAACTTTTTCTCCGTTTGCTCCATGACAGCCAATACATTTTTTGTATGCATCTGCATATGATAGTGTAGAAACCAAAGTTAATAGTAGTCCGATTGATAGTGTTTTTTTCATGTTATTCCTTTTTATTTATGTAAGTTTATAGTAATAATTCTTATATGTCTTTGACTTACATCAAGAATTTAAATTAGTTTTTTTATTTTATGCTAGTATTAATGTTGAGTAAAATTATGATGAATAAAGAATAGACTTTAAACACGCTGTTTCTTACACATATATGCTGCTTACACTTTATAGATAAATTTAGTTTATATTTATTAAGTTATTTTTTGATGGATAAGTTAAAATACATCATAAAAGGGAAATAAATGATAACATCAAAACAAAATACACCAATAGTCAAAACACTCAATGATTTAGCAAAACAAGTAGACTACTCTTTATTGGATACTCTTACTCCTGATCCAAAGTCTACAAAAGATGGCGTAGATCACTTCCCTAGGCAAGTTTTTTCTGGTCATTTTGTTCACGTAGAACCTACACCTATCGCAAATCCAGAATATATAGCTCATAGTAAAACATTATTTAAAGAGCTTGGTTTTGATGATAGTTTAGCTTTATCACCTGATTTTATTGCTATGTTTTCAGGGGATTTATCAGATGTACCTGAACCTATCAAAAAATTTGGTTGGGCATGCGGATATGCACTTTCTATTTATGGAAGAGAGTACTATGACCAGTGTCCTTTTAAAACAGGAAATGGCTATGGGGATGGACGTGCAGTTTCGATACTTGAAGCTGTACTCAATGGAAAAAGATGGGAGATGCAACTCAAAGGTGGAGGCCGAACACCATATTGTCGTGGGGCAGATGGTCGTGCAGTATTGCGTTCTAGTGTGCGTGAATTTTTAGCACAAGAACATATGCATGCTCTTGGTATACCAACTTCACGATCTTTAAGTTTATATACTTCTTTTAACGAAAAAGTTCAAAGACCATGGTACTCTGAAGATTCACACTCTTTTGATCCAGATATGCTGATATCTGAAAATGTAGCTATCTCTACAAGAGTGGCACCATCTTTTATACGAGTAGGGCAACTAGAACTTTTCTCTAGACGTACACGAAAAAATGAATACCTTCATGCAAAAGAGGAGTTGGAAAAACTTGTACTACATCTTATTGATCGTGAGTATAGTGAAGAGATTGATAACTCATTACCTATAGAGGAAAAAGTATTACTTTTAGCAAAAAAATTCCGTGCTCGATTGACTTCTCTTGTGGCAAACTGGATTCGTGTAGGATACTGTCAAGGAAACTTTAACGGTGATAATTGTCCTGCTGGAGGATATACTTTAGACTATGGACCGTTTGGATTTTGTGATATGTTTGATCCTAAATATCAGCCATGGACAGGTGGTGGTCGTCACTTTGCTTTCTTAAATCAACCCGTAGCAGCAAACAGAAACTTTTATATGTTTTGTACTGCTATACAGCATCTTTTAGGTTCAGATGAAAACTATTTTGCTCAGTTAAATGAGATACAAAAAGGTTTTGATGATGTGATGCAAAATGAGATGGAAAAGATGTGGGCAAAAAAATTAGGATTAGATACTTTTAATGCTGAATTATTTGAAGAGTTAGAAACTCTTATGATAGATACATCAGTTGATTACACTTTATTTTTCCGTGAACTTTCAGAAATACCAGAAAATATACAAGGACTAGAAAAGAGTTTTTATAATGATATTGATGAAAACCTTCAAAATAGGTGGTCAATATGGCTAGAAAAATGGAAAACAAATATCGATATAAATACTGCAGAATCTCGTGAAAAACTTTCACAAAAGATGAAACAAACAAATCCAAAATATACTCTACGAGAATGGATACTTGTACCTGCATACAAAAAAGCAAGAGAAGGTGACTACTCGATGGTAAGAGAACTGCAAGAAATCATGACAAATCCATATGCAGAACAATCAAAAGAGATAGAAGAAAAATACTATAAGAAAAAAGAAAAACAACTTTTTGATATAGGTGGTATCTCTCATATTAGTTGCTCTTCGTAGTTTTTGATAAAGGATTATTTTATAATTTATAAAATGTGATTTTTTTTGTGACTTTGTATAGATATAATACTTGTTATTATTTATACTAAAGGAGTAAAATTTACAATGATACGTTTTATTATGGTTATCTTATTTTTGGTGAATAGCTCTTTTTCTTCAGAGATATTGGATATAGGTACTTTAAAAGGCAAGATTGATCTTTTACCTCATGCAAGTATTTATATTGATAAAACAAATAATCTTACAATTAATGATATTAAAAAAAAGGAAAGGGCTTTTATTTCTAATGATAAAATAACATTAGGCTATGGTTATTCTCCTGATTTTACTGTTTGGGTAAAGTTAGTACTAAAAAATGATACGAATAAAAGAATTGATAAGATTATTGAATATGATAATACTCTCACCACGAACATTATATTTTATGATGGTAAATCCAGTTATCAAGATGGGTTGTTACACATTGATAAACAAAGAAGATTCATAAATCCAATATTTTATACAACAGTAGAATCGAATAGTATAAGAACGTATTATTTTAAACTTTCATCAAATGTGACGGCATTAATAATTAAACTTAACTTATGGAATACAAAAAAATTTTATATAAATGAAGTTGAACATCAATTTATTTTAGCATTATTTTTTGGTTCAATGCTTATTCTTGCTATTTATAATGTAGTGATATATTTTGTAACTCAGGATAAAAGTTACATATATTATGTTTTTTATATCTTAGGAACAATTGTACATCATCTTGTTTATGTTGGCGTAGCATTTATATACTTCCTGCCTTCCCATATTATTTATTATTTTGTGGAATCTGCGTCTTTTATAGTTTCCCTCCCTATTTTTGCTTTAGCATTTTTTACAAAGCATTTTCTTAATATACCTCAGTATAAAATTATAAATCTTGTATTAAATACTTTATTAATATTAATGTTTATATCTATTATTATATTTGTTTTTTCTGATTTTCTAGATAATTACAGAAATATTTTTCCTTTAATAGTATCAGTATATCTTATTTATGTAACAATATATAGTGCAGTAAAAAAGAATAAACAAGCATATTTTATATTATTTGGTAGATTTGTCATTTTTTTTGCATTTATATTCATGTATTTGTCAAGTAAAGGACTTTTTAATATTTATGAATATTTTGAATATTTTATTGAGATAGCATTTGTTCTTGAAGCTATTATATTCTCTATAGCTTTGTCAAATAAAATCAATACTTTACAAGTAGAACGAAACAAAGCAAATGAAAGATTATTTGAACAACAACAAAATGAGAAGGAAAGACTGAAAATTCAAGTAAGTGAAAAAACCCTTGACCTTAAAGAAGCGTTAGATGAAAAAGGAATACTATTAAAAGAGATAAATCATAGAGTAAAAAATAATATGCAAACGATAGTCTCCTTAATTCGTCTTCAAAATGATAAGATTGATGATGAAAAATATAAAGATATTCTAAATACAATACAAAATAGAATTAATGCTATGAGTCATCTTCATGAAATACTATATCAAAGTGATAATATCAAAGATGTCAATGTCAATGAATATTTTGTTATTTTAATAGATGAATTACAATATAGTTTCGAACATGATATAGAGGTTAAGTTAAATATTAGTGTTAATTTAAAAATAAAACAAGCTATATATTGTGGGCTTATTTTTAATGAACTTTTAACAAATTCATTTAAATATGCTTTTCCTGATAATAATGGTAAGGTAGATGTAAAGTTATATAAAAATGATAATGAGGTTAAACTAATTGTATCAGATAATGGAATAGGCTATGAACAAGCAACACAATCTGACACTTTGGGTTTGCTTCTTATCGAATCACTTGTAAAAATACATTTTAAAGGAACAATTGATATTAAGTCAGAAGATGGCGTTACTGTAGAGATAAGTTGGAATGATTCCTAAATATAAAGTACTTATTGTAGAAGATGAAGTTATAGTAGCAATGGAACTAAAAAGTACACTTGAATATCTTGGTTTAAAAGTAATTGATTGTGTACTAAACTATGATGATGCAATTGCAAGTGTGCATAAGAATATTCCAGATTTAATTCTAATGGATATAAATCTTGATAATAGTAAAGATGGCATAGAAACTGCGATTGCTATCCAACAAATTAAGAGTATTCCCCTTATATATCTAACTGCATTTTGTGATGATAAGACAATTAATAGAGCTGTTAAAACAAATCCTTTACATTATATGTCAAAACCATTTAAAAGAGATGATCTTAAATCTACGATTAAACTTTCTATTTATAAAATAGAGCAAAAAAATAAAAATAAAAATAAACTAATAGTTGGTGAAAATTTGACTGTAGTAGGAAATGGATATTATTATGATCAAGAACATCAAAGCCTATTTTATCAAAATATCCCTATGAGGTTAGGTTTAAAAGAAAAAAAACTTTTGAATATTCTTCTGAATGCGAGAGGAAATATAGTATCCTTTAATCAATTAGTTTATGAAATCTGGCCTGAAGAGACAGTTTCTGACAGTACACTGAGAACTTTAATCTATCGGCTGAGAATGAAACTTGAACATAGATTAATAGAAACTATTCCTTCCTTTGGCTGTAAACTCTCTTCTTAAATTATAATCTGTAATTATATCCTTGTTCTTATTTAATAAATTAATTTTTTAACACTACCTAAATAATCCAAATTTTTTTTGTGACGCCAAATGTGACACCTAGCCTGTAAAGTTTTCTATCTAAAAAAAGGATAGAAAATGATAAATATAAATAAAAATAGTACTCTTGATACTTTTAAGGACTTGGTGGAATATAATATAAATAAAAGACTAGACTATATGCCTGATGATTTTAATGAACAACAAATGTATGCATTAGAACTATTTAGAAAAAGAGTATTTTTAGAAGAGGTTATAGATGAGAGTATCGCGTTTAATAAAAAAATTATTTGGCAAGAACGAAACCAAAATTTAAAACTAACTACAACAGCAGAATCTCTAGTGGAAGTTTTTAAGTTAAGAAGTGATGTTTTTCATGATATAGAATACGAAAGAGCATTTCCTGATACAATAGAAGGTCTAAATTTTGATATTTTTGATAAAACATCCGCAATAGCTTATTATGAAAAAGATGGAGAGTTTCGTGGAACATGTCGACTTATTTTTGATTCAGATAATAAATTGCCAACGGATAAGATTAATTCTTTAGATATATTGAGAAGCGAATACCCTCTTATCGGTGAAATATCAAGAAATGTTGTAAAATATAGAGATAAAGGTTTAAATTTAGAATTTAAATATTTAATGAGAGCAATGTGTAATCTTGTAATACATAATAATGTTGATCTCGCTTTGTCAGGTATTAAAAAAGAACATTTTAAAATGTTTTCAAAATTTGGAGAGGTGAAAGTTATTAAAGAATTAACTCACTATGGAATAATAGAAGAACCATGTTTAATAGTTTCCTATAATCCAAAAGAAGTATCTAAGTTTATTAAAAAAACTTTTTTAAAATAATATTATTAAAAAGAGGAAAAAATACCTCTTAATTGATTGTAGTTTTCCCATTTGCTAAAGACTTTAAAATAAATGGTTCATCAGGATCACCATTTTTAAATTCTACTAATACTTCTGTATTAACACGAGGAAGAAACATAAAGCCATAATTATCTCCTGCACTTACTTGCATTATCTTAAGATAGGTAGATGTGGTTTTGTTTTCTTCAAAAGCAAAGAGTACTTTTATTCTTCCCTCTTCATCTACATCTATCTCATTTATATTTTGGAGTTTCAATTTTTTCCCCGTTATAAATTATTATATTGTTTTCTTTTTCAATATATTTCAGAATTGAATATATTGCAGATTGCTTTGTAATTAATTTCATAACTTCTGGAATAATAAAAAACATTAAAAAAATAGCAAAATAGATTATTCCATTTCCATCTGTTTCATTTGCGGAAAGTACTGCTAATAAAGGAATTGCAAATCCAAATCTCTTCATAATACTAACAACTATTTCCGCTATTTTTGTTAGTTTTGGTTTGTTTTTTCGACATTCTTTTAAATCAAATTTAAAATAGTTATTAGTTGGATATTATCAATTACTAAAAGTAAAGAAAGAACTGATGTAAATATTACATTGAAATATATAAATAATATATAAATGGAGAATAATAAAAAGTAAGTTTGCAAATAAATGTATTTATATATATTAATTATTAAATAAAAATTTATAGCTAATATAGATACAAGAATAAATAAATAAGTATAAAAATTAATAATGATAATCCATTAAAAAATAAACTTGTTAAACTTACAATTATCACTCCGAGGATAAATTTACTTTTTTTTTCTTTGTATTCCTCACTTAATTTAATATTGTTATATGGATTTTTAATAAATAAACTTAATATTTTTTCAAACTTTTCCATATTATTTATCTAAAATGCTCATAAGAGACTCCAATATTGCCGTTTGAGTTTAACCAATTGTAAAACTCTCTTCTAAAGTCTTCATAAAATCTATATATTGCATTATCTACATCTTTTTCTATTTGGTCTATTTTTTTATTAAAAGAAGCTTCTATTTCATTTATCTTTTTTTGTAAAGATATTGTCCAACTATACTTATTATCTAACATGTTTAATCCTACACCAACAAAAATGGAGATAATAGCACCTACTGAAAAGATAATTATTGCAGGAAGGGCAACAGTTGTAGAAATTAGTCCAATCATAAAGATACCTCCAGCAACAACAGCAGTTCCAATCCAATATGCAATTAAAGCCTTCCCAATCCCAGTTAAAAGATTAACTGCAATATCTGTAAAGTTTGCTTTACCATCTTTTGCAGTTACAGCAAATGTACCTACTTGGGGATTAGATAAGAGATATTTTGTACCTTTTAGAGTTTCTCTTAAGTTAGCAAAACCTTTTAATATTACATAAGTTTTTCCTTTTATCTCTTTTATATAAAACTGCAATCCTTTTATATCCTTCCACATACCATCTTTGAGAGCTGAAAATTCTTGAGTTACATCCCCTATGATTCCAAATATAACACTTTTATTATCTGTGGATTCTATAGTTTTTGACTGTATTAAAGCTAAAGTAATATCCTCTTTCCCTTTATCTAGCACTGGAAATCTAAGAGTTTCTTTACCATCTGCCTCGATACAAATATTACCTATAAAACTACTTTTCATGAACTAAACTTTTTAGATTTATTAAAATCTGCACTTAAAGGTTCTTTATACACGTGAACATGATCGTTGAGTTCACAAAGTGTTATTTTATAAGGATCACTTAAACTACTATCCATAATCAAACTATATCTTTCTCAATTACTGCTTATTTCTTTATTTTTCAATATTGTGGTGTTCTATCAGTTTCTTTCAAATTTGGATTTTCTAGTCCTCTAATCTTAATAGTTAACCATGCATGAACTCGATGCCATAATGATGGTGGGAGTTTTATGATATCCATAGCATCAGCAGGAGAAAAACAATTACCTTTATATTTATTATAGTATTCTTCTCTCAAACAATCAAACCATCCTTCAACACGAATAACTTCACTATCTCGCGTCAATGGTTCGATGGCTATTACTTCATTGTCTTTTACTCTAACTAAAATAGCTAAAGTCCACCATTCTTTAATATTATTTGGATAGATTGTCATTCCTTTATATTTACCATCTTCTGAATACACAACAGATGCTTTTCCATCTGTATAATTTGGAATGCTCCAAATCTGAAAACTCATTGTTACTATAATCAAAATGACTATAGTGTATAAAATTCTTTTTATTAATTGTTTTAAATTCTTCAAATTAAACCTTTATATCAAATTCAATATTAACAGGGATTTTTTTTGCATCTGAAAATAATAATAAATCTCCACCTTTTTTAGTATTTTCTCTATATTTTCGAAAGTCTTCATTTCCAAAACTCTCTGCCCATCCTATTTGTGAGAAGAAAGCAGGAACAGCTAACTCACGACCTATTAGATTCATCGATCCGTGGATTGGATGGATTCCCATTCCTTTGACTGTCCAATGACCTAAGTATTGATTATCTATAAATTCATAAGTATCCTTCATATATAGAACTATCTCCGTAACAATAATTTGATAAGAATTTATACCTGTTTCTTTTTTGATATATTTGCTAACTGCTGCATATAAAGCAAAATTACCTAGGGAACCATATAAATCATCTACTATACCTACTTCATAACCGATAACTTCCTTTTGAAATTGCCAATTAGTATGCAACAAAGGTAAGTCTGTAATATCAGGTAATAAGTCTTTATTTTTATGGAATATTATCTTCAATTGTTTTTTTGCAGCATCACTATCCAAAATTGTTTGTATATTTTTAAATCCCTCTTTAACTCTTTCAAAGTCTAATAACCAATCCATTGTAAACATTGTAGTATTTAAGTATTTCTTATTATATTTATCATGAGTAAAACCTTTATCTGGTCTTTTTTCTTCAATACTCATAATTTTTTCGTCTAAAGAAAACCATAATTCCATAAGTTCTGCTGATTTTTCCCATTTGAGTTTATTTCTCATAACATAAGGAATATTTTCAACACCAAATTTAACCTTCAGTATAACCATTTCATTATTATCCATCACATCGTCGTCATCCGAATCAAGCCAGCCTTTGACATAACTTATTTCTTCTATATCTATTTTAAGGTCTTTTGCTACATCTTCAATCTTAAAAGAGTACAATGCTAGATTATTTTCAATAGTTGTTTCGTCATTATGAGTTTTTAATTCTTTTTTATCATCATCTAAAAGTATTACTTTAACATTGATTTTCTCTCCATTCTCAAAACCAAAAGCATTGGTTTTAAGTTGAAGTGATTGTTTTGTTGTAAATTCATTCATTTTCAAACCTTAAGTTAATTAGTTCTTTAGCTATTTTAATTCCACCTGCCACAACCCCATCATTACCACTATTATCTAAATAACAAGCAGTATTAAAATGTATCCCTGATGCATCTACTGTTAAGATATTTCCTCCACATTTTAGTGAGATACCATCTGTTGTTTCTATTTGTGCTGTT
>Ga0193964_1000162_pt1 | contig 33004 bp, 34 predicted proteins | sample FB_7_MG_FD_140323 | JGI IMG/M metagenome (GOLD analysis project Ga0193964, IMG submission 140323) | Microbial mat bacterial communities from the Broadkill River, Lewes, Delaware, United States - FB_7_MG | ecosystem: Environmental > Aquatic > Freshwater > River > Microbial mats | place: USA... | reverse complement strand
AATTATAAAATCTATCAGAAATAGAAGTACTTCTTGTCCCAAAATAATAAATTCCTACATCGACTTGTTCTCCAGGCGCTAATGATAATGCTGTTCCAGGAGGATTTTCTGTAATTTCAAATGTTGAAACTACCTCAAGTTTTCCATTATAATTTTCAATAACAATCTCATCCGTTTCAATACTTCCAGACTCAACCTCTAAGTCCCAGTCTCCATTAAGTTGTGCTGAACCAGTAATATCATCAGAAGCTGCAACATCAGCAGATGTTAAAGAAGCAATCTCATTTATAAAATCTTGACCTTGACCATCTGAAGCTACATTACATCCATAAAGTAATATATCACCATCTTGAGATAAAGATGTTTTTAATAAATTCATTACATCTTCAAATTGTGATAATGTATCTGAATTAATAACCTCATCACCAATAGTAATCTCTCCAGTATTACCATGCGAAAGGATATGAATTGAATCTACATTCCTCAACTCATTTAATATATTTTCAATATCATCAGTTGAACTTATTTCAAATACTTCAATATTTGAATCAATTCCATTAACTAAAGTTTTATAATCTTCAACTGTCGTATCTACAAAAGCAATCTCTTTTCTATCTCTATCAACTGCTTGGAAAACAGGTACTCCAGTTACTTCTTTTGATGGACTAACTTGTGTATCAGTTGCGAAACTAGTATTGTCTAATACATCAACTGCTGTTGTAATAGCTGCTCCATCAAATAATACTCTTGGTTCTAATGCACTTATTAGTGGTTTTCTTTTTTTTAATTCTTTCTTTGCCATTTTACACTCCTGCGTTGATACTATTTAAATAATGCCGTCCCACTCATACCGGGAATAATTTTTTCGTTTTTTTCTATCCTAGCTCTAATATTAATTGTTTGACTTTTTGAGTCTACAACTGAGTCAAACTGTATAATTTTTGCCTTAACAATTTCGTTTATTTCATCAATTTTTATTTCAAATTGATCATTTACTTTAAACTCATTAATCCAGTTAGCAGGAATTACTACTTTTGCTTCAAGATTATCTGAATTTACAATTTCAATTAGTTGATCTTGTGGTTTTACATTTTGATATTTCCTTACTAGTTTTTGAACAATTCTTCCTGAAAATGGAGCTTTTATTTCACATCTTTTTACATTGATATTTGCAATTCTTAATTCCATATCTTGTTCTTGCAACTCTAATTTTGAAGTTTCTATTTCAAATTTCCCTACAGTGTTATATTGTGCAAGCTGTTTATTTTTATTTACTTTTGTACTTGCTAAACTTCTTTTAACTCTTATTTTGTCACTTTGAGCTTTATAAACATCGCAATCAATTTTTACTAAAGTTTCACCTTTTTTAAAATAGTCTCCATTGTTCTTTGGAATGAATACAATATTCCCACCAATTTCAGAAGATATTAAAGTCCTATCAACAGATTCAATAACTGTTCTAGCTTCTTTTGAAAATAAGAATAAAGGTAAAATAAAGATACCTATAATTAATTTTTTAATCATAAAAAATCCTCTTATTTATAAAGTTTTATTCTTAAAAGCTCTTCAGAAACAAACCCTTTTGGTGTTTTATACCAAGTCCCACTTTTTGAATATACTTTTTTGATAATATCTATAGTATCACCCTCTTTTAAGACCTCAACAATCTGACTATCTAAATTTCCTTTTTCTCTAATATTTACATCTTTTTTTGCAATACCCATCATTGTGTAAGAATTTTTATCTTTGATAATTACAGGAGTTTCAACAGGTTTTGATTCTACTTTTTCTACTTCTGTATTTTTTGTAGTTACAACTTTTTCTTTTTTAATTTCTTCTTTTTTGATTTCAACTTTTGTAACTTGATTATCTATTTTTTTCTCTATTTTCTTTTCCATACTCTTTTCTTCATTATTAAATACATCTAAGTTTCCAGTTGAAGAAACAATTTTTCCATATGTATTTTGTACATTTGCATATGTAGAAGATAATCTTAATCCAGAAAGTACATAATTTAATTTCTCTTTAATAAGTGATAATTTACCGTTAACATCTAAGTTTGATTCTGATTCAATAATTTTAAATATCTCATCTGAGATTTCGTAATATTCTTGAGCAACTTTATATTGTTTAACTGCTTGATAGTAATCTAATACCGACATATGTACTTGAGTAATAACTGCCATTGACAATGCTAACTTTTGAGCTTTTGCTAACTCTACTTGAGTTTTTGCTAATTTTTGATTTAGGTTTCCATTAAATACATTTAATAAATTCCATGAAATACTTGCACCATAACTCATCCATTCACTATTTAATAAGTAATCACTACCATCATAGTTATATCCAGCATTTAAATTAATCCCTGGTAACATTTTTAACATTGCTACTTTTACTTCATTTTGAGAGATTCTTTCTTGATATCTTGTCTCTTGAAGCTCAGGTCTATTCTCTAAAGCAACTTTTTCTAATTCTTGAACTGTTTTTGAAAGCTCAGGAAGTTTGTAATCTGTTTTAATTTTTTCTGATAATGTAAATTGTGTTCCTGGTTTTAAACCCATTAATCTTGATAATTCCGTTTTAGATTTAACTAAGTTTTCTTCTAATGTATTTAATGATCTAATAACTTCTAATAATTCTCTTTGATAAGTTAAAGACTTAATAGGAGAATCAATTTTTAAATCTCTAATTTTTTTAGAATCTTCAAAAGCTGATCTAGCTTCAGCCATAATAGGTTTAATTCTTACTAGTAATTCATCAGCACTCACCGCTTTATAGTAAGCAGTTCTAACTTCTTGAGAAATATTATTAATTGCTTTTCTTTCTTTCTCTTTTGCAATTAAATATCTATCTGCTTGTTGATTTGCTCTTACATAAGAAACCCCAAAATCTAAAATATTCCATGAAAAACCTATACCTGCATTTGTATTTTGTTTATCTTGAGATACAGAGTATGAAGGATTAGGGTCAAGAGGAGCTGGTTTACCATCAGTAAATGTTGTACTTGCACTAGCTGCATATTCATCTCTTCCATTATATCCTGCTTGTGCAGTTAAACTAGGTAATGCTTCAAAAGCTACAATATCAATCTTTTTATTTGCTAATACACTATTTAATACTTCAACTTTTTTTGATAAATTATGTTTTATAGCTCTATTTATCGCTTCATCCAATGAAATTGGTTTAGTAACAGGAATAGATACTTCATTTAATTTATCCATACTTGAAATAGCATCTTTTTTAATTTCAGTTTTTGAAATAAACTCTGGCTTAACACTACATCCTGTGAATAATACTGTAGCTACTGCAAATGAAATTACAATATTATTTTTTCTTACTAAGTTTTTCAATTTAAATCCTTTTTACTCTACTTTTTTAATTAATAACTATTTTATGTTATACTATCACAATAGAAGTAGCAAACTGGTAGCAAAATATTATTATTTTTATAAAATACTATTTTATAGATATTTTGAGATTATTTAAATATAAAGGAATTTATTGAAACTATTATTTATCTTATTTATAATTATTATAGAATCGTCTATTGCACTATCAAATAATGAATTTAAGAAAGTTTCCCTACAATTAAAATGGCTAGATCAATATGAGTTTGCAGGTTATTATATTGCAAAAGAGAAAGGTTTTTATAAAAAATACAATCTTGAATTAGAAATAAAAAAATTTAATTCAAATATTGATATTGTTCAAAATGTGATATCACAAAATGCTGATTTTGGTATTTCTTCAAGTTCTCTAATTATTGAAAAATCAAAAGGTAAAGATATACTTTTACTTTCATCAATATTTCAATCTTCTCCTTTAGTTTTGTTAAGTTTAAAAGAAAAAAACATTACAGATGTTAAAGATTTAAAAAACAAAAGAGTAATGTTTGCAAATGATCAAGAAAACTTTGCCACAATCCAAACTATGCTAAAAAGTGGCAATATTAAAATTGAAGATATTAAACCAATTTTACATAGTTTTGATGTAAATGACTTAATTAAGAATAATACAGATTTAATGACTGCTTATACTACAAATGAGCCTATAATACTTGATAAGTTAGGAATACAATATAATATTTTAAACCCAAAAGATTATGGTTTTGATTACTATGAAGACATATTATTTACAACTTCACAATTTTATAAAGAAAATCCAATAGTAGTTAGAAACTTTAAAAAAGCTACTATAGAGGGGTGGAAATATGCTTTTGAAAATATTGATGAGACTGCAAAATTAATTTATGAAAAATATAATGGACAGAATAAATCATTAGAAGCTATTAAAGAAGAAGCTTATGCTATGCAAAAACTAATCTTCGATGAAAATAACAATATTGGTACAATTAATAAAGACAGAATAAAACTAATTGCTAATTCTTACTTACTCTTAAATATGATGAAATCAAATATTGATATTGATAGTTTAGTTTTAGAAGAGAATAAAATTTTTAATAAAACTGAGGAAAAATACATAAAAAGTAAAAAATTTGTCACATTTTGTGTAGATCCAGACTATTACCCTTTTAGTAAACTTTCAAATAATAAACTTGAGGGTATAAGTAAAGATTTTGTTGATAGCTTGAGAAATATTATTAAAATTCCTTTTAAACTAATACAAACAGAAAACTGGTCTGAATCTTTGAATTTATCAAAAAGTAGAACTTGTGATATTTTAATAGCGGCAATGCAAACAGAATCAAGAAATAAATATCTTAATTTTACAAAGCCTATAATCAAAAGTAGTTTGGTGTTAGTTACAAAAGTTGACAAACCATATTTTGAGAACTTTGAAAATGTATTAGAAAATAAAAAAATAGGTTTAATAAAAAATTTTGCCCATACTGAGATTCTTCAAAAAAAATATAAAAATGCAGATTTTGTAATAATTGATAATTTAGAAGAGGGTTATAAAAAGATTACAGACAATACTATTTATGGTTTAGTAGATTCTATTCACATAAGTTCTCACAATATACAAGAAAAATATTTAGGAGATTTAAAAATCTCTTCAAAACTAAAAATGGACTTGGAGTTGTCAATTGCCGTAAGAAATGATGATAAAGAACTTTTTCATATAATAAATACAGCTCTTGATAATATTTCAGAAGATGAGAAAAAATTTATCTTTAACAAATGGTCAAGAATAAATATAATGAAAAATGATTCTTTGACAATTATCGTAAAAGCAATAATTGCAATATTAATAATAACAACAATATTTATATTGTTCATTAGAAGAGAAAAAAAACTTAATCTTAAATTTAAAAAACTTAATCATCAACTAAATAAAAAAAATAAAGAATTAGATGAAATGATTAATATCAAATCAAAACAAGCAACTTTTGGTTCTATGATAGATTCCATATCACATCAATGGAAACAACCTTTAAACGAATTAGCACTTCAACTTATGGACCTAGAGTTAGAAATGGAACTAGAAAAGAAAGTGCCTTCTGAAAAAAGAATAAAAACAGTGATAGATAATTCAAATAACATTTTAAAATTTATGAGTGATACAATAAATATTTTTAGAAACTTCTATGTAACTAAAAAAGAAAAAGAGATTATTAACTTAAGTGAAACAATAAGTAACTTAATAATGTTCTTTAAGGTGACTTTTGACAATTTAAATATAAATTTTCATAAAGAAATCAAGAAAAACCTTTATTATGAATGTATTGAGAATGAATTCATGCATTCAATTTTAAATATAATAGTTAATTCTAAAGATGCACTATTAAGAAATAATATAAAAAATGGTATTATAACAATTAAATTATATGATGATGAAGTTTTTATTTATCTTGAAGTAGAAGATAATGCTCAAGGAATAAAAATCACTCCTATTGATTCAATCTTTGAATCAAATATATCATCAAAAAAGAAAAATGGGGGTATTGGATTATACTTAACCAAAAATATTATAGAAGATAAAATGAATGGTTCTGTAGAAGTTCAAAATATCAATGAAGGATGTAGATTTACAATCAAACTTAGAAAGGTAAGAAATGGATAAGATGCTAATATCCGCTTTAAAAGATTTAAATCTTTTATATGTAGATGATAACGAAAATATTTATTCTAGTATATCAACTATCTTTAATTCTATGTTCAATAAAGTATTTATTGCTGAAAATGGTGCAAGGGCATTAGATATTATAAATAAAGAATCCATTCAAATTATTATCTCAGATATTGATATGCCAAAAATGAATGGTATTGAAATGGCAAAAAAAATTAGAGAAAAAAACAATCATATTTCAATAATTTTTCTAACTGCACATGTAAATAATGATTTCTTATTTGATGCTTCAAATTTACAAATAGATGGTTATCTAACAAAACCTATAAATCTTCAAAATATAAAAACTGCTTTAACAAATGCTATAAAAAAGAACAATTTCAACACATCTGAAATAAAATTCTCAAATGGAAGTATTTATAATACTAAGCAATTGAAATTAACACTTAATATTGAAGAGATTCCTCTTGGGAAAAAAGAACATTCTCTTTTAAAATATCTAATCGATAATCCTAATATATGTATCGAAAAAGAAAAAATAGAACACCATATTTGGGACTATGATGAAATTTCAGAGAATAGTTTAAAAAACTTAGTCTATCATCTTAGAAAAAAAATAGGTAAAGAATCAATCGAAAGTATAGCAGGTGAAGGATACACACTAATCTTAAAATAGTTCTAAGAAGTGTCTTAGTTCACCTGACAAATAGCCCTAATCTCCTAAATTTATATTAATTCCTTGTTTTAGAAGTTCATCTTGTCTAATTCTTAAATAGTCTAAATATGTATCAGGATATTTTTCATAAAATTTACCACTTACATATCTTAAAACCTCTTTGAAATGAAATAGGAATAAACCTAGAAAAGTCATTTATAAACTATAAACAAAAAGATATATATGGTGGAGTTAATTTAGGAAATGAACCAAAACAAAATTTTAATACAGTAGAATTATTTACTGTGTTAAATAATGTACTAAAACAAAAAGATGTAAAACCATATATGTCTTATACTCATTCAAATAATGGTGATATAAAAAATCAATATGTATTAATAGGATTAAATAAATACTATTCTTATAAAAGAACAGATTTGTATGCAGGATTATTAGTAGGATATGGAGAGTTAAAATGGAAATATAATCCATTAAATAATAGTAAAGATAATAACTTTACAACAACGTCTTTAATAGGTGGTTTGCAATTAGGATTAAAATATCCAATAACACAACATGTATCAGTAAATTTAAATACAAAATTTTTAATACATGATTATAAAACAAAATTCAATCCAAATAATCAAGCAATATTGGAGATTATCCATGATTTTAGTTCACATATTGGCTTTGGTTTGGTTTATAAGTTTTAAGATAAAAAGTAAGTAAAATGTAATCATTTCGTAATGATATATGTTATTTTAGGCTCTTTTAAGTATAATAATAAAAAATAATTTTAGAGGTAAATATATTGAAAAAAGCATTTTCTTTAATGGAATTGATGGTTGTAATTATAATACTAGGATTACTTGCGATGTTTGTATTACCAAATTTAATTGGTAAAAGTGATGAAGCTAAAGATAAGTTAGTTTGTATTCAAATGAAAAGTGTAGGGCAAACTATAAAAATGTTCAAGTTAGATACTTCTGCTTATCCAACAACAGAAGAGGGATTAAATATTTTAGTTGAAAAAAAATATTTTGAAGAAGGTAAAACTCCAAAAGATTCTTGGGGCAATGATTTTATTTATTTACAAACTGAAGATGCTTTTGAATTAGTATCTTTTGGAGCTGATAAAAAAGAAAATACAGCAGATGATATTTTTTACTCAAAGTGTAATAAGTAATAATGCAATCTATTAGAGTGAAAAAAGCTTTTACTCTAGTAGAACTTATTTTAGTAATTATTCTAATTTCTACTTCATATTATTTGATTTTTTCTAATTCAACTTTTACAATAAAGGAAAATAAAACTAAAATTTCATTATTGAATATAAAAGAAATTTTATTAGAAAATTTTGATTTTGAAAATGAATTGAAATTTGTATGTATTGAAGAAAACTTTGATTGTTATGTAAAAGTAGATGGAGAGATTATAAAAGATTTTAAAGTAGAAAATTTTTTTGCGGATAAGCCAGATGTTTATGAATATAATCAAAATCAAATAAGAATAGATTTTGATGAAGTAAAAATAGATGATATTTCAAATAATATAATATTTGAAATAGATATTGATAGTAGTTTTAAAACAAATGAATTTATTGTTGATACACTTGATGACAATGTTTATGTATTTAATTCTATTTATAAAAAACCACAAGCTTATAAGTCTATAAATGAAGTTTTAGATAAGTTTAATGAAAATCAATTAGAGGTAAAAGATGCTTTTTAAATATAGTGGTTTTGATACAAATGGCTTAAAAGTAAAATCAAAACTAGAAGCTGCTTCTTTAATTGAAGCAAAATCAAAACTAAAAGCAAAAGGTATATTATATACTTCTCTAGAGGAAGAGAATTTTAATTTCTCAAAATTCTCTTTTAAAAGAAGAAAAACATTAGATTTATCAGCACTTTCATATTTAAGTAGAGATTTAAGTATTTATTTAAACTCAGGAATATCTTTAATTTCAGCTATTAATCTTTTGAAACAAAGATATAAAAATGATAAAACGTTAGGCTCATTTTTTGAATCTGTTTCTACTTATTTAGATGAGGGTAAAACTTTTTATTTAGCACTAGATTCACAAAATGTTTTAAAACTTCCAGAGTTTTATAAACAATCAATAAAAATTAGTGAAAATGGTGGATTATTAGAATCTGTTTTATTAGAACTTGCTAATTTTTTAAAAGAGCAAGATAGAATTAGAAAACAAGTAAGTTCTGCTTTGGTTTATCCTTTATTTATTTTATTTATATCTTTTATGATGGTTGGCTTTATGTTAAGTGTTATTGTTCCTAAAATTACGGGGATATTTGCACAAATAGATCAAGAACTTCCAACTAGTACTAAAATTGTTATTGCACTTGGAGACTTTTTTTCCAACAATTATCCTTATATAATTTTAGTTATTGTTGCTTTGATATCTACCTTTGTTTTTTTATTAAAAAAATCAAAAGTATTTAAATATGCTTTTGATAAGTTTTGTTTGAAACTTCCATTCTTTTCAAAAATGATAGAGCAGGGTGAATTATCAAGATTCTCTTATATGAATTCTATTTTAATAAAATCAGGTGTTCCTATAGTTCAAGCTATAAATCTAAGTGCAAATATTTTAAAAAATTCTGTTATAAAAAGAGTTTTTACAGAAGCTTCTCAAAGTGTTGTTGAGGGTAAAAAACTTTCAGTATTATTGTCAAACAATAAAATATATAAAATAGATGAAGCTTTTATTCATTCTATTGCAATTGGTGAAGACACAAGTAAATTATCTCAGATTTTAAATAATTTAGCAACTTTATATAATGAAGCAAATAAAGACAAAACAGATGTGTTTTTATCTCTTTTAGAACCTGTTTTTATGCTTTTTGTTGGTACTACAATTGGTTTTATTGTAATTGCAATGTTACTTCCAATCTTCTCAATGAATTTAGGCTAGTATGAAAAAATCAATTATTTTGTTAATCTCACTTTTTTTTATAGCTGCATTTTCTGCATTAATATTGAAAAATTTAGATGATACTAACTCTTATTTAGATGAGCAAAACAGTAGATTTAACAAAGTACAAACTCTTGTTTTAATAAAAGATTTGCAAGAGCAAATAAGTGAAATATTGAAAAATTATGGAGAAAAAGTTGATTTAATGATTGATTCTGATTTAGTAGAATATTTCCCATTAAAAATTCAAAATATAAATTTATTTTTTAAAATACTTCCCTATGAAAAAATTGATATAAATAAACTACTTAGTAAAGATGTAAATGATTTAAAAGAGCTTAAACTATTTTTTGAAGAAAATGATATTTATAATATTGAAACATTACAAGATTTAATTAAACAAAAAGAAAAGATAATCTCAAATAAGCAATTAGATGATATAATTGATACTTTTACAAAAGAAACATATGATAAAAGAATCTTAAATTCAAAAGATAAAATTGGCTTTTTAAGTGATGAAAAATTATATGAACTTTTTATAAAGGTAAATTTTATAAAAGAGTTTGTAAAAGCCTATTATGTATTAAATAAACAAGGAGAGATCAAGTATTTTGAGCTTAGTTTCAAGTAAAAATAAAAAAGTTTTTTTATGTTCAAATACAAAACTTCAAATCAATCATAAGGTTGATATTATTCTTTCTCCGGAGTTTTATTGGGTTAGAGTATTTGATATTCCCGTAAAGAGTTTAACTCAGGCTAGACATGTATTACCAACACTATTTGAAGATATATTAGAAACAACAAATGAGCTTTCATACCAAGTTCTAAAATTAAAAGAGAATAAGTATTTGTGTTTTGCTTATGTAAATAAAAAGATTTATGAAGCTATTAAAAATTCTGGTATTAATTTATCTTTAGTAAATTCAATTTACTTTGCACAAAATGAGTGTAAAGATTTTAAGCAATTTACAATTGAAGATAAAAGTTTTTTATACACTAATGATAATATTCTAGTAAAAGTTCCAAATAGTTTTATAAGTGAGAAACTGGAGTTAAATCAGCATATTGAAAATATAAATCTATCATCAAATAAAGTTGATATAAAACTTTATAACAATATCTTAACACCTAAACAAATTTATACAATAATAGCTATTTGTTTATTTTTATCTCTTATTAATTTTTATAAAGTTTTTTCATATAAAAATGAAATTTCAACTATTGATGAAAGAATCGAAAAGATGAAAGAAAATAGTGCTTTACCTTCAAGTATTTTGCAAGCAGACTCTATTATAAATAAATATAAAGCAATAGCTACAACTGAGATAAAGAAAAGAGAAGCATTAGATTATATCTTACAAAATAATAAATTCAAAATAAAAAATATTGAGCTAGATAAAGATATCTTAAATATAAATTATGAAAATGCAGATAAAAAAGAGATTGAAGATTATATTTCTAAAAAATACAAAATTGTTTCAAGTGTGGTAAAAAATCTTACTTTAAATATGAAGGTTAAAATATGAAAAGATTAAATCCTTTATATATAATCTTACTTTTTTTAGTAATCGCTTTCATCTCCATTTTTATGTTAAAAGAACAAAAAAATATATTGACTCAAAAAGTAAATGAATTAGCTAATTTTGAAGTTAAAACAAAAGATTTTAAAGATTTAAAAGCATCTTGGACAAATAAAGATTTTATAAATAGAAACTTGGATTTGATTTTAAAAAATAGAATGTTTGTAAATCAAAAAATTTTAAGAGCAGATACAAAAGAGAGTATAAAAATAAAGATTGAATCTAATGACCCAAAAGTATTAGATTCATTTTTAAATAAGATATTAAATAAAGAGTTTATTATAAAAGGTTTAGAAGTGGAAAAAACTTTTATTAATTTAGAAATAGGTACAAAATGATGAAAACAGTTTTTAAATTTTTTCTATATCTACTTTTATTTATAATTGCTTTTTTTGTTTTTTTACCAAAAGAACTTCTCTATAATCAAATAGAAAAAGCTTTAGAACAAAATAAAATTGTAGTTTCGAATGAAATAAGAGATGAAAAACTATTTGGATTAGATATTAAAAATGCAGATATATATTTTAATGGAATAAATATGGCGAATGTAAATAAAATATCTTTTACTTCGTATCTTTTTTATACAAATATTGATATCACAGATATTAGACTTTTAGATAGTTTAAAAAATATGGTACCAACACCAATTAATAAATTAAAAGTTGAACACTCTGTATTAAATTTGGATAAGTTATCTATTAGTTCAACAGGATTATTTGGAAGTGCAAAAGGTTTTGTTGATTTGAAAAAAAGAGAAGTTCAGTTAGAAATTGATGCTTCAAGTAAAATGAAAAGTTCATATTCTCAAATATTAAGAACTATGAAATTAAAAGATGGAAAGTATATTTATGACTATAAATTCTAATACATTAGTTCAAAAGTTAACACCATATATTATTATAGTTTTAATAGCATACCTACTTAATACTATTATATTTTCATTTTTACCAAAAAGTGGAGTTGATTTTATTGAACAATCAAATACTTCTTTAGGGTATACAAAATATAGTGGTTTTTATTCTCAAATAAATTCAAATGAAAAAGAAGAAGTTGTTAAAATAGAAAAAAAAGATATTCAAACACTTTCAAAATATAACCTTACAGCTATTTACTCTACATCATCAAATGGTGGATGGATTAGTTTAGAAGATAAAACTAAGAGTTATATCTTATCTCAGTGGGAAGATATAAATGGATATATTCTTACTAAGCTTTATAAAAATTATGTAATTTTTGAAAAATCTGCAAAAGAGTATAGGCTAGATATGAAACAAAAAAATGATGCAATATCATATGAAGTTACAAGTAACTCAAATAGCAATATAAAAGAGAATATTATTGTTAAAGATGATGTTGTTCAAATAAATAGAGATTATTTAAATTCATATGTAACAGATATAGAAAAAGTTTGGAATAATATTGCCATTAAAGAGGTTATGAACAATAATAAAATAGAAGGTTTTAAAGTGTTTAAAGTTAAAAAAGATTCTGTATTTTCAAAGCTTGGTTTAAAAGAGGGTGATGTTATAAAAGCAGTAAACAATAATGTATTAGCATCTTATGCTGATGCTTTTAATGTTTACAATCAAATAAATAATACTAAGTATTTAAATATAGAGATATTAAGAAATAATGAAGTGATGGAGTTAAATTATGAAATTGATTAGGATTACAGTTTTACTATTTTTATTAGTTTTTACAGCTAGTGCTGAAGAAAAAATAAATATAAATTTTAAAGATTTGAAAATAATGGATTTGGTAAAGATTACTTCTAAAATTATTGATAAAAATATATTGGTTACTGAAGATATCAAAGGTAATGTTGATTTTATATCAAATAAGCCATTAGATAAAAGTGAACTTATAAAAATACTTGGATATGTACTTGAAGATAAAGGCTTTTCATTAGTTCAAAGTAAAGATATATTAAGAATTGTAAAATTAAATGAAAGTGCAAATAGTAATGTACCTGTAGTAAATAAAACTAATAATGATAGCTTATTCTCTATGGTTACAGAAGTATTTACAGTTTATAATGCAGATGTAGATTATGTGGCTTCAAAAGTACGGCATCTTATCTCTAAAAATGCAAAAATGGTAACAAATAAAGAATCAAATGCTTTAGTAATTACAGATTTCCAAGATAATATTGAAACAGTAAAACAAGTAGTTTCTGTAATGACAAAGGGTGCTAAAAAAGATACTCAAATAATTGAGCTTTCTAATATAAAAGCAAGTGATGCAAAAAAGAGTTTAGATGCATATGCAAAATCTGTTTATAATGACAAAATAGAAACAGAAAAAATTTCAGTAATAGAGAATAAAGATAATAATTCAGTAGTTTTAGTGGGTAAAAAGCAAAATATTGATTTCCTAGCAAGATATATTAGAAAAGTTGATTCAAATGACTCTTTGGTAAAAAGAGAAGTTCAAGTAATACCACTTAAGAATGTAGAAGCTACTAATGTTATAAAAATTATTGAAGCTATTATTGGCAAAAAAACATATGTTGATCCAAACGATAAGCCACTTTCTTCAATTGATGAAGAGTCTAATGCAATTGTTATTATGGGACCATCAGATGAACTTGAATATGTAAAAAATTTAATTTCTGAATTAGATAAAGAAAAAGCACAAGTTTACGTTCAAGCTAGAATTATTGAAGTAAATGATGAATTAGTTGATCAAATTGGTATTTCTTATGGTCTATTTGGAGGAAGAGTTGGAAGCAATGGGTTAGCTACTTTTTCTTCTAATTTAAATGGAGGATCAACTTCTTTAAATGATGTAAAAGGATTATTAGATCTTACAATTCCTGATATCACATCTGGATTAGCACTTGGAGCTTCCTTAAATCTTTTAAAACAAAATGGAGCATTAGATATAGTATCAGAACCATCAATTTTAGCAATCAATAATAAAGAGAGTTCTATTTATGTGGGAGAAACAATTTCTGTAAAAACATCTTCAAGTGTAACAGATGGTGGAACTACAAATGAAAACTTTAAGAGAGAAGATGTGGGACTTACATTAAAAGTAAAACCTAGAATTTCAAATGATACTAAAGTTACTCTTGAGATTAATACAATTTTAGAAGGGGTAAAAACAACTCAAACAACTAGTGGAAATGCTGATACTTCTAAAAAAGAGATAAAAACTACTGCTATATTAAATAATGGCGAAAGTGTTATTATTGGTGGATTAATAGAAAATAAATCAGAATCTACAAAACAAAAAGTTCCATTACTAGGAGATATTCCTTTATTTGGTGAATTGTTTAAAAATAAAGCTATAAATACTAAAAAGAACAATTTGGTTGTTATCGTAACACCTTATTTAATTCCAAAATCAAAAGATATTACTTTTGTTAGAAATCAATTAGCAGAGTTAAAAGCTTTAGAAGATAAGTTTTTGGAAGATTCATTAATAAGATTAAAAAAAGAGTCTTTAAAGAAAAAACTTGATACTAAAAAAAGAAATGATGAATTACTAGAATTACAGAAAAAGATTAATAAAATCGATGAGAAAAAAGTGAATAATAATAACGATATGTTTGATGATAGAACTGAACATGAAAAAAGAGTAGCTGAGATGTTAGGATACTAAAATGAATATTAATGAAATTCATAATATAAATCTTCTGCCTTATGATGATGAAGCTTCAGATTCAACAGCTCTTAAAAACTATGTTTTATTCACAAAAGTTGATGATGAAGTGATCATTGCATTATCAAAAGATTATATGAGTATATCTTTTGATTTTTTATCTAAAAAAGATTATAAAGAAGAGATTGTATTTTTAGATGAGATATCTTTTGAAAAACTTTATAATAGATTTTTAGAAATAAAAACAGATAAAGAAATGAGTGCAATTCAACAAGAGCAAGAAGACGCAACTTTAACGGATGAAGATTTCTCAGTAAGTGAATTTTTAAAGGTTGGAAGTGATATTTTAACTTCAGAAGAATCAGCACCAATTATTAAATTTGTAAATTCTCTTTTTTATCAAGCTATTAAGAAAAAATCTTCTGATATTCATATAGAAATGCATGAGTTTAAAGCAGAAGTAAGATATAGAATTGATGGGGTTTTGACAAAACATATTGAACTTGATAAAAATATTATGTCCCTTGTAATATCAAGAATAAAAGTAATTTCAAATTTAGATATTAGTGAAAAAAGAATTCCTCAAGATGGACGTACTCAAATTAAAATTGCAGGACGAACACTTGATATTAGGGTTTCAATATTACCTACTTTTTATGGTGAAAGAGTAGTTATGAGGATTCTAATGCAAAGTGAAGATATCTTAAGTGTAAGTGAACTTGGCTTTCCTTCTTATATAACGGATGAGCTTAAAAATGTACTAGGAAACTCTTATGGTATGGTTTTAGTTACGGGACCTACAGGAAGTGGTAAATCTACAACATTACACTCACTTTTACACCAAGTAGTAAGTGAAGAGAAAAATATAATTACAGTTGAAGATCCAGTTGAGTACAAATCAAATGAATTCTCACAGATTCAAGTAAATTCAAAAGTAGGGCTTACATTTGCAGCTGGGTTAAGATCTATTTTAAGACAAGATCCGGATATTATAATGGTTGGAGAGATTAGAGATAGTGAAACAGCAGCCATTGCAGTTCAATCAGCACTTACAGGTCACTTATTATTTTCTACTTTACATACAAATAGAGCACCAGCAGCAATTACAAGACTTATTGATATGGGAGTTGAAAAGTTTTTAATCTCATCTTCACTTCTTGCAGTTCTTGCTCAAAGATTAGTAAGAAAGCTTTGTGATGAATGTAAATGTGAAGATGAATCAGTTGCTTCTCATCAATTATTTGGTCTAGCTTCTAACACAACTATTTATAAACCTGTTGGTTGTAAATCTTGTAATTTTACAGGATATAGTGGAAGGGTAGCTATTGGTGAATTATTTATTATTAATGATGAAATTAAAGAATATTTAAAAACTGATGTTGATGATAATACACTAATGAAAATGGCAATAAAAAGTGGAATGATAAGTTTAGATAAACAACTTTCGAAAATGTTAGAAAATGGTGATACTTCAGTTGCAGAAGTTATAAGAATGGGTATAAAATAAATGAAAAAAGCTTTTTCATTAGTTGAAGTAGTAATTGCAATTAGCATACTTAGTTTTGTAATGGTTACGCTATTACAAATAAAGAGTGATAATATTTTTATTGTTTCTAAAAGTGATGAAAAAGCAAAGTTAAATGAATATATTTTATTAGCAATTGATTTAAAAGTAAAAGAAGATATAAATGAAAATCTTTTTTTAGATAGAAAATACTCTTTTGAGAATGATAATTTAAGAAAAGAGTTAAAAGATATTAAAGTTAAAATCAAAAATGAAAAAGAAAAATCTACATTTTTAGATAATGATTTGATGAAGTTAAATATTACTACCTATTCAACTACATACTCTATAAAAGATGATATTAAAAAGAAGATTTATAATTTTAAGATAGAGCTATGAAAAAATCTTTTACACTTCTTGAAGTAATTATTTCAATAACATTATTTATGATTTTAATAGTTTTTTTATATAAAACTTTAGACCAAACTAAGTATTCAAATAATCAATTTTCAAAAAAAGAGCAATCCTTAAAATTAACAAATGATTTATACGATATATTTTTAAAAGATGTTGCTCAAGCAAAAGATATAAAAATAGAATTAAATAAAGAAAAAAATAGTATCGTAAAATTAATATCTACAAATACTTATCATAATGCATTTTTTAATAATATTACTTATTTAATTGGTTCAAATAACAAATTAGTAAGAATAGAAAGTAAAGATATTTTTAAAGGTTTTGAAACACCTTTTGAATTTTATGATGATTCATTTATCGATATTTTATTAGATGATATTGAGTTTTTTGAAGTTAAAGAAGATAAAGGAAGTTATTTGTTTGCAATAAAACAAAAAAATAAAGAAAGAGTACTTTTAAATACTTATAAATTAGAGGCAGGACTATGAAACTATTATTAGCATTTATTTTATGCTTAAATTTAATGTTTGCACAAGAAGATAATTCTAATGTTGTAAAAACATCAGAATTAGAACTATTTTTATTTAAAGTAGGCTTTGAGTCTTTGTTAAAAGATGTGGACTCAACAAAAAGTAAAGTAAATTTAAATGAAGATGAAATAAAAAAATTGAATTCAAAAGTAGAAATTATTATGAATGAAATTTATAAAGATAAAAGAGTTCTTAATCCAGAGAATAGCAAAATAAATGTGACTAATCTTTCGAATAATCAAGAATTAGAAGAGTTAAAAAAAGAGATTCAAGCTTTAAAAATTCAAATTAATGAACTAAAATCAAACAAGTTAGATAATGAAGCAGTTGTTATAAATAATACTGAAGAAAAAATCATATCAAAAAAGAAAAACATTATTAAAGGTGAAGAATATATAGTTTCTACTAAAGCATATTTAAGAGATGCTCCAATGCCAAATTCAAAGGTACTTGCAATTTTAGAAAAAGGAGAAATTGTCACTCTTGATTATTGCGACAAATTTAGTTGGTGTAAATTAATTGATAGTGATATTTATGTCCCAGTTTATTCATTAAAAAAAAGATAATTAACCTTGAACATAAATCATAAGTTTTTCATTTAATTGTAAAGATGAAATACTATTTTTAGGATTTTGAGAGTTAATAGTTTTATTACAATCAGAACATAAAATTATAATATTCTCAAAGTTATATCCGCCACCATCTTTAATATCTTTTACAAAAACTGTAATGGCATCTTCTAATTGAATTTTAGTTCCACATCTATTACAAGATCCATTATCTCTTTTCCATGCAAAGTCTTTTCTTATTGGCCAATCATTTGGATATTTGTCATTTGATATTGATCTTTCCTCATAACCTTGCCAATGTTTTTCTCTTTGAATATCACTTTGAGTTTTTTTCTCATATTCATAGTAGAAAAATTGACTAACTATATCTTCTACAATAATAGTTTGACGAACTTCTATATTATTTTCATCTTTTGTTTTATCTATTATTGCATAGTCAATTTTAATTTTTGGATGTTCAACCTGCATATGTTTTTTGATATCTCTAATAAATAAGCTAATATCATTTTTCTTGAGTACAGATGAAAATACTTTTTTTCTATAGATGTAAAGAGGTATTAAGCAAGCAATTACTATGCTTGCATATAATACAAAATCTACATCTAATCTCATCAAATATCCTTATATTATTTCAGGATCAATTTGATGCTTAACTAAAGTTTGTTTAGCTTCTTTATGTTTACCACTTGCAAGTTTTTGTAATTCATTTTTATGAATTATAGGAATTAGTATTTCCCTACCACAAAGCTTTTCAATAGCTTTTCTATTATAATCAAACACATAAAAATCTTCAATATTATCAACTAGTAAAAAATCTGCATTATTATCAAAAGCATCAAGTAGTATAGTACAAGCAGTTCTATATGTAATTTCAGGGTTTTTATTAAATGTATTTTTAGCAATATCTATTTTTAATGAATCAAGTTTTAAATTTTTAGCTTCTAATTTATTTAAAAGATCTATTGTTTCTTCACTATTATTTGATGGATAATATGCTATGTTGAAATCTTTGAAATCATGCTTGATTTCATAATCTTTTTCAAATTCCCCAAAATCTAAAATTAAAGTATTATTAATTCTAAAATTCTGTTTTTCAATATCTTCTCTTAGATTTAACTTCTCTTGAATAGTATGTATTTTATCTTCAATAGCAGAGTCAAAGTTCAAAATTCTATTTTTTAAGCTTGTATAATAAGCTGCTCCAACTTCAATATCTGCTAGTGTATGTAATATTAATTCTTCTGCTTCTTCATTTTTTTGAATTAAATCATATGCAAGAATTAATAAAGGATCTCCAACATAATCATCCTTATAATTTAAAGTATTAGATGCATAATAATATTGTTTCAATTTCAGATAAGCTTGTTTGTCTTCTTCATTTATAAAATCTTTTAAGATATGAATTCTATTTTCAAAATCTTTTTCATCAATTAATAAGTCATCATACGCTCTTCTAATTGAAATAGGTTCAATTGTAAGCTCTTTTCCAAAGTTTTGAACAAGTTCATCAGTGCTTAATGATGCTTTTACATAAACTCCATTAACAACTAAATCAAAATTTTCTGATTTTGTGTAACCTAATTTTGCTTCTTTGTTGATTGTATTTAATATATCTAATAGATTTTTTTCACCATTGATTTTTAAAAAATGCTTTGTGTAATATGGTAAATAATCTGAATTTTTATCGAATTTAAATAAAGAAAGTTCTAGTTTCATAAATAATATAACCTTTTGTGTAATTGCTTTGATTTTATTTAATTTTCACTTAAAGAAATGATAAGCTAGAGTTTTTTTAGCTTATCATTATAAAGGTGTGCTATTCTGTAAACCTTTTTACATCTGCACCGATTTTTGAAAGTTTTCCTTCAAGATCTTCATAACCTCTATCTAGATGATAAATTCTATGAATATCTGTTTCTCCTTGTGCAACTAATGCTGCTAAAACTAAAGCTGATGAAGCTCTTAAATCTGTAGCCATAACATCTGTTCCATTTAAAGTTCCTGCCTTCCCATTAATTGAAGCAATATTCCCATTTAAATGAATATCTGCACCAAGTCTTAATAATTCACTAACGTGCATAAATCTGTTTTCAAATAATCTTTCATCAATAGTACTTGTTCCATTTGCTTGTGTTGCTAAAGCCATAAATTGTGCTTGCATATCAGTAGGGAAACCTGGATATTCAGTTGTAATAATATTTACTGGTTTTATTTCAGTTGTTGGTAAAATAGTTACACTATTTTCATCTTGTAAAACTTCAAAATTCATCTCTTCAAGTTTTGAAATTACAGCTTCAAGATGTAAAGGAACAACTCTATTTATTTTTAATTTTTGATTCATAATAGCAGCTGCACACATATATGTTCCAGCTTCAATTCTATCAGGGATTACATCAAAGTCTTTTATTTCAAGAAGTTCTTGTTTTGTACCTTCAATTATAATTTTAGAAGTTCCAATACCTTCAATCTTTACTCCAGAATTTTTAAGAACTTCACAAAGTTGTTCAATTTCTGGCTCTTTAGCTGCATTAATAATTGTAGTAGTTCCATGAGCTAATGCTGCTGCCATTACAATATTCTCAGTTCCACCAACAGTAACTTTGTCAAATACTATTTTTGTACCTTTTAAACCGTTTGGCGCAGTAGCTTTTATGTATCCGTGTTGTATCTCAATAATTGCACCCATTTGTTCTAAGGCTTTTAAGTGTAAATCAACAGGTCTTTGACCTATAGCACAACCACCTGGAAGTGAAACTTCACAATGTCCAAATCTAGCTAATATAGGACCTAGTACTAAAATAGAAGCTCTCATTGTTTTTACAATATCATATGTTGCTGTTGTATTATTTATAGTTGAAGTATTTATTTTTGCTTGATGATTTTCTTTTGTAAACGTCCCACCAAGTTTACCAATAAGTTTTAAAAATGTATTAATATCTACAACATTAGGAAGATTTCCTATTGTAATTTCATTTTTTCCAAGAATTGTACATGCTATTAAAGGAAGGGCTGCATTTTTTGCACCTGATATTTCTACACTTCCTGAAATATCTTTTTTACCAACAATTTTTAAGTATTCCATATTTCCCCTACTACAATTTATTTATATATAAAGGTAATATATTATCTAAAATTAGCTTTAAATTATAAAACTAATAATCTTTCTTTAATATGATAAGCATTACAATTGCCCCTTTAAAATAGGGTAGATAATGGAAAATCAAGTTAGTCAAGGCATAAAGTATATGCTCTTTGCATCACTTTTATTTGCATTTATGGGAGCTGCAGCTAAAGAACTTAGCTCTTCTATGAGTTCAGTTGAAGTGGTTTTTTTTAGAAATGTATTTGGAGTATTTTTAATTTTAATATCAATATATAAAACTCCTTTAGTTCAAGTTGGTGGAAAATTCTGGTTATTAGTTTTTAGGGGGATGGCTGGATTTATAGCTTTATTATTTTTCTTTTATAATATTTCAGTTATTCCATTAGGTGAAGCTATGACTTTTTCTAAAACATCTACAATTTTTACAGCTATCTTTGCATATGTTTTTTTAAAAGAAAAGTTAGGTTTTAAAGGTTGGGTTGGAGTTTTTATAGGATTTATTGGAATACTTTTTATAACTAAATTTGATGGAAGTAATCTTGATAAAACAGATTGGCTAGGCGTATTATGTGGAGTAGGGGCTGCCTTGGCTTATACATCAGTTAGGGAACTGAGAAAATATTATGATACTAGAGCTATTGTATTATCTTTTATGACAATTGGAACTATAGGGCCATTTATATTATTATTAATTGGTCAATTTTATACAAATGAAAAATTAGATTTTATGTTAGCAACTTTTGTTATGCCAAAAGGGGCTGATTGGATTTTCATAATATTATTAGGAATATTTGCAACACTTGCTCAAATTTATATGACAAAAGCCTATTCTTGTGCAAATGCAGGAATTATTGGTACTATTTCTTATAGTAATATTGTATTTTCAATTATTTTAGGTCTAATATTAGGTGATTTATTTCCTGATATTTTAATTATTTTTGGTATACTGCTTATAATTGTAAGCGGACTTTTAGTTTCGAGTAAAAAGGAATAAAATGGAATTAACTTTTTGGGAAGATTTTGGAATTATTTTTGTAATTATTATAATTGCTTGGTATATTCATGATAAATATGTACAAAGGGATCATCAGTTATTAGTAAATTATCCAATAATTGGAAGATTAAGATATGTATTAGAAGAGGCAAGGGAGCCTTTTAGACAATATTTTGGAGATGAAAAATTTTATGAGTCAAAAGATAAGTTAGATTGGGTTTATAAAGCAGCAAGAGATTTGCCAAATTATGCATCATTTTCTCCTTCTCAACCTTTACCAAAACCTAAATTTATGATAAGACATGCAAATATTGTTTTAAATGATGATGAAGTTGAAGATAACTTTGAAGTAACTTTTGGAGAAAGAAGAAAAAAACCATATACAGCACATACAATAATCGCAAGAAGTGCAATGAGTGATGGTTCTATATCTCCTGAAGGAACACGAGCTTTTGTAAGAGGTGCTCAAATGGGTCATTTCCCTATAAATTCAGGGGAGGGAAGTGTTACATCAAATTTCTTTGTAACTCACCAAAATTATGATCCTAAATATATGACAATTGTAGATGGAACACCTTTTAAAAAGATGATTAAAGATGTAGTTAAATTCTTTTTTAATGGTGCTATGGCTGCTGATGTTTATAGAAAACTAGTTTTTGGGAAAGATTTAGAAGCAGAAACTTATATTTTAGATATGGAAAAAAAGATTTTTTATAGACCTAATTGGAATGCACCTTTGGAAGATTTCCCAGTACAAGTTCCTGAAGATATGCCTGATATTATTTTTCAAATAAGTTCAGGACTTTATGGAGCTAGAGACAAAGAAGGTAAGTTTGATCCAGATAGATATCAAAAGGTTATGAAATTTTGTCAAATGACAGAGATAAAAATGGCACAGGGTGCAAAACAAACAGGTGGAAAACTAGCAGGACATAAAGTAACTCCAGCTATTGCATATTATAGAAATGTAGAAGCCCATAAAGATGTATTCTCTCCAAATAGATTTCCTTATGCAAATTCTATCGAAGAACTGTTTGATTTTATAGGAAAATTACAGGAGTTATCTGAAAAACCAGTTGGTATGAAAATAGTAATTTCTGATGTTGAAAATATTGAACCATACGCAAAAGAGATTAAAAAAAGAATAGATGAAGGAAATGATGCTTATCCTGATTTTATATCTATTGATGCTGGAAGTGGAGGAAGTGCAACTGCTCCTATTGAAATGATGGAAAGAGTTGGGTTAAATGCTAGAGATTCAGTTTATTTAGTAAATAAAGTTTTAACTGACTATGATGTTAGAGATAAAGTTAAAATAATTGCAAGTGGTAAAATATTAACTCCTGATGATATTATTATTATTATGTCTTTAGGTGCTGACTTTTTACAAATTGCACGTGGATTTATGATGAGTGCAGGATGTATTAGAGCTAGATACTGTTCAGGAACAACAGGTCATGAGTGTCCCGTTGGTTTAGCAACTCAAGATAAAAAGAAAAGAAGAAAATATTTTGTATTTAAACATGCTAAATATGTTAAAAATTATCATAAAAATCTTTTAAAAAATGTTAGAGGTTTACTTGCTATTATGGGATTAAAGAATATTAATCAATTAAATAAACATAGACTTTTATTTGTAGATAAAGATTCTAGAGTACATGATAATATAGACCATGTATTTAAAAGAAGATTAGATATCGGAAAAGATTTGGAGGATGAGTACCATGAATCTAGATAAAGTAATTGCTGGATTTTTTATTATATTGGCAATGACTATAAATTTTGGTTTTTTTTATGGAGATATGAACTCTTTAGAAAACCATAGTAAATATGAGTTGTTTGCTGCTATTGTGATTAATCTAATTGCTACTACATTAAAACTTGGGGATAAAACACAACTAGGTTCTGTTTTACTTGCAACATCCCTAGTTGCAGATATCCAGTTAATAGTTGCAGCTATTGTTTGGACAGTTGCTGCTTATGCCTTTACATTAAATGCAGAAGTTATTGGAATAATTGTATCTCTATCTGGTGGTGCATTATTAGCAAATATAACTTCTGTTGCATTATATGTTGGTGATACTTTAAAATCTAAAAGATAATGGGTCTATTTTGAAAAATAGTTCATTATTTATAATATTACAAAAAATGCGTAAGCCATTTATTGTAATTATTATAACTTATACCATTGCAATTATTGGGTTATTACTAATTGATGGTATTGATGCAAATGGAAAGCAATTTAAAATGGGTATTTTTGATGCTTTTTATTTTGTATCATATACAGCTACTACTATTGGTTTTGGTGAATTACCTTATGAATTTACTTATTCTCAAAAAATCTGGGTAACTTTTTCTATATATTTAACTGTTCTTGGTTGGTTTTATGGAATAGGTTCTCTTGTCTCATTATTTCAAGATAAACTTTTTTTACAAGAGATTGAAAAAGCAAAATTTTTAAGACAAATTAAAAACTTAAATGAAAAATTTATCATAATTTTAGGCTATAACCAAATTACAAGAAAAATAATAAAGAAAGCCCTACAACAAGGTATTAGAACTGTAGTAATAGAAAAAGATAGAGTAAAAATAAATGACTTGATTTTAGAAAATTTCACACCTACAATTCCAGTTCTTTTAAGTGATAACTTTACTTTAAAAGTTTTAGAAGCAGCAGGGATAAAAAAAAGAAATTGTAAAGCAATAGTATCTTTATTTGAAGATGATGCTCTAAATCTAAAAATCACACTTATTTCAAAATTATTAAATAAACATATAAGAGTCGCCGTTAAATCTACAACAACAAATCATACAGAAAATTTAAAAGATTTAAATGCTGAAATAGTTGTAAATCCATTTTCGATTATTTCATCAGAGATAAATATGGCATTAGTTGCTCCAAACTTATTCAAACTTGAGAAATGGCTTTATAGAATAGATACATTAACTGCAAAGCTTCCATCTTTTCCCAATGGTCCATATATTATTTGCGGATATGGAAGAATGGGAAGAAAAATATTTGAAAAATTATCAGCTAATAATATAGATGTAAGACTTATCGAGATTAATGCTGATAAAGAAATAAGACTATCAAAAGATGAAATGTCTAATATTGTATTTGGAAATGCTGATGATAAAGAGCTTTTAATTGAAGTTGGTATTGTAGAAGCTTCGGCAATAATTGCGGCAACTAATGACGATACAACAAACTTATCTATTTTAGCAACTGCAAAAAAATTAAATCCAAAAATTATGACTATAGTTAGAGAGAATGAACTTGAAGATGATTTAATATTTAAAAATGCCAATATAAATCATATTTTTACACCATCAAAAATTTTAGTAAATAAAATAACAAATGCATTAATAAATCCACTTTCTGATAAATTTTTAAGATTAATTATAAAAAAAGATGATCTTTGGGCTTCAAAATTAGTTAGTAGATTAGTAAAAGAAATAAATGAAAATCCACTACTTCTGGAACTTGAAATAAATGAAAGAATAACACCTCAAATATATGAGCATTTATCAAAAGGAAATGCTTTATCTTTAGAGGTTTTAGCAACTTCTTTACATAATAAAGAAAATAAAAATAATCTTGTACCATTATTGCTTCAACGAGAAGATGATATAATATTGCTACCACTTTGGGAAAACAATTTAAAAATTGGTGATAAGATTTTATTGGCATGTGATGAGCATGCAAAAGATGATATAGAATATATTTGTCAAAATATTTATGAATTTTATTATGCCTTAACAGGTGAAGAAAAAAGTATAATTTTTAAAAGGAATTAAATGAAAATATTAACAGGACCATGTGTACTAGAAGATAGAGATACAGTAATGAGAATTGCTGAAAAATTAATACCATTAAGTGAAGATAAAAGAATTGAATTTTATTTTAAAGCTTCATTTGATAAAGCAAATAGAACTAGTTTAGACTCTTTTAGAGGTCCAGGATTAGAAGAAGGATTAAAACTTTTTCAAGAGATAAAAGAACAGTTTGGATATAAGCTTGTAACAGATATTCATGAATCGTATCAAGCAGCACCAGCTGGAGAAGTTTTAGATATATTACAAATTCCAGCATTCTTATGTAGACAAACTGATTTATTAGTTGCCGCAGCTAAAACAAATTGTAAAATAAATATTAAAAAAGGTCAGTTTTTAGCAGCTGGTTCTATGAAACACCCAGTTGAAAAAGTATTAAAAACTAGAGGATGTAATGAAGTAAATTATAAAAACTCTGACGAAAATGGTGTGTGGCTTTGTGAAAGAGGAAATACATTTGGTTATGGTGCCTTAGTTGTTGATATGAAAAATTTAATTGCTATGAAGGAGTATGCTCCTGTTATTTTTGATGCAACACACTCTGCACAAGTTCCAAGTACAGGCGGAACAACTGGTGGGAATAGTGCAATTGTACCTAGTCTTGCAAAAGCAGCTGCTGCAGTTGGTGTTGATGGATTCTTCTTTGAAACACATACTGATCCAAGTGTTGCTTTAAGTGATGGACCAAATATGGTTCAAGTTGATGAGTTATATAAGTTAATAAGTGATATTTTTGCTATTCAAGACGTTTTAGGATATAATTAAAGCTTATTATAGAAATTTTGGAGAAAAATTAAATGAAAATTATAGAAGGTAATTTAAGATTAAATGGTAATGAAAAAATTGCTATTATCAATGGAAGATTTAATCATATTATAACTGATAGACTAGTTGAAGGTGCAAAAGATGCCTTCAAAAGACATGGTGGAAATGAAGAAAATTTAGAATTAATATTAGTACCTGGTGCTTTTGAAATTCCTTTTGCTTTAGAAAAAGCATTATCATCTGGAAAATACGATGCAGTTTGTTGTGTTGGTGCAGTGATTAGAGGAGCAACTCCTCATTTTGATTATATATCAGCAGAAGCTACAAAAGGTATTGCAACAGTTGGAATTAAACATGGTAAACCTGTATCAAATGGTGTTTTAACAACTGATACAATTGAGCAAGCAATTGAAAGAGCTGGTTCAAAAGTAGGTAATAAAGGTGCTGAAGCTATGGTTACTATTATTGAAATGCTTGATTTATATAACGAAATGGGGAAATAGATTTGGCAACTAGAACACAAGCTAGAGAGTCTGTAATTGGTTTATTATATGCTTACGATTTAGGAAATGAAGGTATTGTAAAATTTGTTGATGATATCTTGGAAGATAAAAAAATTAGAAATAAGCAAAAAGATTTTGCAGTAAATCTTTTTAATGGTGTGGTTGCAAATTTAGAAGCAATAGATAAAGAGTTAGTTTCTCATTTAACTCAAGGAAAAATTTCTGATATTGGTTCTGTTGAAAAATCAATTTTAAGACTTGCAATTTATGAAATTCAATTTGAAACATTAGATAAAGCAATTGTAATTAATGAAGCTATTGAATTATCTAAAAGATTGGCAAGTGATGGTGCTCCAAAATTTATGAATGGATTACTTGATAAAGTTGTAAAGGCTTAATCTATGAATAACGCTATAAAATTATGTATCTCTTTGGATTTGCCAACAGCTAAAGAAAATTTAGCATTAGTTGAACAAATAAAGGATTTTGATGTTTGGTTAAAAGTAGGCTTTAGGTCTTATATTAGAGATGGTAAAGCATTCTTAGAAGATTTAAAAGCTATTAATCCAAACTTTAAAATATTTTTAGATTTAAAACTTTATGATATTCCAAATACTATGGCAGATGCAGCTGAAGAAATATCTTTATTTGGACTTGTGGATATGTTTAATGTTCATGCAAGTTCGGGAAGATTTGCTATGAAAACTGTTATGGATAGAATAAAAGATATTCCAAATAAGCCTTTAGTTTTAGCTGTTACTGCTCTTACTTCTTTTGATAATGATGCATTTAAAGAAGTTTATAATGAAGATATCTCTACAAAAGCAACTAAGTTTGCTATTGATACTTATGAGTCAGGAGTTGATGGTGTTGTATGTTCTGCTTACGAAAGTTTAGATATAAAAAATAATACATCGACTGAATTTATAACATTATGTCCAGGAATTAGACCTTTTGGAGAAGATAGTGGTGATCAAAAAAGAGTTGCTGATATTGCTTTTGCAAAAGAAAATCTAGTTGATTTTATAGTTGTAGGAAGACCAATATATAAAGATGCTGATCCTAAATCAGTAGTTGAAAAAATATTAAAAAATCTATAAAAATATCTTATTACTTAAAATTTGTTATTTAACAATTATTTGATGAATTTTAAGTATCTTTTAAGTGACTTGCTATTATAATTTCCATCCTGATTTTATGATAATAAAGTCACGCAATTTAGGCTAATGGACAGTTGGGTGAGCTGGCTGAAACCACATCCCTGCTAAGGATGCGTACTGGCAACGGTACCGAGGGTTCGAATCCCTCACTGTCCGCCACTAGTGGGTCATTAGCTCAGCTGGTTAGAGCACTCGGCTCATAACCGAGTGGTCGAAGGTTCGAGTCCTTCATGACCCACCAGCTTTTGCGGGAGTAGCTCAGTTGGCTAGAGCTTCTGCCTTCCAAGCAGATTGTCGCGAGTTCGAGTCTCGTCTCCCGCTCCACTACTAGATAGATTTGGTAACGCTATTTAGTTTTTATTTATTTTACCAAAAAGTGATGCGGGAGTAGCTCAGTTGGCTAGAGCTTCTGCCTTCCAAGCAGACTGTCGCGAGTTCGAGTCTCGTCTCCCGCTCCACTACAATCTCAAGGGATTGAATGTTCTTTTATTTAAATCGCGGAATAGAGCAGCTAGGTAGCTCGTCGGGCTCATAACCCGAAGGTCACAGGTTCAAATCCTGTTTCCGCAACCAATTTTTTAGAATGATGTATTATGTCAAGGTAGCTCAGCTGGCTAGAGCGCTGGTCTCATAAGCCGGAGGTCGAGGGTTCGAGTCCCTCTCTTGACACCATTCTAATCTTTAGAATTATATGGATGCTGGTGTAGCTCAGTTGGCTAGAGCAGCTGATTTGTAATCAGCAGGTCGGGGGTTCGACTCCCTTCACCAGCTCCACTTTTTTCTTGGGGTATCGCCAAGTGGTAAGGCAACGGTTTTTGGTACCGTCACTCGCAGGTTCGAATCCTGCTACCCCATCCACATTTTTTATAACTAATCTAATTAATACTAGTACTGTTGATTATTTTTACTTGCCGCGGAATAGAGCAGCACGGTAGCTCGTCGGGCTCATAACCCGAAGGTCACAGGTTCAAATCCTGTTTCCGCAACCAATTAATCTTCTAATATCTAGAAAATTAATTATTCTTATTTTTTTTAACGCGGAATAGAGCAGCACGGTAGCTCGTCGGGCTCATAACCCGAAGGTCACAGGTTCAAATCCTGTTTCCGCAACCAATTGTATATAAAATTTATCTCAAACTTATCTTTTAAATATATTTTTATAGCTATAATATTTTAATATAATTATTAAATAATATATTCAAGAAAAAGGTAAACCATGAATTCTAAATATAAAATTGTTTTTGTAATAAGTTTTTTACTATTATTATTTTCACTTTCAATAACTTTTATTAATTATGCAGTTTCTTTAAATAGCACAGAGAAACACCTTAAAAATCAATCCTTACCACTTTCTTTAGACAATATTTATACGGAAATTCAAAAACATATTATTGAACCTTATTTAGTATCCTCAATGATGGCAAATGATACTTTTGTTCATGATTGGATTTTAAATGATGAATTAAATAATAATAAAATAAAAAATTATTTAGATGCTGTAAAAAATAAGTATGGAATGTTTACAACTTTTTTAGTATCTGATAAGACTGGTAAATATTATACACAAGATGGTCTATTAGAAAAAATAAGTAAAGACAACCCAGATAATGCTTGGTATTTTAAATTCAAACATATTCAAGAGAATCATGAAATAAATTTGGATATTAATAAAAACTTATCAAATTCACTAATTATGTTTATAAATTATAAAATATTTGATAGTAATTATTCATATATTGGTGCAACAGGTGTGGGATTGAAAATTTCATATATTAATGATATGTTAAAAATGTTTAGACAAAAATACCATTTAAAAGTGATGTTTTTGAATGAAAAAGGTGAAATTTTATTAGCTGAAAAAGAGCTAGTTCCTGAAAAAAATATTGATGATATGGTTAATTTAAAAGATAAAAAAAATGAGATAATTTCAAAAGTTCCTTTAGTTTTAGAATACACTAAAGGTGAAGAGAAAATTTTACTAAATACAAAATTTATACCAGAATTAAATCTATATTTACTTGTGGAAGCTAATCTTGATGATTTTACAGATGATGTAAAAGGTATATTTTATTTCAACCTATTTATATCTTTATTTCTTAGTATTTTAGTTATATTGATTATGTTATTTGTAGTTAAAAAGTACAATAAAAGATTAGAATATTTAGCTGGAAATGATCTACTAACGAATATAAATAATAGAAGATTTTTTAACTCAAAGTTAGAACATTTTGTTTTACTTCATCAAAGAAATAAAAATCCAATGATTTTATTATTTTTAGATATTGATGATTTTAAAAATGTAAATGATAAGTATGGTCATGCTACTGGAGATAAAATGCTTATTCGAATTGCAGAAATATTGAAAAATAATATTAGAAAAACAGATTTACTAGCAAGATGGGGTGGAGAAGAATTTGTAATTGCATATATCGATAGCACTCTTGAAGATTCATTATGTACAACTGAGAAATTGAAAAATTTAATCGAAAATGATTTTATGCTCAAGGATATATCTAAATCAAAGATAACGGGGAGTTTTGGACTTACAGTTTTAAAAGAGACTGATACTATAGATGATTTAATAAATAGAGCAGATATGGCTATGTATGAATCTAAAAATAATGGGAAAAATAAAATTTCAATTATAAATTAGTTATAATTTGTCTTTATTATAAATACAAGGAATTATATGAGTGATAGGTTACATGAAATAATCGCACAAATTGGTGTGATTCATAATGAATTAATAGAGAATAAGAAAATAAAAGATGCGAATGAAGTTTTTGACTATATTGAAGATTATGATAATGATGTGCGAGAGCATTATTTAAATCTGTTATTACAATATTATTTTCAACAAAATGATTTAAAAAACTTACAAGAGGTTCTTTTAGTAGGTGCTAAATTTGATATGAGATTTGAAGATGTAAAAGATGCATTTTTGAATATTAAATCAAGTGAAGAAAATGTTATTGAGTTTATGGAAGATGCAGTTGTTTTTATAAAAGATAGTGAAATAGAAAACAATTTAGCTTTAATGTACGATTACTATCAAAATAATGAAAATTATCAAGTCTATTTAGAAGCAGCAACTGAATTAATTAGACGAAATAGATATGTTTGTGCTTATTGTTTTAAAAATCCAAACGCTCAGTTTTCAGAATTTTTTCTAAACGAAGATTTATTAGAGAGTTTGAAAAGAGATTTACCTTATTTATTAAATTAGTAAAAGGAAGTATTAAACAATACTTCCTAATTCGTCATTTAAATAATCATCAATTTTTTTTATAATTTCTTCAAATGATTTTACTCCATTCTTATTGAAAACTACAATTTCTTCTCCAAAATCATTTTGAATAAAGTGTTCTTCTTTTAAAATCTTTTTGTATAACTTTTGTAAATCATCTTCACTTTCATCTTTATTGAATAAAAACCAATTTGCAGTAGTATCTTCTATTCTAATTAATCCATAAGTATTATTTTCATCCACATAATCTTGAATTGTTCCATTCTCAAATATTGAACCAACTACTAAATCGTTTTCATTTAAAATCATTTCCATTTTTTGCCTTTATTAAAAGTAGGCGTAATTATAATTAAAGTGCAGTTAGCAATAGATTAGTTTTTATAAAGGATTAGATACAATTGCTAAATTTTTATAAGGAAAAGAAATCAAAAAGTTTAAAAAAGTACATATTGAAATCACAAATATATGTAATCTAAAATGTACATTTTGTCCACCTAAAATAAAACCTAGTTCTACTATGAGTTTAGAACAGTTTGATAATCTAAATTTACAGTTAAAACCATATACAAATGAACTAGCATATCATATAGTTGGTGATCCTTTAGTTTTAAGTAATCTTGATAAATATTTGAATATTAGTCTAAAACATAATTTAAAAGTAAATATTACAACAACAGCTAATAATATAAATAAAAATCATTATGAAGCATTATTAAACCCTATAATTAAACAAATAAATTTTTCAATAAACTCTTATAATGCAAACTCTCACAAAAAAAGTTTAGATGAGTATTTAAATCCCATTTTAGATTTTGTAAGTTTTGCACAAGAGAATAATCATGAGTATTTTATAAATTTTAGAATATGGAATTTAGATGAAGATAAAAGTGCTAAGGAATTCAATACTTTAGTATTTGAAAAATTAAATAAAAGATTTAATACAGATATTGATGTTGAAGATATTTATAAAAATAGACCAAAAAACTTTAGAATAGCTAGAAAAATATTTCTTAATTTTGATGAATACTTCAATTGGCCAAGCTTAGAAAATGAAATTGTTTCGACAAAAGGATTTTGTTATGGATTAGACTCTCACTTTGGTATTTTAACAAGTGGAGAAGTTGTTCCTTGCTGTTTAGACCAAAACGCTTGTGTAAACCTTGGTAATACAAATGATACACAATTGTCTGATATATTAACTTCAACAAGGGTAAAAGCCATACAAAATGGTTTTAAAACTGGAAATGTAGTTGAAGAACTTTGTCAAAAATGTGAATATAGAACTAGATTCGATAAATAAAGGATTTAAAATTGAATGAAATTGAAATATTAATAAAAAGTTTAAAAGATTTTTTTACTTCACAAATGTTAAAAATCGCATTAGTTCCATTGATTGTAACTATGATAATACTTTATATGATGTTTTTCGCAGCAGCGGATTTTGGAATCTCTTCACTTCAAGAAATAGCCGCAGCTTCACAAAATGGAGAAGAGGTTGTTATAGATGAAAATGCACCTTTTTATTTTGTTTGGGCTACATATTTGATTGTATTTTTGTTTAAGTACTCATTT
>Ga0193964_1000160_pt1 | contig 33125 bp, 29 predicted proteins | sample FB_7_MG_FD_140323 | JGI IMG/M metagenome (GOLD analysis project Ga0193964, IMG submission 140323) | Microbial mat bacterial communities from the Broadkill River, Lewes, Delaware, United States - FB_7_MG | ecosystem: Environmental > Aquatic > Freshwater > River > Microbial mats | place: USA... | reverse complement strand
TGTTTTGCATAATGAATACCATACAACACATTACTTTTATGGTATATATCACTATCGGGTGAATTCAAATATTTAGCAGCTTTTTTATCATTAACTAAAATTCTACCACCAAAACCTAGTACTCTTCCACTCATGCTATGAATCGGAAACATAACACGGCCTTTAAATCTGTCGAATTGCTTTGCTTTAGCTCCTTGGAAACCTTCTTTAACAATTGTTAATCCAGTAGATTCAAGATGTTTTAAATTGTAACCATTATTCAACGCTTCTGAAGTAAAAGCTTCCCATTCATTTAATGAATATCCCAATTGAAACTTTTTAATGGTTTCATCTGTAAATCCACGTTCTTTAAAATAACTTAATCCAATAGCTTTCCCTTGATTATCATTCAACATGGTGTTATGAAAATAATCCCTGGCAAATTCAGAAACCAAAAACATACTTTCTCGTTCATCGGCATGTTGCTTTTGCTCATCGGTTTGTTCAGTTTCTTCAATTTCAATATTGTACTTTTTTGCCAAATGTTTAATGGCTTCAGGATAAGAAAAATGTTCATGCTCCATCAGAAATGAAACAGCATTCCCGCCTTTTCCTGTACTAAAATCTTTCCATATTTGTTTTACCGGAGACACCATAAAAGAAGGTGATTTTTCATCTGAAAAAGGACTTAAACCTTTAAAATTACTTCCCGACTTTTTTAATTGTACAAATTCACCAATAACCTCCTCTACTCGAGCAGTTTCAAAAACTTTATCTATGGTACTTCTGGAAATCAATATTGATATATTTTAAGAATTCTAAATTACAAAATTTAGATAAAAAAATCACCCTCTAAAAAATGTAAAGGGTGATTTAATTTTAATTGTTATTTATTTAAAACTAAGAAACAGCTTTTAACTTTTTTAAAGTCGATTTATTAATTCTGTCCTCAGCATATTTTTTAGTGATTTTCAATTCACTTTCATCCGTACCTGGTAATTCAAACATGGCATCGGTTAAAATTGCTTCACAAAGAGAACGCAAACCACGAGCTCCAAGCTTGTATTCAACCGCTTTATCAACAATATACATTAAGGCTTTTTCATTGATAGTAAAATCAATACCATCCATTTTAAATAATTTCGTGTATTGTTTTATAATTGAATTTTTTGGCTCTGTTAATATTGCCCTAAGTGTATCAGCATCTAATGGATTCATATGTGTTAAAACTGGTAAACGCCCAATAATTTCAGGAATTAACCCAAATGTTTTTAAATCACTCGGAATAATATATTGCAATAAATTAGTTTCATCAACTTTATCAACTTTAATTGATGCACTATAACCAACGGCTTGTCTATTTAATCGTTTTCCAATTACCTTATCAATCCCTGAAAAAGCACCACCAGCCATAAATAAAATATCTTTGGTATTTACTTCAATGAATTTTTGATCTGGGTGCTTTCTTCCTCCTTTTGGTGGTACGTTCACAACAGATCCTTCCAATAATTTTAATAGAGCTTGTTGAACACCTTCACCTGAAACATCACGAGTTATAGATGGGTTATCTCCTTTACGAGCAATTTTATCTATTTCATCAATAAATACAATTCCACGCTCAGCTTTTTTTACATCATAATCTGCAGCTTGTAACAAACGAGTAAGAATGGTTTCAACATCTTCACCTACATAACCCGCTTCAGTTAAAACAGTTGCATCAACAATACAAAAAGGAACATTTAACATTTTTGCAATTGTACGAGCAATTAAAGTTTTCCCTGTACCAGTTTCACCTACAATTACAATATTACTTTTTTCTATTTCTACATCATCAACTTCTTTAGTTGGTGGTTGTAGCAACCTTTTATAATGATTGTAAACCGCTACAGCCATAACACGCTTAGCTTGAATTTGTCCAATCATGTATTGATCAAGAAAATCTTTGATTTCTTTAGGCTTTTTCACAATTAACTCTGAAGAAAGAGTTGAAGAACTTTGTTCTGCAATTTCTTCAATTACTATACCGTGAGCCTGTTCAATACATTTATCACAAATATGTGCGTCTAATCCAGCAATTAGCAAATCAGTTTCTGGCTTTTTTCTACCACAAAACGAACATTCTAAAACTTCATCTTTTGCCATTCTAATAGTTGTTGGGTTTTTATTATTAGTTAATTAACTAATCTAATTTATTTTCTAACTAAAATTTCATCAATCATACCATAAGCCTTAGCCTCTTCAGCCTTCATCCAATAATCACGATCAGAATCTGCATGAACTTTCTCCATAGTCTGTCCAGAGTGCTTTGAAATTATTTGATACAATTCATCTTTTAATTTCATTATTTCACGAGCAGTAATTTCAATATCACTTGCTTGCCCTTGAGCTCCACCTAACGGTTGGTGAATCATCACTCTTGAATGAGGTAAAGCAGAACGTTTTCCTTTTTCACCTGCACACATTAATACTGCACCCATTGAAGCTGCCATCCCTGTACATATTGTAGCTACATCTGGTTTTATAAACTGCATGGTATCATACATCCCTAAACCAGCATATACACTTCCTCCTGGAGAATTAATGTAAATTGAAATATCTTTTGAATTATCTACACTTTCTAAAAATAACAATTGAGCCTGAATAATATTAGCTACATAATCATCAATTGCAGTTCCTAAAAATATTATTCTGTCCATCATTAAACGAGAGAACACATCCATTTGTGCAACGTTTAACTGACGTTCTTCAATAATATAAGGTGTAACACTACTTACCAATTTATCATAGTACATACTATTGATTCCTTGATCCTTAGTCGCAAATTTTTTAAATTCTTTTCCGTAATCCATTTTACAGGGTTTTAAAATATTAAGGGTGTAAAGATAAGAAGTATTATTTAATTGGTTATTCGTTTATCAAGAGAATACATAATTCACTATTTTATATTTAATATTGTCTAAAGTTTATATGTATATTTGAGTTTTAAATAACACTTTCAAATGAAGCCCCTTTTATATTCCCTTACTTTATTTTTTTTATTTCAAACCTCTTTATCTGCTCAAAATTATAAAGAACGATTACAAAATATTGATATAAAACATTACAATTTATCAATTGATGTTAATGATTCTACTAATAAAATTGATGCAACAGCACTTGTTTCTTTGAAATTTAAAAAAATAAACAGCCACTTCGAACTTGATTTGGTAAATAAAGATAGTATAACAGGTATGGGTATGGTAATTGACTCTATATATCAAAACAATGTAAAAGTTGATTTCACTCATATTAATAACAAAGTAAGTATTCAGCCAAAACATCCTTTTCCAGGTGTAAAGTATACCTACACTATTAAATACAGTGGAATACCAAAAGACGGATTGGTAATAAGTAATAATTTACACGGAGACAGAACTTTTTTTGGAGATAACTGGCCTAACCGAGCTCACAATTGGTTTCCTTGTATAGATCATCCATCAGATAAAGCAACTATTGAATATTTTATTAAAGCTCCTAACTATTATCAGGCTATTGCTAATGGTTATTTAGTTGAAGAATCTAATATTGATGATAAGTCCAAATTATACCATTGGAAAACAGAAGTTCCAATCCCTACAAAGGTGATGGTTATAGGTGTTGCCAAATTTGCTGTACAAAATATTGGAGAAACAAATAATGTTCCAGTTTCAACTTGGGTATATCCACAAACTAAAGAAAAAGGATTCCATGATTTTTCTACAGCAAAAGAAATTCTGAACTTTTTTATTGAAAATATAGGTGAATATCCCTTTTTGAAATTGGCAAATGTCCAATCAAATACCCGATATGGTGGAATGGAAAATGCAGGTAATATTTTTTATTATCAAGAATCTGTTTCAGGAAGCTTAGAACATGAAGATTTAATTGCTCATGAAATTGCACATCAATGGTTTGGAAATTCTGCCTCAGAAATTGACTGGCCACACATTTGGTTAAGTGAAGGATTTGCCACCTACTTTACTAGTTTATATATTCAAAAATTTAAAGGAGAGGAAGCTTTTTTAAACAGACTTAAAAATCAAAGAAATACTGTTATAAATTATTACAAAAGGGTACAAACTCCAGTAATTGACACTAAAACTAAAGATTATATTAAATTACTAAATACCAATTCATACCAAAAAGGGGCCTGGGTTTTACATATGTTAAAAAACAATTTGGGTGATGAATTTTTTTGGAAAGGTATTAGAGCCTATTACCAAAAATATAAATTTAGCAATGCTTCCACCACAAATTTTAAAAATGTAATGGCTCAAGTTTCAGGGAAAAACTTAGATGTGTTTTTTGACCAATGGCTGAAGAAATCGGGTCATCCTGTTTTAAAATCTAGTTGGATTTATTTCAACAATAAAGTTCGAATCATTGTTGAACAAACACAAGACACATTATTTGATTTTCCTTTGGAATTAGAATTAATTCATAAAGATGGTTCTTCTGAAATCCAAGCAATCCAAATTTCAGAAAAATCATCTCCACATATTGTCCCAACAACCGGAGAAATTAAAGAAATTAAATTTGACCCAAGTGTTAAATTACTGTTTGAACCTCTTTAAAATTTCAAACAGCAAATTCAAAATACCAATAAAAAGCAATTTTTTGCATTCAAATCGCTCCTAGTAATTTAAATCATATATTTGCAAAAAATTAGAAGGATGACATTTGCAGATTTAAATTTAAACCGTTTTTTATTAGATGCCCTAGATGAAATGGGATTTACAACCCCAACTCCTATCCAGGAAAAAGCATTTTCAGTAATAATGAGTAGTAAAGACGTTGTTGGTATTGCTCAAACAGGTACGGGTAAAACATTTGCTTATTTGTTACCTATATTAAGAAAATTGAGTTTTTCAACACAAAAACATCCTAGAGTTTTAATAATTGTACCTACCAGAGAATTAGTGGTTCAGGTAGTTCAGGAAATTGAAAGTTTAACTCCGTATATTAATGTACGATTTGCAGGTGTTTATGGAGGTACAAACCTTAATAAGCAAAAACAAATGGTTTATGAAGGTCAAGATATATTGGTGGCTACACCTGGTAGATTACTGGATTTAGCTTTGGATGGAATTTTAAAATTAAAACATATCCAAACGTTGGTAATTGATGAAGTTGATGAAATGATGAACCTTGGTTTTAGACCTCAATTGGTTACATTGTTAGATTTACTACCTAAAAAACGTCAGAGTATTCTATTTTCGGCAACTTTAACAAAGGAAGTTGATGGAATATTAGATCAATTTTTTAAAGCACCGGTGAAAATTGAAATTGCTTCTAGCGGAAGTCCTTTAGATACTATTGACCAACAAGCATATCCTGTTCCTAATTTTTATACAAAAATTAATTTCTTAGTTCATTTATTAAAAGACAAAGAAGCATTTAAAAAAGTTTTAGTATTTGTAAAAAACAAAAAGCAGGCAAATATCTTATTTGAAGAATTAGAAGGAATAATTCCAGGAGAAACCAATGTAATTCATTCAAATAAAACACAAAATTACCGTTTACGCTCAGTAAAGAATTTTGAAAAAGGCTTTTTTAATGTTTTAATTGCAACTGATATAATTGCTAGAGGTTTAGATTTAACAGATGTAAGTCATGTTATTAATTTCAATATTCCTGAGGAACCTGAAAACTATATGCATAGAATTGGAAGAACAGGTAGAGCCGAACAGCAAGGAACGGCAATTTCATTTTTTAATGAACAAGAAGCAGATTATTTAGGTGAAATAGAATTATTAATGGAAACAGAAATTGATGTTTATGATCTTCCAGAATCTATCATCATTTCCAATCAGAAAATAGATGAGGAAATGCCAAAAATTGAACCTGAAAAAACGAGTGGTAAAAAAACACTTACTGAACCTAGTGGTCCTGCATTTCACGAAAAAAAGGAAAAAAACAAACGTGTAAATTTAGGAGGTTCTTACCGAAGAGAAATTGCAAAAAAATACAAAAAACCTAAAACCAGAGGTCAAAAAAGAAAGTAATTTCCAATTAAAAACTAATAACTTAGTACTGATTATTTAGGTTGAATATTTGTAAATTTAAACCTAAATATTACCTATGCATTTTGACAAAGAAAATCTACTAGAAATAAATACTCAGATTGATTTAATTTTAGATAAAATTTCAGAATTTGAGACAACATATAAAACTCAAATTGAGAACGTTCATCCAAATTATACTAAAAGTGCTAAAAATTTAATTCATTATTTAGCACTTAGGAGTTTTGATATTGATGTTTTTCAGGAAAAACTTTATGCTTTAGGAATACCATTTAGTTCTAATACCGAAGGAAGTATTTTATCCAATGTTCTAATTTTTAAAACCATTATCAATCATTTGTTAAAAGTTGACTCTGACAATCTTCCTAACAACATTTTAACAACCACTGAGAGCCAAGAGCTATTAAAAAAACATACAGATGCATTATTAGGAATCGCACCTAACAAACGCAGAACACGAATTATGGTAACGCAGCCAACATCTGCATCAGAAAATAAAAGCTTCACCGACAGCTTATTAAATTTAGGAATGAACAGTGCTCGAATAAACTGCGCTCAAAATGATGAAGTTGTTTGGGGAAAAATCATCGATAACATAAGACAATCAAGTTCAGATTGTAAAATAATGATGGATTTAGGTGGCCCAAAATTAAGAACTGGAAAAATGGTTTCTGGCCCTAAAGTAATTCGCATAAAACCTAAAAAAAACGCATTAGGTGAGGTCAGTAAACCAGGAAAAATATGGCTAGCTCCTGAAGGTATTTTACCTCCTGAAAATCAAATTGCAGATGCTATTGTGCCTATTCATAAAAACTGGCTTGAAAAAACAAAGAAAGGATCATTCATAAAATTTAGAGATTCACGAGGTAAAAAACGCAAGATAATTATTGAAGAAGTAACTGGTTTAGGAAGATGGGCTTCTTGTAGTAAGTCTGCATTTATTACAAGTGACACTAAATTCGAAGTATTTTGCGATAAAAATTCAAACCCAGAAGTTCAATCCATTAATAAAATTAAGCCTTTAGAGGAAGCTATCACACTATTTAAAGGTGATATTTTGAGGCTTGATAAAAAACCAATCCTTGGAGAGCCTGCCAAATATTATTCTGAAAGAAATTTGACTGAATTTCCTCATATTTCCTGTACGCTACCAGAAATTTTCTCTCAAATAAGAATGGATGAAATCATCTATTTTGACGATGGGAAAATAGAAGGAATAATTGCAGAAGCTCAAGAAGATTATTTATTGGTTAAAATAACCAAAACAAAAGTCAAAGGTGGTAAACTAAAAGCCGATAAAGGTATCAACCTTCCAAATAGCACATTAAAAATTAACGGCTTAACAGAAAAAGATAAATTCGATTTAAAATTTGTCTCTAAAAATGCAGATGCTGTTTTATTTTCTTTTGTGAATAACAAACAAGATGTTGAAGATTTATTAAATGAACTAAAAAGTTTAGAATCTTCTATTGGTGTAATTGTTAAAATTGAAACTAAAAATGCTTATAAAAACCTACCAAGTATAATTTTAAAGGCAATGGAAAGTTACCCTGTTGGAGTTTTGATTGCACGAGGTGATTTAGCTGTTGAAACAGGATGGGAAAACTTTGCTAATATACAGGAAGAGCTTTTACGTATTTGTGAAGCTGCACACTTACCAGATATATTAGCAACTCAAATTTTAGAAAATTTATCTAAAACAGGAATTCCTTCAAGAGCTGAAATTACAGATGCTGCAATGTCTCAAAGAACTGAATGTGTTTTATTAAATAAAGGTATTTATGTTGAAGAAACCTTTAAAATGCTAGGTAATATACTTTGCAAAACACAGAAAATTCAAAAGAAAAAAGTAGTACTACTTCCAAAGTTAGAATTCTCAAAAGAACTATAAAGAAAAACTCCTTAATGAAAATTCATTAAGGAGTTTTTTATACTATAAAAAGCAGCTATTCTTACTTGTAAACTTCTTTTACAAATTCTTCATAGTTTACTTCTTTTACTTTAAAAGTAATATTCTCTTTGTAAAAAGTTAATAATTTTTGACTTACTAATTGTTCTTGCAAACGTTTAGCTTCCTCTTGATTAGTTAACACTCTTTGTACAATATCATCCAATTCTTTCTCTTCTGGATTCAATTGACCGTATTGTGCCATTTGAGCTTTTACAAATCCTTTTGTAAAGTCTTTTAATTCTTCAAAATCGATTTTGATATCGTTATCTTTTAAAACTTTACCCTCAATTAATTGGTAACGTAATCCTTTTTCAGATTTATCAAACTCTTCGTTAGCTTCTTCTGGAGTCATTGGCTTTTCACCTGCAACTGCTAACCATTTTTTCAAAAATTCAGCTGGTAAATCAAATTTAGTATTTTCAACTAAATATTCAGTTACAGCATTTAATAATTGTTGGTCTGCTTGAGTTTGAAATTGCTTTTCAGCATCTTCTTTAATTCTAGCTCTTAATTCTTCTTCAGTTTTAACAACATCAGGACCAAATACTTTATCTAATAATTCTTGGTTAATTTCTGAAAGTTCAGTTACGTTAATTTCTTCAATAGTTAAAGTTACATTAACCTCTAAACCATGAATAGCATCATGATCTAAACCTAAAGCTCCCATTAATTTATGGTCATCAGTAAAAAGATTTTTTGTCTTTAATTCAAGAACATCTCCAACTTTTTTACCAATAAACTTTTTAAGGTTTGTTTTTCCTTTTATATCAGCTAACTCAATTGTAGACTTTTTGTTAATTTCTTTTTCTTCATTAACAAAAGTACCAGTAATAGCAACTCCTTCTTCAACTTCTTCTTTCGGTACTATTTTCCCGTAACGTTTCTGAATGTTTGCAACTTCTTTATCTAATAATTCTTCATCAGCAACAATATTGTATTGTGTGATTTTCTTTTTAGCATCTAAATTAACATCAAATACTGGTGCCAATCCTAATTCAAACTCAAAAGCATAATCTTCTGCATCCCAGTTAAAATCATCTTGCATTTTTGGTAATGGATTACCTAATATGTCTAACTTTTCTTCAACTAAAAAATTATTTAATGACTCTTGTAGCAATTTATTAACTTCATCAATCATTATAGATTTTCCGTACTGTTTTTTAATCATTCCCATTGGAACTTGTCCTTTTCTAAATCCTGGAATATCAGCTTTCTTACGGTAATCTTGTAAAATTGTTGCTACTTTATCTTGATAATCGGCTGCAGCGATCTCTACCTTCACTACTGCATTTAATACATCAATATTTTCTTTTGTAATATTCATTTTATGCTGTTTTTACTATAATCATTCAAAATTGGGTGCAAAATTACTATTTTTTACCCACTTAACAAATATTTAATCCGTTCAAATTCAACTATTTTTCTTTCTTTTCATTTAAAAATGAATATAATATGGATTGAAAGAGGGATAACAATAAACTAAACAATAATGCTATCCAAAATCCTGCCACTGCAAAACCATCAACAAAATAATCTGCTAACAAGATTATTACCGCATTTATAACCAATAGAAACAAACCTAAAGTTACTATGGTTGCTGGCAATGTAAAAAATATTAACAAAGGCTTTACTGTAACTCTTAATAACCCTAAAACAAGAGCCACCCAAATAGCACTATTATAGCTAGCTATCTCTACACCAGGTAAGAACTTTGCAAGTACAACTACTGCAATTGCAGTAAGTAATATTTTAAATATAAATTTCATTTTTAATATTTTATAATGAAATATAAATTTAACGATAATTATGCCAATTTAGTTTTTAAGACAAAAAACTGACAACTTCATTATAAAACTGAGTTGGATTCTCTGCATGAAGCCAATGACCTGCATTTTTGACAGTTACAACTTTATAATCGGTAAAATGTGCAGAAATTAAAGACTCATCTTCTTTTTGAATATAGTCAGAATTCTCTCCTTTCAAAAACAATGTTGATTTATCAAAATTTGTAAAAGATGGTAATGCTGCACCAACTTCAGAATTGTTCTCAGTTAAACTTTGTAAATTAAACCTATAAGCCAATTTCCCTTTTGATTCCCAAAATACATTTTTCAATAAAAATTGAATTACTCCTGGTTCTTTAATATCAATTTTTAAAACTTCTTCAACTTGTTTTCGGGTTGTATGAATTTCAAAATTTACAGAATTTAAAGCAGCTAAAATATACTCATGATGTGGTTTGTAAAATTTAGGACCAATATCCGCAACAATTAATTTATTCACATATTCAGGATAAGTAACTGCAAATTTCATAGCTACCTTTCCTCCCATAGAATGCCCTAAAAGGACGACATGCTCTAAACTATGATGTTCAATATAAAAGTGTAAATCTTCTACCAGTAATTCATAATCAAATTCATCACTATGAAAACTTCTCCCATGATTTCTTTGATCTATTAAATGCACCTCAAAATTTGTAGCAAATTGAACTCCAAGTGTTTTCCAATTATCACTCATCCCAAAATAACCATGTAAAATAAGCATAGGTTGACCTTTCCCTAAAATTGTTGAATGCAATAATTCCATTACTTGACTGCGAATCCTAACTTATGCTTATACATATTTACAACATTTTCAAGACCTAAATATAAAGACTCGGCTATTAGTGCATGACCAATTGAAACCTCCAATAAATTTGGAATGTTTTCTGCAAAAAACTGAATATTATCTAAACTTAAATCGTGACCAGCGTTTATACCTAAACCAAGTTCAGTAGCCAAAACAGCACTTTGTGTATATGGTTTAATAGCCTCTTTATTACCAAGCCCAAATTGAGTTGCAAATTCTTCAGTATACAATTCAATTCTATCAGCTCCAGTAGTTGCTGCAGCTTCAATTAATTTTAAATCGGTATCAATAAAAATAGAAGTTCTAATTCCATTTGCTTTAAACTCTGAAATAATTTCTTTTAAAAATTCTTGATTTTTGATCGTATCCCAACCTGCATTAGACGTAACTGCATCTATACCATCAGGAACTAACGTAACTTGAGTTGGTTTAATAGCTAAAACCATGTCCATAAATTTTGGAATTGGGTTTCCTTCAATATTAAATTCCGTAGTTACAATTTTTTTTAAATCATATGCGTCTTGATATCGAATATGGCGCTCATCGGGCCTTGGATGAATTGTAATCCCCTCTGCACCAAAATCCTGAATATCAGAAGACACCTTTACAACATTTGGAAAATCTCCACCTCTAGAATTACGTAATGTTGCAATTTTATTGACATTTACACTTAATTTAGTCATACCTGAAAATCCTTAATTTTTTATTTAGTGTGCAAATTTACGAACTAAGAATATGTTTTTGGTTTTATTTTTGATTAATTTGTACTATTATATAAAATGTTATGGAAACAATTCTTTACATATTAAATGAATATAAGCCATTTACCCTTTCAACACCTGTTAGAGAGGTTAAATCGTTTTTTAATGAAACTATATTTTGTCACTTTCCAATAATTGAGGATAACAAACTAATAGGTTTAATTTCAGAAAACGATATTAAAGGAATAGATGAAGATGACAGGCCTTTAGAAGAATTTCAGTTCCTATTTAATGTGTTTTTTATTGAAGAGAAAAATAATTTATTAGAAATTATTAAAGTTTTTGCTTCAAACGAAACTAACATTATTCCAGTATTAGATGGCAATAAAGAATATGTTGGATACTACGACTTAATTGAAATTTTACACGCTTTTAATGGCACTCCTTATTTAAACAATGAAGGCGTGGTAATTATTTTGGAGAAAGGTATTAAAGATTATTCTTTCAGTGAAATTTCACAAATAGTAGAATCAAATAACGGTAAATTATTAGGTATTTATATTTCTGAAACTGATGGTGTAAACGTTAAAATTTCTCTTAAATTTAGCTCACAGGACATCAATGAAATTATTCAATCTTTTAGACGCTACAATTATAAAGTACTTTCAAATCATAAAGAAGATTTTTATCTTGAAGATTTAAAAAGCAGAACAAATTACTTAAAAAAATACTTAAATATTTAAGAATGAAAATTGCAATTTACGGTCAATATTTTAAGGAGGAAGACAAAAAATATGTTGAAGAGTTAATTAACACTCTTACCAGCAACTCTATTGATTTTGTAATTGAAAAAAATTATTATTCAGGATTAAAAAAGAAGCTTAAAATTTCAAAGGCTAAAACATTTGCATCTTATAAAGATTTAGATAATTCGTTTGATTTCATGTTTACTGTTGGAGGTGACGGAACTATTTTAAGAGCTGTGACCTTTATAAGAGATTCGAACATTCCAGTTGTAGGAATAAATACAGGTAGATTGGGTTTTTTAGCCACAATCCACAAGGAAGAAATTCAGATTGCGATTGATTTACTACTTAAAAAACAATATGTTGTAAAAAACAAAGCATTATTAAGCGTAACAACGACCCCAAAACTAAAAAGTTTATCTTCAATTAATTTTGCTTTAAATGAAGTATCTGTAAACAGAAAAAATACAGCTTCTATGATTACCATAGAAACTTATTTAGACAATGATTATTTAACATCTTACTGGGCTGATGGGCTAATTATTGCTACTCCAACAGGTTCAACTGGTTACTCTTTGAGTTGTGGTGGCCCAATTATTACTCCAGAAGCAAAAAGTTTTGTTATTACTCCTATTTCACCGCACAATTTAAATGCTCGACCATTGGTAATTCCTGATGAAACCACTGTAAAATTTAAAGTTAGCGGGAGAGAAGATAAATTCTTCATTTCATTAGATTCGCGTATCACTACGATAAATCAGGACACAGTAGTTTCTGTAAAAAAAGCCAATTTTAATTTAAAAATGGTTCAAATTAAACAACAAACTTTTATTAAAACCTTACGTGAAAAATTACTTTGGGGACAGGATACCCGAAATTAGTTTTATTTGATAATTCAAAAAAGTACTGATAGAAAACTACAATATTTTGAATAATAAGTAGTTTATCAAAAAAGACATTGTTTAACGTCCATAAGCAAATAGAATTAATTATATTTGCATGCTATTGAATTTATGAGAAAACTAGTTCTACTTTTTACATTCATCTGTTTTACAATTACTTCCAAGGCACAAATTAACGAAGTAGGTTTTTTTGTAGGAGGTAGTAATTATATTGGAGACGTTGGTCCGGAAACCTACATAAATCCAAATAATTTTATGGGTGGTTTAATTTATAAATGGAATATGAATCCAAGAATTTCATTAAGAGGAACTTTTACCTATGCTCAAATTTCTTCTGATGATTTTGACGCTACCAACAAGGAAAGGTTTTCTAGAGGAATTAATTTTAACAATAGCATAAAAGAACTATCTGTAGGAATGGAATTCAACTATTTTGAATACAATTTAGATAGTTACAGACACACTGCAACACCATATTTAATTTTTGAAATTACCGCGTTTAATTACAATGCTGTAACATCTGAAAACCCACCTGGAAGTAGGCAATATAACTATAAAGCAAAAACATCCTTTGCCATTCCCTTTGGAATTGGATATAAAACTAAATTATTTGGAGATTTTGCAGTAGCTTTGGAAGTTAGAGCAAGATATACATTTGAAGACGACATAGATTATAATAACGATAAAATTAGCACATTAAAGTTTGGAAATCCAAACAGTAACGACTGGTATATTCTAAGTGGTATATCATTAGTTTACACCTTTGGACGACCTGCTTGTTATGCGAACCCATATTAGTGGAAAATTTAAAAAATGAAATAGCGAAAAACGCTATACCAAATCATATTGCCATAATAATGGATGGTAATGGCCGTTGGGCAAAATTAAAAGGTCAACCAAGAGTATTTGGACATAAAAACGGTGTAACATCCGTAAGAGAAGTAATTGAAGGTTGCGCTGAAATTGGGGTTAATTATTTAACCCTTTATGCATTCTCAACCGAAAACTGGAACAGACCCAAATTAGAAGTCAAAACGCTCATGGCATTATTGGTTTCATCGCTTAAGAAAGAGCTAAAAACACTTCAAAAAAATAACATTAAACTCAACACTATTGGCAATCTGGAACACTTACCAGAAAAAGCTCAAAAAGAGCTTATTGAGGTTATTGATAAAACCAAAAACAATTCAACTCTTACACTAACTTTAGCGTTAAGTTATGGAGCTAGAGAAGAAATTGTTAATGTTATCCAAAATATATCGAAAAAAGTTGTTAATAATCAACTTAGTATTGAAGAAATTAATGAAAAAATTATAAATAATCATTTATATACGTTTTCTTTGCCGGATGTTGATTTTATGATCCGAACAAGTGGTGAAAAAAGAATCAGCAATTTTTTATTGTGGCAAATGGCTTATGCAGAATTTTATTTTACAAATACCCTTTGGCCAGACTTTAGAAAAGAACATCTGTTTAATGCAATATTAGAGTATCAAAAAAGAGAACGACGTTTTGGAAAAACTAGTGAACAAATCGAAAATATCAATGAATAAATTAAATTTAGCCTTTATACTTTTAGCATTTTTTTTAGTAGCAAATTCAACAGTTGCTCAAGAAACTCAAAAAAATAATTTAAAAGAATTAGAAATAAAAAACGACACTATAGTTAAGGATAGTGTAATTCCAAAAATTAAAAATACCGTTTTCAAGAAAGAAAATTCTTATGAATTAGGAGGAATAGCAGTTAAAGGTCTTAAAAAATTCGGAGAAGAAACTGTCAAAGTTTTTACCGGTTTAAAAGTTGGTCAACAAATTAAATTACCTGGAGACAAACTTACAAGCGCCATTAAAAAATTATATGAAACCAAACAATTTAGTAATGTTGAAGTTTATATTGCTAAAATTGATGGTGAAACTGCCTATCTTGAATTTGAAGTTCAAGAATTACCTCAGTTGAATAGTGTAACAATTCAAGGAATTAAAAAAAGTAAAGCCAAAGATTTACAAGCTGATGCCGACCTTAAAAAAGGAGCAATGGTTACCGATAATTTAATGGTAACTACAAAAAACTATTTCAAAAAGAAATATCAAGAAAAAGGATATTTAAAAACAAAAGTAAATTTAGACACAAAACCTGATACAACTGGAGTTAATATTGTTAACATGTTGGTTCGTATTGACAAAGGTGAAAAAGTTAAAATAAAAAACATCACTTTTGAAGGAAACACAGCAGTAAACGATAAAAAACTTAAAAAATCATTAAAAAATACTAAAACAGCATTTTTAGGTAGATTTTGGAAAAAATCAAAATATATAGATGCTGATTTCAAAGAAGATTTAGAAAATCTAATTATTGATTATAGTGAGAAAGGGTATAGAGATGCACGTGTATTGGATCATTCTTTAAGCTGGAACGAAGACAATACCTTAAACTTAAACATTAAAGTAGAGGAAGGAAAAAAATACATTTTTGGTGATATCAAATTTTTAGGAAACAGTAAATATACTGATGAGCAACTTCAACGATTATTACGTATTGAGAAAGGTGACACTTATAATGGAAAAGTTTTAAAAGAACGAGTTACTGGTGACGGCTCTCCAGATTCACAAGATATTGCTACAGTTTATCAAAACAATGGATATTTATTCTCCAGAGTAATGCCTGTTGAAACTCAAATTAACAATGACTCTATTAATGTTGAAATTAGAATTTATGAAGATGAACCAACCAACATTAAAAAAGTAACTGTTAATGGAAACGACAGAACAAATGACCATGTAGTTTTTAGAGAAATTAGAACTAAACCTGGTTATTTATATAGCAAAAGTGATATTATTAGAACAATTAGAGAAATTGGTCAATTAGGATTTTTTGATGCCGAAGCCATCACACCAGATATTAGTCCAAACTATCAAGATAAAACAGTAGATATTGATTATACTGTAGCAGAAAAAGGATCTAGCCAAATTGAACTACAAGGTGGTTATGGTGGAGGATCATTTATTGGTACATTAGGACTTTCATTCAATAACTTCTCGGTTCGTAATTTATTTAATAAAGAGGCATATAAACCATTGCCAATGGGTGATGGACAAACCTTATCTTTAAGATTACAAAAAAGTAGATATTACACCACTTCAAGCTTTTCATTTACCGAACCATGGTTAGGTGGTAAAAAACCTCAGTCATTCTCATTTTCTGTTTACAACTCTAAACAGTTTAGATATGATTACACAACAAACAATGTAGATAAAGATCAACGTTTAAATATAGTTGGAGCTTCTATAGGATTGGGTAAACGATTACAATGGCCAGATAATTACTTTACACTTTCTCAAAGTATAAGTTACCAATTATACGATTTAAAAGAGTATGGGATGAACATTGCCGGATTACAATTAACTAACGGTAATCTTAACAATTTATCTTATAGCATTACTTTAGGTAGAAACTCATCTGGACCAAATCCAATTTTCCCTAAACAAGGTTCAGAATTTAGTTTAGGAGCTAAATTAACTATCCCTTATTCATTATTAAACAACAAAGATTATTCAGATTCAAATTTAGAATTAGGTGAAAAATATAAATGGTTAGAATATTATAAAGCTAGTTTTAAAGGAAAATGGTATACTTCTTTAACTGAAGATTTAGTTGTAATGACCAATGCTGAATTTGGTATTTTAGGAAATTACAATAAAGAATTAGGTGATTCACCATTTGAAAGATACTTTGTTGGTGGTGATGGAATGTCTTCATACCAATTAGATGGTAGAGAAACCATTGCTTTAAGAGGATATGAAAATGGTCGCTTATCATCAATAGACGGTGGGACTATTTATAATAAATTTCAAATGGAATTAAGATACCCTATTACATTAAAGCCATCTGCATCAATTTATGTTTTAGGATTTTTAGAAGCGGGTAATTCGTATGACGGATTTAAAAACTTCAATCCTTTTACTTTAAAAAGATCTGCAGGTTTAGGGTTAAGAATCTTTATGCCAGCCTTTGGTATGTTGGGAATTGACTTTGCTCATGGATATGATCCATTACCTGGAACCAACGAAAAATCTGGATGGCAAACTCACTTTATTATTGGACAACAATTTTAATCTAAATCAGTTATATTTGTAGATAAATTTAAAAATGGCACGGTTTTTTCTAAATACTTAATAGTTATGACAAAAAAAGTTCTTTTATTTGCGTTTTTAGTTTTTAGTATTGCCTCTAATGCTCAAAAGGCTCAAAGAATTGGTTTTATTGATATGGAATACATTTTAGAAAATGTTCCTGAATACAATGAAGCCCAGGCAAAAATTAACGCAAAAGCTATTGTTTGGCAAAATAATATTGAAAAACAACAAAAGGAAATTGAAGATTTAAAGGCCGAATTAAATAATGAAAAAATTTTATTAACTGAAGAGTTGATAATTGATAAGGAAGAAGATATTCAAATTTTAGAATTTGATTTAAAAAGATTACAAGCCTCGTATTTTGGTACCAACGGTGATTTGTATTTTTTAAGACAACAACTAGTAAAGCCAATTCAAGATTTAGTTTACAATGCTATTCAAGATATTGCAACTAAAAGAAAATATGACTTTGTTTTAGACAAATCGAGTTCTTTAATAATGTTATATTCCAACAAAAAGTTTGATATTAGCGATCTAGTAATTAAAAGTATAACAAGAGAGAAAAAGACAGCTGCTGTTAAAGAAAAACAAGCCAAGAAAAATGGTACAGCGGACAAACCAACTCCTATTAGTGAAGAATCTCAGAAAAAACTTAGTGATAGAGAACTTAAACAACAAGCTTTAAAAAAGAAAATTGAAGATAGAAAAGCTGCTCAACTTAAGAAACGAGAAGAATTAAAAGCAGCTATTGAAGCTAAGAAACAAAAAAGAATAAAAGAGATTGAAGACGCTAAAAAAGCAAAAGAAAAAAAAGGAAATAATTAATTAAAAACGACGAATACAAAATGAAAAAATTTAGATCATTATTATTAATTGCTATAATTACTTTAGGATTTAGTACTGTTCAAGCACAAGAAAAAATTGGGCATATTAGTACTGATTTATTAATAAGCTTAATGCCTGAAACTAAAGCATTAAACACTGAATTAGAGAAATTAAGCAAAACTTACGAAAGTGAATTAAAAGCTGAAGAAACAAAACTTGAGGCTAAATTAAAAAAATACAACGCTGAACAAGGATCTCAAACTGATGAAGAAAATCAAAGGAGAGGTGTTGAAGTTCAACAAGATCGTCAAAATTTATATCAAGCATCTCAAGTTGCTAGAGAAGACATCACTAAAAAAAGAAACGATAAATTAAAGCCTATTTTAGAAAAAGCTAAAAAAGCTATTGATGAAGTTGCAAAAGCACAAGGTTATACTTACGTTTTAGAAGCATCTACTTTAATTGTTGCTAATGGTACAGATTTATTACCAGCAGTAAAATCAAAATTAGGTATTCAATAAAAAAATATCACTTGAAAAAAATCCCGCAATTGCGGGATTTTTTTTTACATTTATTCTACTTAAATTCATCTCAATATTTTTAAATAAATGGAAAGTCCTATAGGTATATTTGATTCTGGAATTGGTGGAACTTCCATTTGGAAAGAGGTTATAAAACTTTTACCTAACGAACATACCATTTACTTAGCCGACAGTAAAAATGCACCATATGGAGAAAAATCTCGTGAAGAAATTATTGCTCTAAGTATTAAAAATACAGAATTCTTGATAGCAAAAGGTTGTAAACTAATAATTGTTGCTTGTAATACTGCTACTACTAACGCTATTGACGTTTTAAGAAAAAACTATAACATACCATTTATAGGGATAGAACCAGCTATTAAACCCGCTGCTTTGTATAGTAAAACAGGTGCTATTGGTATTTTAGCTACAAAAGGGACTTTAAGCAGTAAGTTGTTTGAAAAAACTACAAAAGAATACACTAAAAACATTACAATAATTGAACAAAATGGTGAGGGTTTGGTTTCACTTATTGAAGAAGGAAAGATAAATTCTGAAGAATTGAAAAAACTGCTTACCTCCTATTTAAATCCGATGCTATCATATAATATTGATCATTTGGTTTTAGGCTGTACACATTACCCTTATTTAATTCCTCAAATAAAAAACATTTTAGGTTCTAATATAAAAATTATTGATTCGGGTGAAGCAGTTGCCAAGCAAACCAAATCCATGTTGAAACAGTTAAATTTAATGACTAACAAAAATGAAAAAGGTATTCATCAGTTTTTTATAAATACAAAAACTGAGGTTTTATCTAAAATATTAAATACAACCTCAGCTTCAAAATCTGTTGAAAAGTTAGACTTTTAGTTTCTATATGCGTTAGGGATAGAACTATTTGTTTGAGCTCTTTTTTAGTACTTCACTAAAAAAAGCGAGTAGTGAAAGCCCGACCCAAAGGGTAACGCCCAAAAACTACTCTTTATACCAACCTGAATATTTTACATAACTATCTGCAATTCTATTAATTTCACCTGAAATTAACTCTTCACTGATATCTTTCACTTTTTTAGCTGGAACACCTGCATAAATACAACCAGATTCTACATGTGTACCCTGTGTAACAACCGCACCAGCAGCAATAATAGTATTACTTTCTACAATACAATCGTCCATTACAATTGATCCCATACCTATTAAAACATTGTCGTTTATAGTACAACCGTGCACCATTGCATTGTGTCCTATTGATACATTATTTCCAATATTTGTAGGATGCTTTTTATACGTTGCATGTATTACCGCGCCGTCCTGAACATTTACTTTATTTCCCAATTTTATATAATGTACATCACCTCTAATAACGGCATTGTACCAAATACTACACTGGTTTCCCATTTCTACTTCACCAATAATTACGGCATTTTCTGCTATAAAGCAGTCGTCTCCAAATTGTGGTTTATTTCCGTTTAATTCTTTTATAATCATCTTATTTTTTTATTTAAAAAATGCTAATAATTCTCCTTTTTTGGATGAAGAGACCGATAATTCTTTTCCGTTTGATAAAAGAACACTTCCTCCCTTTCCTTTTTTATAATTCACAATACAATTTACATTTACCAAATACGATTTATGAATCCGTGCAAAATTACTTTGTTTTAAAATTTCATCAAAGTATTTTAGTGTTTTACTCACTAACTTTTTTTTATCGTTTTTTAAATACAAATGTGTGTAGTTATCATCGGCCTGACAATACAAGATATCTTGAATTTCAAGCACTTCAAACCCTTCTTGTGTTGGAATGGTAATTCTTTCATTTATTGAAGTTGTTTTAGGAATTAAAACATCATTTTGCAATTCGTTTTCTTTCTTTTTAACTTCACTTACATAATCCACCGCCTTTATTAATTCATCAATTGAAATTGGTTTTAGTAGATAGTAAGATGCATGATTATTTAATGCTTCAATTGCATAGTGATTATAGGCTGTGACAAAAATTGTTTCGAAATTAATATTTCCTAATTTCTCTAATAAATCAAATGCATTTCCATAGGGCATTTCAACATCTAAAAACACCAAATCCAAGTCGTTATTTCTAATTAATAACAGTGCTTCATCAATATTTTCTGCTTCTCCCAAAACATCTACCTGAGGGCAATATTTATTTAAGTAGTTTCTTAATATTTCTCTACTTGTTTGTTCGTCTTCAACTATGATGGTTTTTAATTTCATTTGCTTAATCCTTTTTTAAAATTAGCACAACCTTTGTTCCTGTATTGTCTGAATATAAATCACTAATAAAAACATCAACCTTGTCATTGTACATTTCATTTAAAATATGGACTCTCTTTTTAATATTATCCATTCCTTTTGACAATTGTTTTTGTTGATTCTCTGTTTTTAATTCCTTGGATTTAATTCTTCCTATACCGTCATCAGTTATAGTTATCTCGATACTATCTTCATTTTTTTGCTGAATTCTCACACTCAAACTTCCCTTCTTTTTTTTATATCTTAAACCATGCCAAACCGCATTTTCAACATAAGGCTGCAATAACATTGGCGGAATTTGATATTCACTAATTTTTAGTTTTTCATCAACTTCAATTTTATAATCGAACTTATCCTTAAACCTTGAATGTTCTAATTTCATATATAATTCTAACATCTCAATTTCATTTGAAAGCGGAATAAAATCAGCTTCAGAATTATCCAAAACATTACGCATTAATGTTGAAAACTCCGTTAAATAACGATTTGCTGTTCGCTCATCATTCTGCGCAATAAAACTATTAACTGAATTTAAAGCATTAAAAATAAAATGAGGATTCATTTGGCTTCTTAACGATTTTAATGCTAACAAATTATTTGTTAACCTTCGTTGTTTATTGCTTTTATACATAAAATAAACAGCTGACAATAGCAGTAACAATCCTACAATCAATGAATAAATAATTAATTGTTGACGCTTATAATTTTCAACGGTAATTTGCTGTTCACTTTCGTATAATTGATATTTACTTTCCAACAACTCTCTATCTTTTTCAAGACTGTTTATTCTGTTTTGTTTTTCAATCAAATTTTTATTGAGTGCAACTGCATCAGCAATTTCCTTTTCCTTTTTCTTATATAACAAATCAACCAAACCAACATATTCCTGATAACTATTTAGTGCTTTGTTAAAATCTCCAACATTTTTATAGATTTCAGACAATTTCTGAACGGCATCTTTTTGTGTTTCAATGTCAAATACTTTCTCCGATTTTTCTTTACTTTTTTCAAGGTAATTAATGGCTTTATCATAAGATTTTTTCTCTGCATATGCATTTCCAATATCCAAGTTTAATTGTTGTACTGAGATTTTTTCTTCATCATTTGACTCCTCTATTTCATTTACATCTGCAGCCTCTAATTCTTGTAAAGTTTGTTTTTTTAATTCAATTTCCTTGTCAAATTTTTGCTGTTTTTTATACTGGTTTGCAACCAAATTGGTAACAGCAGCTCTTTTATTTAAACTTTCACTTTTGGTATTTTCAATAGAACTATCAAAGAATTGTTGGGCTTTAACATTATTTCCTTTTGCTAAATATAATTCACCTAAAACCGAATTTAAATTCGATATTTTCGCTTCAATATTGTTCTTGTTAGCAATATTTAAAGCTGCCTCTAAATGTTTAATTGCTTTATCAATTTCATTTAATTTCTGATAATTCAGTCCTAAAACCTTGTGTGAATCAATCTTTAGGTTTGTACTTATGTTTAATGAAATTAACTCATTTAAAACCTTAATACTTTCATTATTTCTTTGGTTTAATAATAGCGCTTGAGCTAACTTAAAGTTGACAGTATTTGAAATTTTATTTTTTAGTGAAATTTTATAATTATCAACAGCCAAATCATATTGTTTAAGGTTTAAATAAACATCTCCAAGAACTTCATAGGCTTGGCCAATATTATTAGTATTCCCTCTTTTTGAAGCTTCTAATTTAAGCGCAGATTCAACAAAAGATATACTTTTAAATGGGTTTGTTTTTATATAATGTTTAGCTGAATCTATTTGACTTTTAAATTGGTTTGAAGAAGATTTTTTAATTGATTTTGAATAAATTCCTGAATTATCTTCAATTCTATACTGTGAACTTCCATTGTAAATATATGTGTTAATAATCTTTCCATTTTTACTTAATACAATTCGATCACCAATAGATGCTTTTATTTTAAAAATTCCATTGGAATTTGTTCTTGTTGAAATATTTTTTCCTCGTATGCTTACAGTAATTCCTGCAAGCCTGTTTCCGTTTTCATCAGCAACAAAATCGGTATACAAATGTTGTTTCTCCATTTCATCCTTTTGAATTTGAGAAAATCCATTCACAGAAACTAATAGTAGTATAACAAGTGATATTATTTGTTGTTTCATAATTTATTTAATTGCCTTGTAAAGCTACACACTTAAAACCATTTAATAAAACAGCTATCTCCATAAAACATGATATTTTATGCAATTTAACATGGTTTTTAAGGGTTATACGCACCCAAAGATCCCTTTCACTCATTGAAACCTACTATTCACTCATTTTAAATTTTTCAGAATAAATGATTGCAGTACTTTTATAATGAATTTAAAACTCTATAATCATGAAAAAACTATTCTCAGCCTTATTTCTAATTACAGTAACAGCAACATTTGCTCAAAGTGGCACAAAAAATTTTATTGATCAAAACTACATAGAAGTAACAGGTAAAGTTGAAACTGAAATAACTCCTGATGAGATTTATATTTCAATTATTATAAATGAAAAGGATAAAAAAGGTAGAATTTCAGTTGAAAAGCAAGAAAACAAAATGCTTGAAAAATTAAAACAACTCGGAATCGATTTAAAAAAAGATTTAAAGGTTCTAGATTTTTCAAGTAACTATAAATTTTTCTTCCTTAAAAAAACAGACATTTTAAAGTCAAAAAAATATCAGCTTATTGTGCATGATGGATTACAATTAGCAAAAGTATTTCAAGCTTTAGAAAAGATTGACATTTCAAACACTTCTATTTTTAAAGTAGGCCATTCCCAAATTGAAGAATATAAAAGAAAAGCTAAAATTAAAGCATTAAAACAGGCAAAAGAAAAGGCCGCAGACTATGCAAATGCCGTAGATCAAGAAGTGGGAAGAGTATTATATATTCAGGAAATGAATACGCAACACATAAATTACAGAAACAATACTATGTTAAATGAGGTTGCAGTTTCCTATGGAGCTGTAAAAAAGAAAATGGATCAAGTAAATAATATCGAATTTGAAAAAATTAAAATTTACGCTTCTGTTATGGCAAGAATTGAATTAAAATAACCTTTAAAATATAAACTCATGAAAACGCTTTTAAAATTATTTATCATCACACTAACCATTTCAACTTTATATTGTAATGCTAATAATTCAAAAGCAACAACAGCATTTCACAAAACGGAGAAAACCACTCCAACTCAAAAAATAAAAGTGGCTTTATTATTAGATACCAGCAATAGTATGGATGGTTTAATTAATCAGGCAAAAACTCAACTTTGGGAAATCATAAATGAACTATCTTATTTTAAATGTGGAAATAATCGTCCAGATTTATTAATTGCTTTATATGAATATGGAAATGATGGTTTGTTACAATCTGATGGGTATATTAGGCAAGTTTTAAGTTTTAGTGATGATTTAGATGAAATCTCAAAAAAATTATTTGCCTTAAAAACCAATGGAGGAAGTGAATTTTGCGGACAAGTAATTCAAACTTCGCTAAATGATTTAAAATGGGGAAATAGCAAACATGATTTAAATTTAATATTTATTGCCGGAAATGAACCATTTACTCAAGGCCCGGTAAGTTATAAACATGCTGTAATTAATGCTAATGAAAAGGATGTAACTGTTAACACTATTTTTTGTGGAAATTATGAAAACGGAATTTCAGGAAAATGGCGAGAAGCTGCAAAATTAACAAATGGTGATTATCTTACTATAAATCATAACCGAGAAATTATTCATATAGCAACGCCTTTTGATCATATTATAATTAATTTAAATAAAAAATTAAACAATACTTATATCAACTATGGTAACAGAGGATATTCCAAATTAAAAATGCAAGCTGAACAAGACTCTGAAGCAGCTGAATTAAATGAAGTTGTGATTGTTAAAAGGGCAATTAGTAAGAGTAGTAGAATGTATAAAAATTCATCATGGGATTTAGTAGATGCAATGAAAGATAAAAAATTTAAGTATGAAAAACTAGATAAAAACAGTTTACCAAAGTACTTACAAAACAAATCTGACAAAGAACTTAAAGAACATATTGAGTTAAAAAGAAGTGAAAGAGTTTTAATTCAGAAAAAAATTCAAGATTTAAATAAATCTAGGAAAGAATATATTAAACAACACCAAAAAAATTCCAATGATAAAGATGACTTGGAAAACGCACTTATGACAGCTATTAAAAAACAAGCTAAAAAAAAGAATTTTAGTTGGGATTAAACCTTAAATAGAATTAAGAACGGAGTATTAAAGTGCTCCGTTTTTTTTAAAACATTCTATTTGTTTTACCGCTTCTCTCATTCCAAAATCTTCGAGGACTAAAACACCCAAAATTAAAACCTAAAGTTATTTGGTGATATCCTGCATCATCGAATAAAATTTCACCTGTTTGCTTTGTATAGGTGTAAGAGAACATATACTTGCTAAAATTCACCCCTATTATTGGGGTTAAATAGCTCAAATTATTTCCATCAGTATTATCAAAACCTCTTCGGTAAGAAAAAGCAGCCCATAATTTTGCCATTGGTAACTCTTTATATACTTTAATATTAAAATCAGCAAATTTTTCCTTTGTCCTCTCAACATATTGAATCATGACAGATGGTTCAATTTCAATAGTACTACCATTTTTATAATAGTCGAAATAATGTCCAAATGAAATCAGATACCTTCTTAGATTCAAAGATTCATAATCTCTATTGTATATATTTCTGGCACTTAGCAATAAGTTTTTCACAGTAAAATATCCAAAGAAGTCTACATCATGGTAAGCCATACTAAAGTCTGCGTTGAAATAACTTTCACTCTGAACAATTTGAGAAATAATAGGATCAGGAATGGTAAAAGAAGTTTCATCTACTTTGTTATTTGCTGCCATAATTGAAAGCCCAAACGACAATGCTCTATAATCTCTTACATGACCAAGTTCTAAATGATATGCATAACTAGCCTGAATTCCTTGCTGACTATGGTATCCGTTTTTATCATTAAAAATAATTAAACCTAATCCTGCTTTTTCTCCAAATTTTGTTTGAAAATTAATAGTTTGTAAAGCAGGAGCATCTTCAATTCCACTCCATTGACTTCTAGCAGTCATTCTAACATTGCTACAGTCTCTAAATCCTGCAGCTGATGGATGTACTAAAAAAACATTATCAGATAAATAATCTGAATAAATAGGCAACGTTTCCTGTGCTATTAAGCAAGAAGATATTCCAAAAAGAAAACTTAAAAAAAGAGTTGTAGTTATTTTCACTATCAAGAAATAAAAATCAAATATATAATAATATCTCCAATTATTTATTGTAAGAAATTAATTCTAATTGGTTTAGAAAATTAATTTGGAAAATAGTGACTCTTGTATTAAAAATGATAATGCATTTTTTTAAAATTCAATACCTCATCATTTTAATCAATCAGAAGAAATTAAGGCTTAAAATATGGAGATAGCAAGTCTTCAAAATTAAATAATCCTTCTTTCTTATTAATTAAATTTTCTGCAACAAACACAACGCCATTTCCAAAAGCTTCTCTTGAAATGGATTCGTGCTTTAACCTAATTGTTTGATAAGGAAATCCAAATATTAATTCATGCTTCCCAACAATTCCACCTGCCCTAATTGAATTAATCTTCTCTTTTTTTATTCCAAGCCCTTCGGCAATTTTAACCGCTGTACCTGAAACTCCAACTTTCTCTTTAAAATGTTCTTCAATAATCTCAATATCCACAGAAGGCGAAATTTTTTTCAAAAATTTTGCTACTATAAGTAAATAATTTACTCCTATAGTAATATTTGGTGACCAAAAAACGGTTGTTTCTTTCGATAGTTTATTCAATAGTTTTATTTCTCGTTCTTCATAGTGAGAAATCGCAGAAATAATTATAATTTTTCTATGAGCAGCAACTTCTCCATAAGTATAAATACCCGTTTCTGAAGAAAAATCGATTATAATATCAACCGGATACTTATCTAGTAGTTCTTTTATTTGTAGTGTCTCACTTGAATAAATAATTGCAGAATCATTTGATTGAATTCCAAGAAACTCAGAAGAAGATCTTCTGTTTAAAGCTGTACTTCTCCTTAATACCCATTCAAGTGACAAATTGTTATTTTCAATAATTACAAAGGCAACCGCTTTGCCAGTTTTTCCAAAACCAATGAGACCAATTTTCATAAAATATCTATTATTATTATTAAATTTAAAAATTAACAAAAACCTTTTTTATTTATTAAATAAAGAAAGAACTTGGCTTTTATTTTCTAGATCATTTCCAATTATGATTTTAATTTTTAAAAAGCTTAATACTTTTAATAAAGAACCAAACATATAGTCTTTCTCATTTTCATTGATAGATAAAACACTGTTCACAGCTGACAAACTCAAATGAGTTCCATAAACAATTTCACTTTTCTTAATCCCATTATTCACCATTTTCTCCAGGATAATTTTAGCTATTTGCTGTTTACTTTCTACTTCTGTTAAATTGATTGACACCATATAAAAGAAATTAAATTACCTAAACAAGACTCCTTCTTCTAAGTTACACAATTTTACCCATTTCTCTAAATTTAAACCTAACAGCCTAAATATCAAGCTATACGCCATACTTTTATTTTAAATTTTAAATAAAAAATTGTAACTTGTTGTACAGTCAAAGATTATTCAATAATCTTAAACAGCTTGATAATCATCATTTAAAAAGAACTTTTACTCATGTATTCTATTCAAAAACTTTTACTCTTTTTAATTCTATTTTCAGTGAGTTTCAACATACAAGCTCAAAAAAGAAATATTAAAACAAATAAGGTTCAAGCTAAGGAGTATAATTTTAATCCTGACTATCCTGATTTCTATTATGGAGATCATAAAGTTTTTTTAGAGGCTATTTGGTATAGAAGATTATCTGATATATCAGTTTATAAAAACAGATATATCATTACTTTTAGTGGTATGTCTTCAAAAGGATATGTTTCTAACAATTGGGGATTCAACAAACTTGAAGAGTTCTTATATTATAAAGATTTAATTGAAAATAAGAAATATTTTAAAATTTTATTAAAACCAACTAATGATGCATTGATTTCAGAAATAACAGTTCTAATGCATCCTAAAAGAAAGATACCAAAATTATAAATGTATTAGCAATTAACACACTTTTAAGATCTAATAATTTTTTTTTCATAACTTTGCAACATAATATGAAGCAAATTTTTCAGAAAATATCGGCTATTTTAATGGCTTTTGTAGTTCTATTCTCTACAATGTCATTTACTTTTAGTGAGCACTATTGTGGTGATTATTTGGTAGATAGTGCTTTATTTTCCAAAGCTGAATCTTGCGGAATGGAAATGGATAAGCCTGCTCCAACTAAAGATTGTAGTGTACAAAAAGACAATTGCTGTAGTGATGTTGTAAAACAGTTTGAAGGTCAAAGTGATTTAAAAATTACTTCAACCTATATTTCTTTAGAACAACAAGTTTTTATTTCTTCATTTATTTATTCATTTGTTAATTTATTTGAAGGATTAGAAAACAATATTATTCCTTTTAAAGATTATTCCCCTCCTCTCATTGTCAAGGACATTCAGGTTCTTGATGAGACCTATTTAATTTGATTTTAAGTTTTTAGATACAACAATCCTATTTAGCTCAGCTTTTTAGGTATTCTTTGTTATACGTATTTTTTAAACAATACATTTTTCTAAACTCATAATTTCACAAGTTATGCTACATAAAAGCATTAAATTTTTAATAGAAAACAAATTAGTAGCAGTTTTATTATTAGCGCTATTTATTGGATGGGGAATTTCAACAGCTCCATTCGATTGGGAAACTGGAAACCTTCCTCGTAATCCGGTGGCAGTTGATGCCATTCCAGATATTGGTGAAAATCAACAAATTGTATTTACAAAATGGAGCGGTCGTTCTCCTCAAGATATTGAGGATCAAATAACTTATCCTTTAACAACTTCATTATTGGGAATTCCGGGTGTTAAAACAATTCGTAGTTCATCAATGTTTGGTTTTTCAAGCATCTATATCATTTTTGAAGAAGATGTAGAATTTTACTGGAGTAGAAGTCGGATTTTAGAAAAACTGAATTCCCTTCCAAATGGATTATTACCAAATGATGTTCAACCAAGTTTAGGTCCGGACGCTACAGGTTTAGGTCAAATATTTTGGTACACACTTGAAGGTCGCGACCAAGATGGAAATGTAACAGGTGGTTGGGATTTACACGAATTACGAAGTGTTCAAGATTACTATGTGAAATATGGTTTGGCTTCGGCTTCTGGAGTTTCAGAAGTAGCTTCAATTGGTGGTTATGTTCAGGAATACCAAGTAGATGTAAACCCTGATATTTTAAAACAATATAATATTTCTCTACAGCAGGTTGTAAATGCAGTTAGAAAAACCAATAAAGATATTGGAGCTAAAACTATTGAAATTAATCAGGTTGAGTATTTAGTCCGTGGATTGGGTTATGTAAAATCAGTTGAAGATATAGAAAATGCAGTTGCTACTTCAAAAGACTTCACTTCAATACTAATTAAAGATATTGCCAAAGTAACTTTAGGTCCTGCAGCTAGAAGAGGAATTTTAGATAAAGAAGGTGCCGAAGTTGTTGGTGGAGTTGTAGTTGCCAGATATGGAGCAAACCCGATGGAAGTAATTACCAATGTTAAAGATAAAATATCTGAAATAAGTGCTGGATTACCTTCAAAAGAATTAAAAGACGGACGTATTTCGCAATTAACAGTTGTTCCTTTTTATGATAGAACAGAATTGATTCACGAAACTCTAAATACCTTAGATGAAGCTTTAACCTTAGAAGTTCTTATTACCATTTTAGTTATTATTGTAATGGTATTTAATTTAAGAGCTTCTGTATTAATTGGAGGTTTACTTCCGGTAGCAGTACTAATGGTTTTTATTTCAATGAAATTATTTAATGTTGATGCCAATATTGTTGCGCTCTCAGGTATTGCAATTGCCATTGGAACAATGGTGGATGTTGGTGTAATTCTTTCAGAAAATATCATACGGCATATCGATGAAGATAAACGAAAATCACCCATAAATGATGTTGTTTTTAAGGCAACCAAAGAAGTTTCTGGTGCTATCATCACTGCAGTAATGACTACCATAATAAGTTTTATTCCGGTTTTCACAATGATTGGAGCTGAAGGAAAGTTATTCAGACCATTAGCCTTTACAAAAACAATGGCTTTAACAGCATCCATAATTGTAGCCTTATTTTTAATTCCTCCTTTTGCAGCTTGGCTATTTGGATGGAAATCACCTGTAAAAAAAGGAAAAATTGTATTAAACAGCTTACTAATTGCCATTGGAGTTTATGCTTTAATAAGTGGTTTTTACATTGGATTTATTCTTATTGCTTTCGCAATTTCTGGGATTTTAAAATCAAGAAAAATCATTTCAAAAAGCCAATCAAACTTAATAAATATAGTAAGTTCTGTAGTAGCAATTATAGCATTTTTAAGTGTTTATTGGAGACCTTTAGGAGTAGACAATTCAATTGTTACCAACCTTCTTTTTGTAGCTGTTATTTGTTTTGGTTTACTTGGAATATTTACGCTTTTCAGAAAACAATATGTTCGCATTTTAAATTGGGCTTTAGAAAACAAATTACTGTTTTTAAGTATTCCAACTCTAATAATTGTTTTTGGTATTTCAATATGGAAAAACACAGGCAAAGAATTTATGCCTGCCTTAAACGAAGGATCCTTTTTATTAATGCCTACATCAATGCCTCATTCTGGTATTGCAGAAAACAAACGTGTTTTACAGCAATTAGATATGGCGGTTGCAACCATCCCTGAAATAAAAACTGTTGTTGGAAAATCTGGTAGAGTTGAAAGTGCTTTGGACCCTGCTCCTCTTTCGATGTATGAAAATGTAATTATTTACAAGCCTGAATATAAATTAGGTGAAAATGGAAAACGTTTAAAATTTAAAGTAAACGATGCTAATTTATTTGAAACTGTAAATGGTGAATTTATATTATCAGGAACAAAAATTAACACCAATCAATTAATTGAGGATAATGATGGTGAGTATTATAGAAACTGGCGTAAAAAAATAAAATCGGCAGACGATATTTGGAATGAAATAGTACGAGTGACGAAATTACCAGGTGTTACCTCAGCTCCAAAATTACAACCTATAGAAACTCGATTGGTAATGCTTCAAACAGGAATGCGTGCACCAATGGGAATTAAGGTGAAAGGACAAAACTTACAACAAATTGAAGCTTTTGGAAAGGAGTTAGAAACTATTTTAAAACAAGTCCCAGGAGTAAAAAAAGAAGCAGTTTTTGCTGATAGAATTGTTGGTAAACCTTATCTTTTAATTGATATTGACAGAGAAAAAATTGCTCGTTATGGCTTAGCTATTAATGATGTTCAAACTATTTTGGAAGTAGCAATTGGCGGAAAAATGCTAACTCAAACTGTTGAAGGAAGAGAACGTTATGGTATTAGAGTTCGCTACCCAAGAGAACAACGAACCAGTCCTGATGATTTAGAAAATATTTATGTTCCTACACCAAAGGGAGCACCTATTCCATTAAAAGAACTGGTAACTATCAAGTATGAACAAGGACCACAAGTAATTAAAAGTGAAGATACTTTTTTAGTAGGTTACGTTTTATTCGATAAATTAAATGAGGAAGCTGAAGTTACCGTTGTTGAAAGGGCACAACAAGCAATTCAAGGAAAAATAGACAGAAGTGAATTAATAGTTCCTAAAGGGATTAATTACCAATTTACAGGTACTTATGAAAATCAGTTAAGAGCTGAAAAAACATTATCAGTAGTTGTTCCATTGGCACTGATAATTATCTTTTTGATCTTGTATTTCCAATTTAGATCGGTAGCAACCTCCTTAATGGTGTTTACAGGAATCGCAGTGGCATTTGCAGGTGGTTTTATAATGATTTGGTTATATGGCGAATCTTGGTTTTTAAATTTTGATATTTTTGGCACCAATTTGAGAGAATTATTTCAAATGAACCCTATAAATTTAAGTGTAGCTGTTTGGGTTGGTTTTATTGCATTATTTGGTATTGCAACCGATGATGGTGTAGTAATGGCAACTTATTTAACACAAACATTTGATAAAAATTCACCAACCACAAAACAGGAAATTCGAGCTTCAATTGTTGAAGCAGGAACAAAAAGAATTCGACCTTGTTTAATGACAACAGCAACCACAATATTGGCATTATTGCCTGTATTAACCTCAACCGGTCGTGGTTCAGATATTATGATTCCAATGGCTATTCCAAGTTTTGGAGGTATGCTAATAGCACTAATCACATTATTTGTAGTACCAGTATTATTTAGTTTTAGTAAAGAAGTTTCACTTAAAAAGATTCAAAATGAAAAATAATATATTAATAACCATAATTCTTTTTCTTACTTTTTCAGTAAATGCTCAATCACTTGAAGATTACTTAAAAGAGGCAACAAAAAATAGTCCGGAATTAAAATCGAAAAACTACTCATATTTAAGCGCTGTTGAAAAGGTAAATGAAGTGGGAAGTCTTCCAAACACAACTATTAAAGCAGGTTATTTTGTTCAGGAAGCAGAAACAAGAGTTGGAGCTCAAAAAGCGAAATTATCTGTTTCTCAAATGATGCCTTGGTTTGGAACCTTAAACGCAAAAAAGGAAAGTGCCTCGTTTATGTCTGATGCAAAATTAAATAGTATTGATTTAGCAAAAAGAAAACTAGACTTAAATGTAAAAACGTCTTTTTATCAGTTGTATGAGTTAAAAGAAACAGTTTCAATTTTAAAAGAGAATTTAGCAATTTTAAATACACTCGAAAAACTAGCATTAAACGAACTTGAAAATAATCGTTCTTCAATGGTTGATGTACTTAAAATTAAAATGGAAATAAATTCATTAAATGATAAACTAAGCACTGCTTCAGAAAAATTTGGTGCTAAAAAAATAGGCTTTAATTTATTATTGAATAGAGATGAAAATCTTGCTATTAATATTTTAGACACTTTAATAATTAGAGAAATTGACCATTTATGGGATAAAAATGCCATTCAACAAAATCCGAAATTATTGCAATTAGACAATCTAAATAGTGCATTAAAAAAATCGGAATTAGCAACTAAAAAAGCTGGATTACCAACCGTTGGAATTGGGCTAGACTATGTTTTTGTAGAAAATAGAGCCGTAGAAAACTTACTAGATAACGGAAAAGATATTGTAATGCCAATGCTTACTGTGTCTGTTCCATTGTTTTCAAAAAAATTCAGTTCAAAACAAAAGCAATTAAAATTAGAGCAAAAAGCAATTGAAACGACTAAAGAAGAAACAACAAATCAATTGTTTACCTTATATGAAAAAACATT